>JGI12048J13642_10149106_pt1 | contig 14146 bp, 13 predicted proteins | sample ElkSlonscriptome_16_FD_13642 | JGI IMG/M metagenome (IMG submission 13642) | reverse complement strand
ACGAGTGAACAGGTTTTGTACCCAGATCAATGTTGAATCTGAGGTGCCTTCTTTTCAACAAACTGTTAGTGCGCAGAATCGTGCGCCACCCCAACATTATAACGCTAACTGCCAATGCAAACTAATTTTGCCCTGAATCAAACAGAACCGGATTTAGTTTAAGACGGTTTAGAGCTTCAATGTCGCAACCACTCAAGCCGGACTGCTAGTCCCCATTTGTCTGTGTAAGTTACCGCGCACACTATCTTCCTTTATTATGAGACAGTCAGCCGGAGTCCCGGATCGGAGTTATGGGCTTTCCTATATGATGGTTGATAGCACAAGTTGGTCATCCTTTTATGATGAGAATGGCCAGCTTCAGGCCGCTCGCTTCAAGGACCAACAAGGCACTATCAACAATGCTTTTGATGCTATTACGGGTAGCGGAACAACCAATATCACCATGTCTTATGATGAAGGTGGCACTGAGAACTTTGCTGGAATTTCAATGCTGGCAATTCCAAAGCTACTAAACGCAGAGAAGAGCAGCACTGGTATTTCAGCAAATGCAGTATCTGCTCTTGCTGGTTATGGAGGCTGGATCAAAAAAATCACTAGTGTTACTTTGGTGCTATCTAACCAGGCTTGGCCACGTCACTTAGTCAATGACAAGCTTGCGAGTGTTGCATTCGATATCCCTTAAAATAACATTGCGCTAACGGGCATGTGCTGCGCTGAACCTTGCTTGGTAGGTGCCTGATACATTCTGCCTTGGCTAAACCGAACCTATAACCATATAGAATTCAAGCAATAAGAAAAAATTATCTTCGCTCTTTTTATGGTTAGAAGCGAACTTCATTTTTATCAATTAGTTAAGCCAGGTCTCCTCGGTCGGTTCCTCTTATCTTTCTGTTAAATAGCTGGCGATTTTTAGTCTGTCAGTTTGGCTGTCATTTCTATGTAACAGTTCAAATGTAACTTTTAGTTTCTGTATGTTAACGCATGTTCGTTCGGCTCAATCGCTTTAGGAAATATAAATGAATTACACACAACAATTTATCAAGCGTTTATTTATTCCCTTGTTGGCTCTAATCACTTTTTCTGGTGTGGCAACGGCTGACCAGAAACTGATTGGCTCTGGTGCCAGTTTTCCAGCACCGATTTATGCTAAGTGGTTTAAGGATTTTAGTAAAGCTAGTGAAGGAGTTCGGGTTGACTATCAATCCAAAGGAAGTGGCGCGGGTATCCGCGATTTTATCAGCGAAACGGTCGATTTCGCTGCCAGCGATGCAGCCATGAATAATGATGAAATTGCCAAGGTAAAGCGCGGCGTGGTGTTGTTACCAATGACCGCCGGAGAAGTGGTACTGACATACAATTTGCGCGGTGTTGACGAACTTATGCTGCCAAGGGATGTGTACCCTGAAATCTTTATGGGCAAAATAACTAAGTGGAATGACCCCAAGATTGCTGCCGCTAATCCCGGTGTTAAATTGCCTGATCGCGATATTACCGTGGTTGTCAGATCAGATTCCAGTGGCACCAGTTATGTATTCACTGGGCATCTTTCAGCTATTAGCGAAGGTTTTAAGTCAACAGTCGGTCAAGCTAAATCTCCGAATTGGCCGAAGGCTGGGAAAATCGTAAAAGCACCAAAAAATGATGGTGTAACGGCAACCGTGAAACAAACACCTGGTGCTATAGGCTATATAGAATATGGCTTTGCTAAGTTAACTGGAGCCCCTTCAGCCAGCCTTGAGAACAAAGCCGGTAAGTTCGTCGCTCCGGGTTCTGAAAGTGGTAAAGCGGCCTTAGCCAGCGCGGTTTTTCCGGAAGGAAATTTGCCTGGCAGCGATGTTCCTGATATGCGGGTGTGGGTGAGTGACCCAGCTGGAGAGAAAGCTTATCCTATTGCTACTTTTACCTGGTTACTGCTTTATAAAGACCAAGACGATGATAAAGCCAAAGTACTGCGCGATCTCATCGAATATAGCTTAACCACGGGTCAGGAGTCGGCTGATGCTATGGGTTATATTCCATTGCCTGCCAATGTTATTGATAAAGTTCGTTCTGTGGCTCAAATGGTCCAGTGATCTTGTCAGCGATCAATGTTTGCTCGGCTGAGGAGCATCCTGCCGGGATGCTCCAGTACCAATTAAGCCATAGGAGAAAAGCCTCTTGATGATTGATCCGTTTGCCGGTTTAGGTAGCGAAAAATCAGTGTCCGGTGCACCGTCCACTATTGAATATATGGGGGACAGGATTTTTCGCACCCTGGCCTATATGTGCGCCGGTGCCATTGTTCTGTTAGTCGCCTTCATCCTCTGGGAATTGGGTGGCAAAGCCATGCCAGCCATTAAAGAATATGGTTTAGGCTTTATTGGCGGTACAACCTGGGATACCAATAACAGCGAATTTGGTGTATTGCCGGAAATCTGGGGCACACTCTACAGTTCTTTACTGGCACTGGTCATTGGTGGGGGGCTAGGTATTGCCATTGCGATATTTCTCACTCAGAACTTTATCCATGCCCGCATTGCCTCAGTATTCCGCACCATTATTGAAATGCTGGCCGCTATTCCATCGGTGGTTTTTGGTCTCTGGGGTATTTATGTATTGATTCCAATGATACGTCCCGGCGCCGAATGGCTACACGAGCATTTCGGTTGGTTCCCCATGTTCGGTTCTGAGTTAAGTGGTCCAGGATTAGCACCTGCCGCGTTAGTATTGGCGATTATGATTTTACCTACCGTAGCGGCGATTTCTGCCGATGCTTTTCGCCGTATTCCTTATAAAGTGAAGGAAGCAGCTTATGGTATGGGTACTACTCGTTGGGAAGCTATCTTAAAGGTGATGCTGCCAACCGCTTCTTCGGGCATTCTGGCCGCATTAGTGCTGGGTTTTGGTCGGGCCCTTGGCGAAACGATGGCGCTCGCTATGCTCATTGGTAACAGTAACCAGATCAGTGTCTCCATATTTGCACCCGCGAATACTTTGGCTTCTTTGTTAGCGTCCAGTTTTCCCGAAGCCGGAGAGGTAGAGATTGAAGCACTTATGTACGCCGCCTTGGTCCTGTTGCTCATTACCTTTATTGTCAACGTGGCGGGTCTGGCCGTGCAGCAATACACCATGCGCAAGTTTGAAGGTCAAAAATAATGGGAGGCTGTCATGAGTAAATCTGGCGTGAGCCTTACTAAATCGATCGAACTTCCCAGCTTGGAAAGGAAATTCATGGAAGGTCGGGCTCTCAAGAGCCTGGCATTAACCAGCTTAACCTGGTTTGCCGCGTTTCTGGCCAGTATTCCCTTATTTTCAGTGATATATATGCTGCTGGTGGAAGGTGGTGCCCGACTTGACTTAGAAGCGCTGACGGAACTGCCACCCGCCGGTTTTGAACTTGGCGGTGGCTTTGGTAATGCCATTGTGGGCACCTTGGTCATGGTGGCGATTAGCACTTCTATCAGCGTACCGCTGGGTATTTTGGCTGCGATCTATTTAGCCATTCTTGAACCCAGGAGTAAGCTGGCTGAAACCGCCCGCTTCCTTGCCAAGGTATTAACGGGTTTTCCTTCCATCCTTGCGGGGGTGTTTGCCTATGCCACCATCGTCATTTGGACAGGTACTTATTCTGCCTGGGCCGGTGGCGTGGCATTGGCGGTGCTGATGTTGCCGACAGTAACTTTGGCGGCTGAGGAAGCCATGAAACAAGTGCCCCAGCGCATGAAGGATGCAGCCTACGGCATGGGCTGTACGCGGACCCAAGTGATCTGGAAAGTGGTTTTGCCGACTGGACTACCCGGCATTTTAACCGGTGTTATTCTCGCTGTAGCGGGAGCTGCTGGTGAATCTGCACCGCTGTTGTTTACCGCTTTGTTTAGTAATTACTACATGTCTGAACTTGCTGAGCCCACCGCTTCGCTCTCCATCCTGATTTACAATTTTTCTGGCATGCCATTTGAGAATCAACTGGAGTTGGCATGGGCCGCTTCACTGGTGTTGGTCCTGATCGTGTTGGTCTTCAACATTATTGCCCGCTTGATTGGTAAACCCAAGTACTGACCCTTTTGACCTCTATTTTGACAAAACATCAGGTTTATATATGAACGCTCCTCTGGAAGACTCATTATTTATTGCTGAAGCCTATCAACCTGAGGGTGATGTGGTTATCGATTGCAATGTGAAGACCATTCATTATGGTGACTTTCTGGCCGTCCGGGACAGTGCTGTACCAATCGAAAAGAACAGAATAACGGGCTTTATCGGTCCTTCGGGCTGCGGTAAGAGCACCGTACTGCGTAGCCTGAATCGGATGAATGACCTTGTCGATGGCTTTAAATTTGGTGGGCATGTGCACTATCACGCCACCGATATCTATAAAAACAATATTGATCCCGTAGTGGTGCGTCGCTATATCGGCATGGTGTTTCAACAGCCTAATCCGTTTTCCATGAGTATTTATGACAACGTAGCCTTTGGCTTGCGTCTCAACAAATACAAGGGAGATATGGATGAGCGCGTCGAGAAAGCGCTGCGTGGTGCTGCGTTATGGGAGGAAGTAAAAAACAAGCTCAAAAACAGTGGTTTATCATTATCCGGTGGGCAGCAACAACGCCTTTGCATTGCCCGGGCTATCGCCACAGAACCCGATGTCTTACTTATGGATGAGCCTTGTTCTGCACTCGATCCCATTGCTACCCGGCAGGTGGAAGAGCTGATGATGGAGCTAAAGGAAAGCTACACACTGGCGCTGGTAACCCACAACATGCAACAAGCCACGCGAGTGGCAGATAACACGGCTTTCTTCTCTGTTGATATTTCCAGAGGTGGTCGCACTGGCTATTTAGTTGAGATGGGAAAAACTCAGCAGCTCTTTGAGCAACCCAGGGAGTCACTTACCAAAGAATATTTATCTGGACAATTCAGTTAAATCGGCCGAGACCTGCTTATCATGACACAACTGGTTACCACCTGCAGTTCAGTATTATCGTCTCAATATTTGAGCATTAAAAAAGTTGTTCTGCTTGCTGTGTTGTTAATATTGACCGCTTGTGGCAGTGAACAAAACGAATCTGCCACAGCTAATGACCGGTCATCATCGGTATTATTGCTAAAGGGCGCTGGATCAACCTTTATTTCGCCACTGATGTGGCAATGGATCGAAGATTACAAGACTATTGAGCCCAATCTGGCGGTTGATTATCAGGCCGTTGGTAGTGGTAAAGGTATAGATCGGTTTATGTCTGGTGAAGTCCATTTTGGTGCCAGCGATGCGGCTATGAACGATCGGGAAATTGCTCAGGTACAGCCACCTGAGGGAAGGGGAGTTAAACTAATACCAGTGGCTGCCGGTGAAGTTGTAGTGGCCTACAATATTCCAGGCCTGGATGGCATGCTATCTTTACCAAGAGAAGTCTATGCTGATATTTTTCTTGGACGCATAACTCAATGGAATGACGAACGGTTAGTGGCAGCGAATCCTCAGCTTAATTTGCCCGAGCGGCAGATTCAAGTGGTGGCCCGCTTGGATAGTAGTGGGACTACTTTTGCTTTTACTAATCACCTGAGTAGTATTAGTCCAAGTTGGCGTTCCGGACCCGGCACCAGTAAATTGGTAGACTGGCCTGGCAGTACGATGGTGGCCTCTGGCAATGAGGGAGTTGCACAAAAGATCAAGATTTCCAATTACTCCATTGGCTACGTGGAATATGGATTCGCCAAACGACTGGGCCTGGCGATGGCTGCACTGGAAAATCAGCAGGGTAATTTTGTTGCACCGGGTTCGGAGAGCGGTAAATTCGCTTTGGCGTCAGCACTGGAGTCTGTACCTGATGATCTTAGACTGTTTCTGCCGGATCCCGCGGGTGATGGTTCCTATCCGATTGTCAGCCTGGTTTGGTTGCTGTTGCCTCGGATATACCCAGAGCCGCGGGTGGAGAATGCATTAACGAGCATGGTTGACTGGTTAATAACCCAAGGGCAGACTCAGTCTGAAGCTATGGGCTACGTACCTTTGCCAGACAACTTAGTTGGCTTGGCCCGCCAATCATTGGGCGAGCATTAGCCAGCAGACACGGTAACCTGTCAGGCCCAAACTTTTCGCTCTGGCTGTTGGTTCACTATCTGTCAATGGGCTCAGGATCACGGCTAGTAAAGATTCGGTGATTGGGGCTGAAATTGCCTTCAACTCGCCCTTAGTGTTTTTATGAGCATTCAATGACCCATCCGCTGAATATACCTGCTATTGAATCATCGCTAATACAACTGCAGCAGCAATTTTCGGTTATTAATGAGACGTTGTCAGATCGTCGAGACCCATTAACCGACACCGTCATTGATAATATGATGAGCGGCTATCGGGCGATTAATGAGTATTTCGCGGCCGGTTGTGATCCCTTTGCAATGGGACAGTCCCGCTGTATGCTGGAGCTAAATCAATTAGTGCTTTACGGTGCTCATTCCGTCGAAGTGAAAAGTGCCTGCCATTCTCAGTATGGTAATATTCCATCCAGTGAGCTTAATAGGCCGCAAATTACTGGACATAATGGTAAGTCGAAATCCGTGACCATTGCCAATGACTATTTTTACGGTGTTGAAGGCTGTATTGATGCTGTTATGGATTGGTTATCCGTGCATAGTGGTAAATCTGCCTGGTATCAGGCGGCCGGTATGTTTTGTCAGATTCTGAGCCAGCCTCAATTATTCTTAGAAGGCAATCACCGCACCGCGACTTTGCTAATGAGTTACTTGCTGGTGAAACAAGGGGAGCCACCCTGTGTGTTGACAGTGGACAGTGCAAAGCATTTCTTCGAGCAAGCTTCGTTGATTAAGAAAAAGAATAAGTCCGGTATCGATCAGTTTATTGGTCTGCCCAAATCGACTCAGATATTCGCGAATCAATTGAAGTCCGATAGTAGTGCTTTGTTTTTAACTTAAGCGGTTTGTCAGTTTCAGGCTAAGAGGTGATGCCATGACCCCTTTAGACAAGGTCGAATTGTTATATCAGCATTTGGTTCAATCCTACGATGGCGCGAAGGATGCTGAAGTCAGGGCGGCGAGTAAACTGCTCATGGTTGCACTACACAGCCTGAAAGAAAATGAGTCCGAAAACTGGTACGGCGTTGTTAAGGAATATATCGATATTCTGCAAGATGAACCGACCCGGTTTGAGCAGTTTATGAATTACAATCGCAGTGACTTTAAGGAAAATGAGTTGGTCTTGTCTACCAACCGATTCTGAGCGCGTTATTTTTCAGACCCACAGACCCACAGACCCACAGACCCACAGACCCACAGACCCACAGACCCACAGACCCACAGTCAAGCAGGCCATCAAAAGTGCGGGTTAGTTATGGTTTAAGCCTGAGGCGACAAATCCGGCTTGTTAGTTCCGTTGCTCTGCTGATGCATTATTAATTGTTTCAGCTCCCGGATTTCCCCTTGCAGATCGGCAATGGTGGGTTCATCTTTCATTTTTTCTCTTTTTATTTTGCTTTGCTCTTCCTCCATCACATTTACCACAATTCCGATCACCATGTTGAGAAAAGCAAAAGCTGTGAAGAAGATAAAACTCAAATAATATATCCAACTGAAGGGATAGACTTCCATGGTCTCGTATTGAACGTCGGTCCAGTCTTCGAAGGTCATCACCCGAAACAGGGTTAACATGGAAATGGCAATATTGCCCCAGAGCACCGAATTGATGTGGCCGAACAGAAAGCTGCCGATAGCTGCATAGATATAGAAGATAATAAACAGCAACAGCATGACGTAGCCTAGTTGGGGCAGGGCCTTGATCAGGGAGTTAATCAACACCCGCAATTCGGGAATAACAGATACCATGCGCAAGACGCGGAATACCCGGATGAGTCTGGCCAGCAAAACCATCTCGCTGTCATCAACCGGAATCAGACTGATGGCAACAACTAAAGTATCGAACACATTCCAGCCACTCCTAAAGAAGTGCTTTTTGTCTGGGTCGGCGACAAAACGAATGATGATCTCGGTCAGAAAAAAGAGGGTGATAAAAACATCCAGCGCTGCCATAAAGACCAGCGCATTATCTGACAGATCGAAGGTCTTGGCACCAATCTCCAGCGCTGAAATGATGATGATCGAGATTACAAATAGCTCGAATAAACGATTGCTCTTGAGTTGAAAGAGCCAGTCCTGCAGTTTACCGAAGTGCATACCCTGTTATTTCCACTCCGTTTTTTGCCACAGTATTTCATTACCACCAGCCTGTCTTGCCAGTGTTCTGGCGAGCACAAATAATAGATCTGAGAGTCGGTTCAAGTAGCGCTGCAAAGGCCCATTGAGTTCTTCCTGTTGGCTCAGCGATACCACATCTCTTTCGGCGCGACGACAGACGCTACGTGCGAGATGGCAATATGATGCAGCAGGATTACCGCCGGGTAGAATAAAGTTTTTCAGTGGGGGTAACTGTTCGTTGTATTCAACAATCCACTCTTCCAGACGTTCCACATGTTGCTCACCGATCAACTGAAAGCCGGGCATGGACAGTTCACCACCCAAATCAAACAGGTCGTTTTGCACTTTTTGCAGCAGGTCGGCAATGGCTTGCTCTGGGCCCTCCGATGTGCGGTATTCCGCAACCACGATACCTACGATGCTATTGGTTTCATCCACAGTGCCCATGGCTTCTACCCGCAGTGAGTTTTTATCGACACGATTGCCATCACCCAGGCCGGTGGTGCCCTTGTCTCCGGTTTTGGTTACGATTTTGGATAGACGATTGCCCATATTCGATGAACTCCTTTGTTGGCGGTCATCCCGCCTTGGTGGTTGGGGTCAGACAGTGTTTAAGCCTGTAAAAGCGCTGATGTGTATTCAAGTGCTTGCGTTGAGAGTCCGATTTAAGAACCAGATGATTAATGCTGAACCAAGCTAATCTCTTGCACTTGCTGAGTTAATTTTTCATTGATGGGAACAGAAAAGCCTTTTTGTTCTGCATATTTCACCAGAAAGCCGTTAATAGCGTCAATTTCCGTGGGGCGACCTGCTCTGATATCTTGTAGCATGGAAGACACATTCTGGCTGGTGGCCACAGCCACTGCGCGTATACGTTGATCGATTAGTTTTGCTGCTGCATTTAGTTCGGCTGCTTCGGCGTAGCCTGCGGCTCGCAAAACCATGGCTAATTCAAGGCACAACTCTTCGATGCTATTGATAAACAGCGCATTATTGAGAATATCGCCATTGGTGCAATCCAGTATCGCGGTGTAAGCATTTATTCCGCAGTTAATACTGAATTTTTGCCATAGCGCTGACCAGATATCTGGTTGTGTCTGGGTCTTGATACCCGCTTGAGTGAAGGCCAATTGCAGTAACGGATCCTGGGTCTCTAACGCAGGTTGGGTAATACCTCCCAAACGGGTCAGGCCCGACGCTGCATGCTTGATCAGGCTAAACCAACCATCATTGCTCAAGCATGGCCTGTTGGCGGCTTCAGTTGTTGTGGCCGCGTAAATGCAAAGATCAGAGTAGATGTCCGTCGCTTGATAGTGGCTGCCAAGGCCATTCTGAAACAACACAATACGTGTTTTTTCAGTGCAGCGGTCCCTCACATGACTCATAGCTGCATCCACTTGATAGCTTTTAGTGGCAACTAATAGATAGGCGATTGGCTCAGCGTCATCGGCTAGCTGCCAGTCTATTAAGACGGTAGACGCGGGAATGCTGCTGGCCACTTTGGTTGCTGACTGACGTAATCCCAATCGAAGCAAAGGTGCCTTACCGTCACTGATGAACTCAGTGGCATGGCTTGGCGGTGGAGACTTTAAAATGGCACACACTGAATGCTGCTGTGCCAGCCGCACGGCCATTAAACCACCAATGGAGCCCAGGCCAAGAATATGAATTCTTAACGGTGGTATAACGGGCATGAGATCATCATCATAATAAATTAAAGATCATCCAATTTGTTGAGTTGATCAGCCAGCTTGCCCATTGCGGCTTCTGTGTCATCCAGTTTCTGTTTTTCTTTGGCGACTACGGCCGCAGGGGCTTTGGCGATAAACTTTTCATTGCCCAACTTACCGCTTAACCGTTGTATTTCTTTGCTTAGTTTAGCGATCTCTTTATTTAGCCGGGCCTGTTCCGCTTGTTTGTCGATTAAGCCTGCCATTGCCACCAGCACTTCCAGCTTACCTGCTAATTGCATGGCCGCCGCAGGTGGTTCTTCGTTGGCTGCCAGGAAGCGGATAGAATCCAATCGTGCCAGCTTGAGCAATACCTGTTCGGTATTAGCGAGTTGCTCCCGATCATTTTGATCGCCATGATTAAGCAGTACCGGTAGTAATTTACCCGGTTTTATATTCATTTCTCCGCGAATATTGCGCACCGCCAGGATGACTTGTTGTAGCCATTCTATGGCGGCCACTGCCGCCGGGTCTATTTTGCTTTCATCTGCTTGTGGGTAGGGTTGCAGCATAATGGTTGCGCCGGATACTCCGGCAAGTGGTTTGATTTTCTGCCAGATCTCCTCGGTAATAAAGGGCATCATGGGATGGGCCATGCGCAAAGCCGCCTCCAGCACCCTCACCAAGGTGCGCCGTGTACCCCGCTTGGTCTGCGGGCTGGCCTTGTCGTCATTCAGCACGGGCTTGGTTAATTCAAGATACCAGGCACAGTATTCATTCCAGAAAAAGTCATAAATCACCTGGGAAGCCAGATCAAAGCGGAATTTCTGTAGTTGCTGGTTCACCTCCTGTTCTGCCCTTTGCAGGCCAGATATGATCCAGCGATCGGCCAGAGTCAATTCCACTTCGCCGCCATCCTGACCACAATCTTCTCCTTCGGTATTGGACAGCACATAGTTAGCCGCATTCCATATCTTATTGCAGAAATTACGAAATCCTTCTACCCGGCCCATATCAAACTTGATGTCGCGTCCGGTAGAGGCCAGTGAACAAAAGGTAAAGCGCAGTGCATCGGTGCCATAGGAGGCAATACCTTCAGGAAACTCTTGTTGGGTTTTTTTGGTGATTTTGGGAGCGTCCTGAGGTCGCATCAAACCCGTGGTGCGTTTTTCAATGAGATGGTCAAGATCAATACCATCCACGATGTCCAGGGGGTCAAGAACATTGCCTTTGGACTTTGACATTTTCTGCCCGTCACCATCTCTGACCAGACCGTGAACATAGACATATTTAAAGGGCACCTGGGGTGAGCCATCCTCGTTTTTCATAAAGTGGGTGGTCAGCATAATCATGCGGGCAACCCAGAAGAAGATGATATCGAAGCCGGTGACCAGGACATCGGTGGAATGGAAGGTGTTCAATTCCTTGGTTTGCTGGGGCCAGCCTAAGGTAGAAAAAGTCCATAAGCCGGAACTGAACCAGGTGTCTAATACATCATCGTCTTGTCGCAATGGGGCAGCGCCAAGATCATGCCGGTCGCGCACCTCTGCTTCGCTGCGCCCCACATAGATATTGCCTTGTTCATCATACCAGGCCGGGATGCGATGACCCCACCAAAGCTGGCGACTGATGCACCAGTCCTGTAGCTCCCGCATCCAGGAAAAGTACATGTTTTCATATTGCTTCGGAACGAACTGAATCTGTCCGTTTTCCACCACATCAATCGCGGTTTTCGCCATGGCTGAGGCTTTTACATACCACTGGTCGGTCAACAGTGGTTCGATGATTACGCCGGAACGGTCCCCCCTGGGTGCTTTCAGAGCATAGGGTTCTACTTTATCCAGCAGGCCTAAAGCTTCAAAATCAGCGAGGATCACTGCTCTGGCTTTGAACCGGTCCAGTCCGCGGCAATTGGCTGGCAATGTGGTGGCTGTGCCCGGGTTAGGGCTCCCATCGATATTGAACGCTTGCGCTTGATCCAGAATGCGGGCATCTTCGTCAAAAATATTAATGAGAGTAAGCTGGTGTCGCTTGCCGATGTCATAGTCGTTAAAGTCATGGGCGGGAGTGATCTTGACCGCACCTGATCCAAATTCGCTGTCCACATACTCATCAGCAATAATAGGAATCCGTCGCTTAACCAGTGGCAGCAGGATGGATTGACCAATCAGGCTTTGGTAACGCTCATCGTCAGGATGCACTGCAACGGCGGTATCTCCTAACATAGTCTCGGGCCGGGTCGTCGCTACCGTTAAATAATCTTTGCCTTCACTGGTAGTAGCCCCATCGGCCAGGGGATAACGAAAAGTCCAGATATGCCCTTGTTCATCTATATTTTCCACTTCCAGGTCGGAAATGGCCGTATGCAAATCAGGGTCCCAGTTGACCAGCCGTTTGCCACGATAGATTAAACCATCCTCATAGAGCTGAACGAAGGCTTCTTTCACCGCTTCAGAAAGCCCTTCATCCATGGTAAAGCGTTCTCTGGACCAGTCCACAGAAGAGCCCAAACGCCGGATCTGACGGGTAATGGTACCGCCGGATTCGGCCTTCCACTGCCAGACCTTTTCAATAAATTTCTCACGACCCAAGTCATGGCGGGATTGGCTCTGCTGGGCCAGTTGCCGCTCCACCACCATTTGGGTGGCGATGCCGGCATGATCCATGCCTGGCTGCCAGAGTGTGTTGTGACCCAGCATACGGTGATAACGGATCAAGGTGTCCATGATGGAATTATTAAAGCCGTGCCCCATATGCAAGCTGCCCGTTACATTGGGCGGCGGAATCATTATGCAATAAGGTGTTCCTTCATTGCTGGGTTTGAAATACCCTTGGGCTTCCCAGTGATTATACAGGCGACTTTCTATCTCGGCGGGCTGATACGTTTTTTCCATCGTGATCCGGTGTTATTGAATGGGTTGAGCGAAGACGTTGAAGTTGAATTAGAGCAACTTTAGTAAAAAAGTTTTAACAAGGGGGTGCTGGCTGTAATCAACTGGTCTGAATGAGCGAGGTATTATACACATCAAAGCTGGCAGGCAATAGCCGGAGTGCTCAATGAGATAAGTGCAATAAAGCGCCAACAGAAGCAATAAAAATAGCAAGGTAAAACAATATGATGAGTGATGCTGTTAAGCTGGCCCAAGAATACTTTGAGCTGTCAAATCAAGGCAAACTGGCAGATATAAAACAATTATTCACACCTTTAAGCACCTACCGCTCGGCCAAAACCGGATTCTACCTGGGTACTGATGATATTATGGCCATGCAAACCGCGTTTTTTGCTTCCTACAAGCGCTTACATTGGCAGGTCCATAGTGTGAAGGAGGTTAGGTCGGGAATTGTGCTGTTTGATTTTACTTTTACCGGCACCAGCGTGGGAGGAGAGGCGGTTACCCGTTCGGGTCTCGAGCATGTGATCGTTTATCAGGGTAAAATCCAGCATATCGACGTTTCTTATCACAATTCTTAGCTAGTTTTCATCCTGAAACGGCATCCATGCCGTTTCGCGGAGTCGCAAAGTAAAATGTCGATTTTACTTTGCTCGCAAAATCAATCGCTTAGGCGATCGATATTGGCAGTACTTCCTTGTACTGCGTTAGTGCCCATCAAAAACTAGCGTTTCTGGATGAGCAATAGCTATATCGTATCTGTTAAAGATTTAAACACAGCGGCGCCGAACCAACGAAATGCGTCTGCAATCCCCCCACCTTTTTGCAAATTGAAGCAATCATGGCAATTATTCAAATTAAACGTTCTCAGCAACTGGTTAGATTGCGGCGGCTGGCGTTGTCAGCACAAGGGCTGTTGCAGTCGCAGCCCTTTGGCCGGGGATTAAACGGTGCTCTGGCAGCGATCCGCCATCTGGGCTATGTGCAGATCGACACCATAGCGGTGATTGAGCGTGCCCATCATCATGTGCTTTTCAGCCGTGTTCCGGGCTATCAGCCCACCATGCTGAATCAGATGCTGGTGGCTAAAGAAATTTTTGAATATTGGGGGCATGCGGCTTCCTTTCTGCCTATGTCTGACTTTCGTTTTTCCTTGCCTTACAAGCTAGCCATTAAGAGCGGCCAAACTCATTGGTTTAAGAATCCAGATCGGCATCTGATGGCTGAACTACTGCAACGTATCCGTTCAGAAGGGCCGATACGCTCTCGGGACTTGGAATCAAGCAGCAAAAAAGGTTCGGGTTGGTGGGATTGGAAGCCTGCCAAAAAGGCTTTGGAGCAGCTCTACATGGAAGGGGACCTGATGGTTAGTGAGCGGGAAGGCATGCAAAAACGATA
>JGI12048J13642_10383337_pt1 | contig 14147 bp, 7 predicted proteins | sample ElkSlonscriptome_16_FD_13642 | JGI IMG/M metagenome (IMG submission 13642) | reverse complement strand
ATCTAAATACTGCATCACGGTTTCACTGGCTGAAATTGAACGTCCTGGTGTTTGATTTGCAGCAGTTTCCAATGGAATTGAACCTAAAACATTTAACACATTATCAGAACTCGCAGGCGGTGTAATCACAACTAAAGATGGATCTAATTGTTCATTATATTCCCAAAACTGTTCAACTTTAGGAGGATAAGAATTAACCGTTTCAATTTCAGCTAAAAGTTGAGTCTTTGTCTCAGGTTCTTCGTCGGATGGACTTCTTAACTGACGTAAATTGGCAATAATTTTTTCTTGACTTTGACCTCGAAGTTTAAACAAAACAAACGGATCTTCACTAAATCTATCCCCTAACATATAATAAACTGCACCAATATGTTTGCACGGGTTAGCTTTATCCGGACAGGTACAATGAGCATGAACATCATCTAAACTAAAAGGAAACAATCTTAAACCATTAGCTGCAAACACTTCTTCTATATTTTGAGGCATTTCTCCAGCTAGAAGTTTAGCAGAAAAAATCGCCTGTTCAGACAAAGTTTCAATCACAAAACCCCATTCTTCATCACTAAAATGATCAAGCCACAATGACACCTCATAAGGTTCACTTTGGGTTCCTTGAACTTGAGCTTGAACTTTTTGGTCTTGAAAATTAATGCTTAATACATTTCCCTGTCTGGCGTAATTTCTCGCGCGTTCTAAGCGTTTTTTAAAGCGATATTTATCAAGTAAATCTAACCATTGTTGTGACCACCATTCTCGATCTGTTTGGATTTCGTAGTTTGTCATTATCATTAAATCCTAAATTTTTCAAGGTTTTCAAGTTAGCAACTATTCTTCTTCATCAATCACCGCATTTCGGTCAATAATGAGTAAGTTTCTAAGTTGATCCGTATCCAATTCAGTTAACCAGTTTTCTCCTGAACCCACAACTTGTTCAGCCAACGCTTTTTTACTTTCAATTAAATCATGAATTTTTTCTTCTAACGTTCCAGTACAAACAAACTTATGCACCTGAACATTGCGCGTTTGACCAATTCTAAACACCCGATCTGTTGCTTGATTTTCAACCGCAGGGTTCCACCAGCGATCAAAGTGAAAAACATGATTAGCGCGAGTTAAATTTAAACCCACACCTCCTGCTTTTAAAGACAGAATAAAAATCGGTGGCCCTTGGGGATCTTGTTGAAAACGATCAATCATTTCTTCTCGTTTATTTTTACGAGTAGCACCATACAAAAATAACACCTCTCGGTTTAATTGCTGTTGTAAATAAGGTTGTAACACTTTTCCCCATTCTGCAAACTGGGTAAATACAATTGCGCGATCCCCTTCTGACAACAATTCTTCTAGCATTTCTTTGAAGCGTTGTAACTTCCCTGAACTTTGAAGGCTTAAACCCTGAGTCTCAACCTTTTTCTTTCCAGTTTTTGTCGCTTTTCCGTTCAATAAAATAGGATGGTTACAAACCTGTTTTAATTTCACTAACAACGCTAAAATCATCCCTCGACGTTGAATTCCTGCGGCTGAGTCTATGTCAGCTAAAGACTGATCCACGATCTTTTGATACAGTGTTGCTTGTTCAGTAGACAGAGAACAAAAGACCGTGTTTTCTTGTTTTTCGGGTAAGTCTTGGATGATTTCTCGATCTGTTTTTAAGCGCCTTAACACAAATGGTTGAACCAAAGATCGCAATGTTTTTAAAGAGTCTGTATCGCCGTATTTTTCAATGGGAACGGCAAATCTTCGCTGAAAAAATTGTCGCTGTCCTAAATAACCCGGATTGAGAAAATCCATAATTGACCATAATTCAGACAGACGGTTTTCGACAGGCGTTCCCGTTAGAGCGATTTTAAAACTCGCCTCTAGATTTCTCACTGTTTTTGATTGTTTAGCCTCGGGATTTTTAATGTTTTGAGCTTCGTCTAAAACTAATCCTTTCCAATTTACCGTTTTGAGTTCTTTCTCATCCCGAAAAGTTAACGGATAACTGGTAATAATTAAATTGTATTTCTGGGCAAATTGAGCAAATTTTTTCCCTTTCTGACGTTTATCCCCGTGATGAACAGTAACTTTTAAACTTGGGCTAAATCGTTTAACTTCTCGTTCCCAATTTCCTAAAACTGATGTCGGACAAACGAGTAAAACAGGTGCATCTAATGTACTTTTTTCTTGTAAATACAAGAGAAATGCAATTAATTCTATGGTTTTTCCTAGCCCCATATCATCGGCTAAACAAGCACCTAAACCCCATTCTTCTAAAAAGGCTAACCAACTCACCCCTCGGGCTTGATAGGGGCGGAGTTCTCCTTTAAAATCACTTGGGGTTTTGATCTCATCGAGCGAACGATTATTTGTTAAAGTATTGAGAAGTTCTTCAAGTTTCCCCCCTGCTTCAAAGTTAACAATGGGTAACTTTTCTACCATTTGCGAGTCACCTGTCGATAAACGTAAAGCATCTTCAAGGGTGAGTGAAAGTTGATCTTTGCGACTCGAAAAGAAGGCTTGAGCAGCTTTAATATCAGCCGGACGTAATTCTACCCATTCGTCATTAATTTCGACTAACGGACTATCTTGAGCGACTAAACGGTTGAATTCAGTTTTTGATAAAGTTTGACCTCCAATTGACAATTCCCATTTAAAATTCAGCAGACTATTTAATCCTAAACTCCCATTTTGTTTTGATTTTGATGTTGCTGCTTGAACACTTAACCCTAAACGGTTCGCCCATCCATTTTCACTGGCTAAACTCGGCGGTAAAATCACCCCTAAACCGCTATCTGTAAACCGCCAATTGATACTTTTAATAAATTCATAGGCTTGTAGGGGCGTTAATAAGCAAGTTTGAGGACGGGCTTCTTGTAAACTGGCTTCTAGGAGAGGATATAGTTTTGAGGCTAAACCTAAACCTTTGAGGAGGGTTTCTTGAGGACGTTTAATCATCCGCCCATTATGAACAAAGGCTTCGACTGGATGAGTCCAAATCGTTTGAGCATCTACTAAAAATTCCGGTTCATCAATGGCTTGTAAACAATAATCTAGTGTCCAATTTTTTTCCTGATTTTGTGGAGGAGAGAGTCGAAATCCCGTTCTAAACAAATTATGTTCGGCGAGAGTTTGTTGGAGGGGTGCTGTCCAATTATTAAGAACTTTTTCTAAGGATTTTGCTTCAGAATTTTTAGATTTTTCTAGGTTAGATTCACTGGCTAAAGCGTGTAACCAACTTTGAACAATCGGTTGAATCGCGGTTAGATTTGTAATCGCTTTCTTTTCACTTTCTTCTGCAACTTTCTTGACTTGACTATCAATAATTGCCGTTAAAAAATCATCAATTAAGTTTTGGGGGTTTTGAGGTAAATCTACGGCTAAGTTTTCAGATTTATTTTCAGATTTATTTTGAGCCTCTTTGAAGTGAAGTTGATACATCCGACAAGCAGCGGGAATTTGTTTAGAAAAACGAATTAATCTGGCTTGATCTGTCGCACTATCGAGTAAAGGTTTCCATTCCGCGACAAAGTGATCTTTTGAGGGGTTAAAAGTGAGACTGGGTAAAAATTTACTCCGAGCGAGTAAGTCTAAACTCCAACGGGAAAGATGAGACCAAAACTGTAAATCTGAGCCGAGAAATGAGTCTTCTGTAGTGAGGTTTCCCAGAGGAAGGGATTGTAAAAAGTCAAAAGCTTCTGTACTATTGAGACAAATGCCTTCAATTTTCCAGGGATAAAGACTGATAGACTCCGAATCCGTTTCAGAATCAGTTTGAAGTGTAGATTGAAGGGGATATAATCCTATTTTGGGGGAGAGTTCAGTCGGAAGGGCGAGAATTTCTGTACCAATAACCTGACTCTTGATAGACAACTGCTTTTCACTAAACCACTTCTGCAATTCAACAGGGCTTAAAGCAAAAGGATAAACCAAAACACCATCAGCCGGATTAAATTCGTTGGGTGTAATACGACGCCAGTTTTCTCCCCAAATAAAAAAGTAACTTTCGGGTTGCTGGAGCCAACTTCCGTGTAAAATTGTCATTTAAAATTAGTCCTCAGACTTCCAACTGCAATCTACCCGCTAATCTGGGGTTAAATTATCACTGAATCTGTCAATGAATCATTTGATTACTAATGAAACTTGATCAACAGATTTTCATCTTAGGATTTGTTTCCTCTAATCAGGCTGCTCCCTAAAACGTTGTGTATGCTGTATTTAAGCATTCTACTGTGGGGACAGATTAACTAACGGGTCACTGATCTAGTATAATGTGCAACTATATTCAATAAACTCGCTCATAATCTCTCAATGAGCTGACCCCAAACGATAGAACTCGCGCCAAGGAAAAGTCAATCATGATCTAGAATCCCAACCTCAGACAAATACCCAATTCGGAGAATTGATGGCAAGAATACAACTGAGTAGATTAAGCCAAATCAAGCTCCTTTGGGCAATAACATTTCCAAAAAATCAGTTGAGCGAACCTTCGACTGATACTGACAACGGGTGCCACGCCTCTTACTCGGTATTATACTGATCTCAGGCATTAATTGGCTGTTTTTTCTAGAATGAGAGTGGGGAAATTTAAACCTCCTCAGCATCGCCTCTATCCTCTGTGCTTCGGTGAGAAGCCTATAGCCATTAGAGTATAGAGCGATACCAGACACCGAAAGCAAAGTCTCAGAGAGAATACTAAAGTTTTTGGTGTTCGTGACCGCAAAAGAATAGTGGAAAGAGAAGGAAGATAGCATACATGGAAGAAATGGACAAGTCAATATCCTTTGATGGACGGGATATTCGACTGAAGATTGGATTACTGGCACCCCAGGCAGGTGGAGCCGTATTAATCGAGTCGGGAGATACATCAGTTTTAGTCACTGCAACTCGTGCTGAAGGAAGACCCGGGATTGATTTTTTGCCGTTGTTAGTAGACTACGAAGAACGACTCTACGCCGGAGGTAGAATCCCGGGCGGTTTCCTGCGTCGCGAAGGTCGTCCACCCGATCGCGTAACCCTCACCAGTCGCTTAATTGACCGCCCTCTACGTCCACTGATTCCGGGCTGGATTCGCGATGATATTCAGATCGTCGCCACCACCCTGTCAATGGATGAACAAGTACCGCCCGATGTCTTAGCCGTCACGGGTGCATCGGTCGCCGTGGTCATGGCTCAAATCCCCTTTTACGGGCCAATGGCTGCCGTGCGCGTCGGACTGTTAGGGGATGATTTTATTATTAATCCCACCTACCGAGAAGTCAAAAACGGAGACTTAGATCTCGTGGTTGCGGGTTCCCCTGAAGGTGTGGTCATGGTGGAAGCCGGAGCCAACCAACTCCCGGAACAGGATATTATCGAAGCGATAGATTTTGGCTATGAAGCAGTCTGTGACTTGATCAAAGCTCAACAAGAGATTGCCAAAGAACTCAATATCGATATTACACCCGGAGAATCCCCTCAAGAGGATACTACCCTGGTTGAGTTTATTCGTGAACGCACGACCGAACCGATTAAACAAGTTCTCACCCAATATCATTTTGCCAAAAGTGAACGGGATGCCGCTCTAGACGAAATCAAACACACCCAAGTCGAAGAACCCCTCGCAGAAAAACCAGAAGATGATCCGCTACAGGTTCTCATCAGTGAAGATCCCAAGGCAATTAGCCGCATTTTCAAAGATGTGACTCGCGAGTTCATGCGACAACAAATCGTCCAAGAGAGTATTCGGGTCGATGGTCGTAACCTCGATCAAGTCCGTCCAGTTTCTTGTCGGGTGGGATTTTTACCGAAACGGGTTCACGGAAGCGGTTTGTTTAACCGAGGGTTGACACAAGTATTGTCTATTGCCACTTTGGGAACTCCCGGAGATGCACAAGACTTGGATGACTTGCACCCCCAAGACGAAAAACGCTATATGCACCACTACAACTTCCCGCCCTATTCTGTCGGTGAAACCAAACCGATGCGATCGCCGGGAAGACGAGAAATTGGTCACGGGGCTTTAGCAGAACGAGCTTTATTACCCGTATTACCTATTAAAGAGCAGTTTCCCTACGTGATTCGGGTTGTCTCAGAAGTGTTATCTTCCAACGGTTCAACTTCGATGGGTTCGGTCTGTGGTTCGACGCTTTCGTTGATGGATGCAGGGGTTCCCATTACCAAACCAGTTAGTGGGGCGGCGATGGGTTTAATTAAAGAAGGGTCAGAAGTTCGCATTCTCACCGATATTCAGGGGATTGAAGACTTTTTGGGTGATATGGACTTCAAAGTTGCGGGGACAGATAGCGGGATTACCGCCCTGCAAATGGATATGAAGATCACAGGTTTATCTTTGGATGTGATTGCCAAAGCAATTCATCAAGCCAAACCCGCCCGTTTGCATATCTTAGAAAGTATGCTCGAGGCGATTCAAAAACCCCGTTCTGATTTGTCTCCGTTTGCGCCTCGCTTGTTAACCATGAAGATTGATCCGGATCTGATTGGTTTGGTAATTGGGCCAGGTGGGAAAACCATTAAGGGGATTACTGAGGAAACAGGCGTTAAAATTGACATCGATGACGATGGTACTGTAACTATTGCCTCTACTGATAGTGATAAAGCCGCCCGTGCTTGTCAGATTATTCAAGGAATGACCCGCAAACTCAACGAAGGCGATGTTTATGTGGGCCGAATTACCCGAATTATTCCGATTGGGGCGTTTGTGGAAGTGCTTCCCGGCAAAGAAGGGATGATTCACATTTCCCAATTGGCTGATTATCGGGTTCCCCGTGTCGAAGATGAAGTCGCCATCGGGGATGAAGTGATTGTTAAAGTCCGTGAAATTGACAGCAAAGGACGGATTAACCTCACTCGCTTGAATATTCACCCGGATGAAGCTGCGGCGGCTAAAACGGCTGCTGGAGGAGTCGTCAAGTAAGGTTTAGAACCTCACCCTCAATCCCTCGCCTATTTGGAGAGGGACTTTGATACTCAACAGAGTCTGTGTTGGGGTTCTTCTCTCTCCTGGCAGGACAGGGAAGTTAGCAGGGTGAGGGGATTGGATCGCTCAATCAAGGGGGTTAAGCTTGAAATTCAAACGCCCCAATATCAATCACATCGTTAGCAATCCGAGCAAAGGGGTCAACCTGACGTTGATCGAAGGTTCCGGGATCTGTAAATACCCCCGAAAATTCGGCATTCCCCGCATCAATCGCCGGACTTCTGGTTTGTAATGCGATCGTCGGAGTTAATCCGCCGTTATCGACTAATTCACCAATTAACAACGCATCCGGAGCCACACCCACAAGATCACCATTGACTCCATTGGTTAATCCATTCACACCTTCTGCATCTCCAATTAAGTTATTTCCGCCACTCGTTGCGGGAAAGTCAGTAGAAGTTGATAAATCGGGATCACTGGCAGTTGTATTTGTGGGATCAATTGTATTACTGGCAATTAGAGTATTTTTTAAACTAACCCCACCCCCAATATTACGAATTCCTCCGCCACGGCTATTGGCATTATTAAGTGCAATGGTACTATTGGTTAGAGTTAACGAAGCAATCGAGTTAAAAATTCCTCCCCCTAAATCGGCTGTATTTCCAGCAATCGTGCTATTGGTCACATTGACTGAACCATCAATTACCACAATACCGCCACCATTGACACCCGTGTTACTGCTAATCGTGCTATTGGTAATATTTAATTGACCGGAGTTGGCAATTCCACCGCCATTATTAGCTTGACTTCCCGTAACAACACTGTTAATAATATTCACAGTGCTACTACTAGAGCTAACATTAATTGCACCTCCTCGACTTCCGGTTTGAACGTTACCAGAGTCATCAAAATTAGTTCCCGGTGCAACGCCGTTAGCAATCGTTAACCCTTCAAACGTGACATCTCCGCCATTAATTGTAAAGAGGCGAAAATCCGAAGTTGCTGACTCACTGCGTTCAACGGTGAGTACATTCGCTCCAGGGCCATTAAACGTGAGATCACTGTTAATATTGGGTAAAGCTGCAACTAAATCAATCGTATTATTACCCGCAGCTTGAGCCGCAAAAGTAATTTCATTTGCACCAGAAAAGTTTTGAGCATTAATTAACGCTTGTCGTAACGAACCCTCAACCGCATCAAAATAAGCCTGTTCATCGTTAATTTGATCGCTATCGGTTAAACGAGTCACTTCCGTATCATTTGCCAAAATCGTAACTGTTGCTTGATTATCTTCCGAATCAATCACATATTCAGAATCGTCGATTTCTGCTAAGGTTAACGTTAGGGATTCATCCGCTTCTGCTTGCGGATCATCAAGGGGAACTAAGGTAATATCAACACTCAGTTGATCAACCGGAAGCGTGACAGTTGCACTCCCTGTATTTGTTTCGGCGTCAACCTGGATCGGAACCGCTTGAGTCCCAATTTGTAACTCATATTCTGGTTCACTTAATAACAGCTTATTCCCAGAAACCGTTAAATTAACCGTTAATGCACCGGCTGCTTCTGGCGATCGCTCTATCCGAAATGTACCATTTTGAGTAGCCGGATTAAGATCGGGTTGATTAGCATCGGCTTCAATCGCTTCAGCTTGAATCGCGGTAATCGAAACCGTCGCCGTATCATCATTTTCAATTGTTAAAACCGACTCCGGTTGAAGGGTTCCGGCGCGTCCAGCAGCGACTTCCTGACCATTATTACCAACCACTAGAAAATTAGTAAAACTCAATCCCAGCGTTTCATCATTTTCAACCCGATCATCCCCTAAAATCTGAATGGGTACCGTTTGACTGGTTTCACCGGATGCAAAATCAATTGTAATTGGGCCGTCTGTATAGTCACTACCCGGAGCAGCAGTTCCCTGAGTCAGAACCACATCCACTGATGAAGGGTTGCTGGTTTCCCCAGAACGCAGAACCTCAACAACATTGGTTGTATTCGGACTATTGCCTTCGAGAGTGCTAAAAGTCGCCGCAGAAAAATTGTAAACCGGAGGCGAGTCATTATCTAAAATCAGTAAATTCGCCGTCGGGAACGTGTTACCCGTTTGTCCCTGGGGTGCAAAGTTTTCAAAACTTAAGCTTACTGCTTCGGCTTCTTCTTCAACCGTATCGTCAATGATGTCTAAAGAAATCGTTTGAGTCGTTTCACCTGGAGCAAAGTCTACGGTAATCCGTTCGGGTGTAAAATCTTCTCCCGGTGTACCCCCGTTCGCTGCTGCTGTCGTCAGAACCACATCGACGGATGACGCAACTTCCGCATTTCCACTCCGAAGAACGGTTACAACTTCTGTGGTTCCCTCCTCCTCGCTGGCTGTGTATTGATTGGTCGTAAAATCGTAGGTGGGAATATCGTCATCATCAACGATAATTAAATCAGCCGTGGGATTATCCATGCCCACATTTTGTCCAGGAGGAGCAGCCAGAGACAATCTTACCGTTTTGTTCGGTTCAGGAGCAACATTTCCAATAATGGCAATGGGAACCGTTGCAACACTTTGATCGGCCTCAAAATTCACCGTAATTGGCCCTGCGCCAAAGTCTACATCAGCTAAAGCATTATTGATTCCCTGTAAGTTCACCGTCACGCTAGACGGGTCAGCTAGGCGTCCGCTACGAACGATCTCAACGACATTAACCGTATTTAACGCATTCCCTTCAGAAGCGATAAATGAGGGATTTGTAAACTCGTAGGAAATCGGGCCATCATCGTCGTTAATGGTGAGTGTAGCGGTGCCATTGGTTACACCCGCTTGTCCCCCCATAATCGGATTACCATCTTCGGTAATAATCTCGAAGTTCCCAAAGCTGAGATTTAGACTTCTCGCCTCTTGTTCTTCGGTATTGGGAATCAGATCAACCAAAACAGATTTTTCGGCTTCTTCGGGTAAAAAGACAACTGGAGTGGGCTGAGGAGGAGTATTATAATCGGTTCCTTCGACGGCGGTACCATCGGTTAAAATGACATCAACCCGAGATTGTAAAGTCAGATCAGCCGAGCGCCGAATGATGATTTCTGCTTGTTGAGGATTGTCTGGATCGCCTTCAACACCAATAAAGTTTGCTTGAGTAAAGTCGTAAACCGGGGGATCGGGCGGCTCATCATCGTTAATAATTGTACCAATTGCCGATTGACGAGCAGAATCTGCTGTATACAAAGTTCCCGAGTCGGCGACGGTTAATTCAACGGTTTTATCGGCTTCAAAGATATCATTGGCAACGGGGGTGAGAGTGACTTGAGTTGTAGAAGAATTGGGGGGGAAAACGATACGTCCCGACCCTTCCGCAAAATCTAAGGCTCCAGTGACAGTGTAATCTGTTCCTAACTCTGCACTTCCGGCGATCGCAAAATCAACGATAATTCCTGTAGCAAGAGAACCACTCGAACGACGAAAAGTATAAACTAATTCCTGGCCTTGATCTTCTGGAACTTCTGGTGGAGAAACGGAAACCCCCACCGTAGAAGGAGTAATGGGCGGAGTCGCAGGTAAAATGGGTGTATCGTCGGGTGTCGGTGTCGGTGTGGGGGTTGGTGTGGGTGGGGCGGGAGGTTGATCATCGTCTTCGATATTAACGATGAATTCGCTTTGTACCCCAATCGTTGCGCCGCCAATGGGATCAGTTAACCGCAAACGAATTGATTCGTCGCCCTCAAATTGATCATCATTATTAATCGGAATTGTGACTCGTTTGAAGGTTTCAAAGGGTGCAAAAACCACCTCTATTCCTTCTGCGGGAAAGTCTAAATCATCTGAGGAAGAATTTGCCTCAAAGAGCAACAATTGAGCGCCGACGGTGTTGAGAGGAGAACCTGTCCGTTCAATGCCAATTTCTACAAAAGCAGAAGTTTGATCTTCTTTGATTTCAACCGATTGTTCACTAAACTCTACCACTGAAGTGATTGTGGTGATGGATTTTGTGAAGTTAGAACGAATGAGAGTATTGCGTTGAGTGGCTTCTAAAATCGCTAGTTCTTCCCGAGTTTCACGTTCTATAATCGTTGTGTTATTTCCTGTTTGAACAAATTCTAAATCTTCAAATTCTAAGTCTTCGGTTAAGGCGATTAAATCAAATCCGGGTCGGAAATCAGTAATAATATCAGTGAAGCCGCCATTCAGTTCACGACCGATCACAAATAAATCCGCTCCGCCTCCTCCTGTGAGAGTATTTAAGCCGAAGCCTGTATAGAGAATATCATTATCGCGATCGCCAAACAATTGGTCATCACCCTCTAAGTTGAGGATTGTATCATTACCTTGACCACCATAGAAAATATCACTTCCACCAATATCACTAATGAAGTCATCGCCTTCGTTACCGAATAAGAGATCATTTCCTAGATCTCCTTCGACGGTATCATTCCCTAACTCTCCGAATACAGAGTCATCTCCCTCGCCCCCTTGTAAAAGATCTTCATCTCGACTTCCAAGAATGGAATCATTATCGGAGTTACCTTGTAGGGTATCATTTCCGGGAAAGCCAATCAGGGTATCGTCCCCTTCTAGTCCCTGAATCAAATCAGCCTCAAGTGTTCCTTCGAGTAGATCGGGGTTAACAGTACCAATAATATTAGCCATAAAAGTTGTGTCAGTGAACAGGTGAATGGTTCAAATGTCAATCCGGTGAAACTCGTGGTAAAAATTAACACAATCAAAGCCAAATGTAACTGAGGGGAAGGAATTATCCCAAACCCACAGTCTGACTTGACTGTTGCATTTTTAGGAAAACATAACAAAAGGTTGTCTCAAATTGTTCTCAGCATACCCACAATTGGCTTGGCTGTTAACATAGGTTCAACCCGTTGCATTTTCTCCGGTCTCCTGCTGATCAGGTTCTTGTCTATAATCGCTTTGTGAAATGTAACAGAGTATAAACGACTTTGATACTTCCGATTACAGATCGTTAAGTATTTGACGAGAAAACCTGTTTTGCGTGATAGTGTCTAGAGGTGTTTACCGAATTGCAGTTGACTCACGACGAGGAGAACCCATTGAATTCACAGATGACACAATACCCATCCTGTTCACTGCATCATGATGTCAGCGAGTATGTGGCTGACCTTCAACTTCACATGACGTTGCAGGCTCGTAACTTAGTTCCCCCATTGACTCAAGAAGGTCAAGATAGTCGCGAACAAATGTTACAACAAACTCAGGCTTATTTTGAAAAAATGGCTTCTCGACAAGCGAGTTCTATGTCGGTATGAATCATTCCTTATAAATTCTCATCAAAGCCGACTAGGAACCGATAAAGTTCTCTACTTCTAGAGAGCTTTTTGGGGTTAATTTTGGTTTTTAGTCGGTTTTTCAATCTGGGTTTTAAAGAGTTGGAATTTCTAAAGTTTGATGGTTGTCAAGAGAGTCAGAAATCAGCTGATTTCGGATAGCAATTAAATCACAATACTCAAATTCATCCGTTCCAAATGCTTTGATAGTAATGGTTTTTAAAGTATCTTCGGGTTTGACTTGGTAGGAACTCCAACGATAGGACTTTCCATTTAACTGAAACTCGGGTGAAGATTGTAGCCATTTTTGGTACTTTTCATCTCGTCCTTTTGCAAAGCGAGATTCAGTTTGAGTCAGCGCAAATTGCCAAACTTGATAACCCGCAGGTGTCAGATGAAGTCCATCAGTTGTTAGTTCTGAATGTAAATTACCAGATGGATTAGCAAAACGAGAATGAAAATCGAGATAATTTGTATTTTCTTGTTGAGCGAGTTGTTTGAGTTCGTGATTGAATTGATTGATTTGAGTGTTGGGAATAGTAAAAGATAAAAACTGACTCGGTAGCGAAGTGGGGAATAATGATTGAACAAAAAGCTGAGAATGAGGATGTTTGTTTTTTAATTCTTGTAGAATACGTTGATAGTTTTTTAAAATCACAGGAACCGGAGTCTTGAGTTTTAAATCGTTAATTCCAGCTAAGATATAAATCTCATTCGGTTCAACTGCATCTAAAGCAGACAACCGTTTTAATATTCCTCCGGTTGTATCTCCAGAAATCCCTTGATTTAACCAAAATCTCCCTTCCGGAAGTAAAGCAGTGGGAAACCACATACTCAGAGAATCCCCCAATAAAACCGCCAATCGTGTAGAATGAGATTGAGAAGTAATAACCGCTTTGATTAATTGAGCTTCTTCCTGAAAAATCTGTATCCAGTCTTTAGAAAGCGGAGTAAACGTATTAGAAGGTAAACGGGTGTATATTTGTTTGTTGTAGAGAGCAACCAGCCGTTGCTGATACATTTCCAAACCCGTTTTAGGCACAGACATAAAAATAAACTATAAAAAAATTTAAGCCAATCTTAGCATTAGACTAGCCTAAATCCTCCCAAATATTCAAACTTTCCAAATATTCAAATTTTTACTTTTTGTATAGCATTTTAGTGATTAGGCGAAAAAAACACCTAAACCCAGTTTTCGCGTTGTATCGGGGCGCTACATGATCGAAAAATTAGGTTTACCGCAACGCCGTCTTACCCCAGTTTTTGACCTCAATATGCCTTTTAGGTGGGTACCTTTGTCGAGCTTTAAGTTTCCGGATACTAAGTCCGGTTTACTGCCACTCGAAGTTTCTCTGGTTCCCGGATACTGAGATTTACAGATCAAAAAAACATAAAGGCAGTCACCAACGCCGCAGCAGAACCTGTTTCCTATTATAACGATTCTGGTTCAACTGTGGAGAGGTAAATATGCTTATTTACTCATGGAGTGTCGGGTGTTGGTGAAATTACGGATATTAGAGTCAGTGATACCCACAGAATTCCGTAAATTTTCTGATGCGAAACCAGAAATAGTCAAAGTAGACTCGAACTTATCAAGCACAGCAAGGTAATACTAATGTTGAAATCAAGAATGGTCGTGTTTGGGTTAGTCTTGGGTATGGGTCTGTTCGCTACGCAAGTCCAAGCCGAAACCGAAAGTGTCAGCTTTACCTTAGTTAATCGTACCAGTCGCAATTTACAAGAGTTCTACGCCTCACCCCCTGAAGTTGAAGACTGGGAAGAAGACATTTTAGCTTCACAGCGAGAAGCCCCACACCTGAAACGCAGTGTCAGTGTGGGATGAATCGCCCTTGAGGTTGTTAATTCTCCAGATTAAGTTATAATAAATTGCATTCGCTCTAATTTGCCGAATGAGAAACGTAGCAAAAGTCAGACTATATCCAACAGACGAACAGAAACAAGCTCT
>JGI12048J13642_10201770_pt1 | contig 14160 bp, 9 predicted proteins | sample ElkSlonscriptome_16_FD_13642 | JGI IMG/M metagenome (IMG submission 13642) | reverse complement strand
AAAACCAGATCATGCAGCAGGCCTGGTTTCATTGCTACCAATTATTCATTTTGTTATTTATTGCTTATCTTAGCGAATGACTCTGGCACTTGGTGTCACCCTCTCATTTAGCTGATCATATTGTTATCACTTATGCATAGCTTGCCGGTAAATGGCTTCCCACAAAGGAATCACTTTTTCGGGCCGGTAATCTCTGATTCGCTGCAAACCATTGACTGCCAATCGCTTCGCCTCGGCGGGATTATCAAGCAATTGAATAACTGCCTCCGCCATCGCTTCAGGATTTTCTGGCTGTACTAGTATAGCTTCTTGTTGATGGGTCACCATGAAAGGGATTCCTCCCACATTAGAGGAAACCACCAGCACACCAGAAGAAAGCGCCTCCAATATCGAATTAGGCATATTGTCAACCACACTGGGATTCAACATAACATCAGCTTTGGCATAGAGTTCGATGACCTCTGCCCGATCAAGCTTACCCACGAATTGTACGGATTGGTCCAGTTGCAAGGTGCTGGTTAATTGTTTCAGGTGGCTTTCCTCTTCCCCGCTACCGGCCACAATCAATCTCGCTTTGGGATAGGAGCGCTGAATAATCTGAAAGGCTTTGATGGCAGTTCCAATATCATAGATTTTTTCCAGATTCCGGGTAACCGCTAATACCGGTTCCTCTATATCCGCAATAGATGGCTCCACGAACTCAAAGCGATTCAGATCAATAATATTGGGAATAATTTCTGCGGGCTGGCCATAACTGGCAAATACTTGTTTTAAGAAACCGCTGGGCACAACAAGGGAACGACTCTGGGCAAAACAATTTTTCACTTTAGACCATGATTGCTCAAAAAAGGGTTTGGCGTTACCACCCCGGTAATTAATAACCACGGGCACCTTGAGACACTTTGCTATATATACAGCGGGCCAGACAAAGAGAAAGAAAGCCTTACCAGAGTTGGCCATTACATGGACAACATCTTTGTTTTTTATGGTCCCCCAAAGACTGAATAAATAGGGCCAAAACCGAAATAACGCTCTAACAACAGGCAAACGCCCAACGAATTCTGGCTTGTAGGCAGGATTAACTGGAACAAAGGTAATATCATGGCCTTGCTTGGCCAACAGAGTCGCCAACTGCCGGGATTGCATAGCCATGCCACCGAAAGGAGGTGGAAGGGGACCGACAATGACAATATTCAAGTGTTTAATCCAAACCTGTTAGCAATACTTAACATCATTCCACCTGGCTTTTCCATTCTATGTCTTTAGCGGACAAATCCGAGTAAACGGAACGATAGTTAAGCACACTATTCATCCAGTTTTTTTCCTCTGTAACCTTCTGCAATCCGTTAGCAATTAATTCAGAAAGGTCTGGATTCTGGTAGAGTTTTCTGAGCACAGCAGCTAATGCTTCAGCATCTCCAGCCTTGAACAGAATGCCGTCCTTACCATCTTCTATCAGTTCTTTGTGTCCACCCACATCAGAAGCCACGCTCACTTTTCCCATCGCCATGGCTTCCAATGGTTTCAGTGGTGTTACCAGATCCGTTAAGCGCATGGGTAGTCTGGGATAGGCCAGCACATCCACCGTGCTGTAATACTTATTAACTTCTTTGTGATCGACCCGACCGGTAAATAGAACCTTTGCTGCCAGGCCCAGACTGTTTACCCGGGCTTTCAAAGCTTGCTCTGCTTGCCCTCCGCCAACTAAAACCACGCGCATATCGGGACATTCGGACTGAATCAAAGAAAAAGCACTAATCAGTAGATCCAAGCCTTCGTATTCATAAAAGGAGCCAATAAAGCCAACCACGAATTGATTGTGCAATTCATGCTTAGCAACGATATCCGGGTCTTTCTCTGTGAGTGGCTGGAATTTACCAATATCAACCGCATTAGCAATGACTGTGGTTTTACCGCTTTCAATATGTCGGGATTCAATATCCTTTTTCAGTCCGTAACAAATGGTAGTAATACGATCACAGCGCTTTAGTACAAAGGTTTCAAGCGCCCGGGACAAGCGATATCGAAGGCTTCCCTCAGTGCAAGTACCGTGGCTGACAGCAGCATCTTCCCATGAGGCTCTTAATTCATACACCACTGGTAGTTTGAATTTCCTGCCAGCCCATAGGGCGGCCAAGCCGTTGAGACAGGGAGAATGAGCGTGCAGCACATCGGGACTTTCTTGCTCGATCACTTCACACAATCGCTTGTACAGGGTAAACACCACGTCCCCTTGGTTGATGAAGGGGAGCTGGCTGAATTTGCCGGGTTCGGTACGATAGAACAGCAAAGCGTCGACGGTTTCAGCAGCGGATTGGCAGTCCGTAGCCTCATTATGCTTGCTGCTGGTGATTTGCGAAGTAACAATGCCTAGTGCCGTTTGTTCTCTGATAATCGCCCGGGTTCGGAAGGTATAACCACTATGAAGAGGAAGTGAGTGATCCAGAATATGAAGCACTTTAAACGGTTTTTGCATGCTGCTTTCTTCGGTTCTTGAGCATTTTAAAAATTATCAGGAGAAACAATCCTACTAACACTAAGTCGATAATAAACAGTGTTTTGACATTGGAAGATAATTGCTGAAGACGATGTTGTGCTTCTTCGTTGCGAGGATCCGGATACAACATGATCTTTGGATGGATGCCGAAAACGATTGCGGATAATTGCTCCAGATAACGGGAAACAGCTCCCGTTAATTGGATGACGGGATGACTATCATAACTGAATACATCATTAGAAAGATAAAGAAAAACCTGCGCAGACCCGCGAATATAATAATCAATGACCTGTCGGTCATCCTTAAATCCAAAACGCTCGGGATGAAATTTCACCACCTCTATCTGACCCGGGTGATTCATAACCTGGCTTCGGAATTCCAAAAAGGAAAAGGGAAGTCCGGTACCAGGTTCCAAGGCATAAAAGCCACTGTGAGAATCTATAAAGACCCATTTATTGAGGGTGCTGTCATATATCTCACTAAACGCATGTCCATAACCACTATAACCGTCAAATGACATACCCCATTCTCTCACGGGAATGTTCATGGTATGTGCCAAACCATTGACAACTTGCGTGTAATCAGAACAATAACCCACGCCCTCTTCCCGCATTTTTTTCAATGCACTTACAGTATCGGACTGAATAGCTCCGCCATAGCGTTCCCGTTCCAGCAATTTTTCAATAGCCACCTTCATTTTCGCAAACTCACTCATCTGCTGGGTCACCGCAAGTTCATCTACAAAAGACTGGAAATAGGTAGGAACAGGCTGGCTTTCAAGCTTAAATTGGGCAGGGAAGTTATTCCCGGCCCAATCAAAATCAGCACTGTTTCCAATCGTAAAGATCAGGGAATTTCTTAACCGGGTCGCTTCTTCAGCGGGCGTAATAAAACTGATCCAAAAACCAAGACTCGTAAGCAAAGCGATGATAACCAACACCAAACTGGTTCGAAGAGTAATAGTCATCCGCTTCATCTCATAGTACCTGACTACCTTTTTAGATCCTGATTGCTTTCTGCTTCCTGAAAACTTTACCGCTAGCTGCTTTAATACTTTGACCAAACCTCCTGACTGGAAGCAGGGTTAACAACCACTACCAACACACACCCATATAGTCAGCCTGTAAATCCGACTTTTCCTTAAAGTTAACCAAATCGAGCACCAATTGCTCTTTTTTGACCGTGGCCAACAATTTGGATATCAAGGCCTGATCAGATAAACCCACCACGATCACTTCGGACTCATTGATCATGGCGTCATAATCGGTCGTCATTAACGAGCCAATATGAGGAATCGCGTTGGCAATAAACTGTTTATTGGCCCCTATCAGTTTGGAGACATTAACTTCGGGATCATATATTTTTAGCTCATAGCCTTTACCAATTAATTTCTCTGCTAAATCCACTAGCGGACTTTCCCGCAGGTCATCAGTCCCGCTCTTAAAGCTGAGGCCAATAAACCCCACTTTTTTGCGACCCTTACTCACGATTTTATCAAACGCATGGTCCAGATGTGTTGCATTGGAGGGCAATATGCCATTCAACATGGGTATCTCTACATCGTTTTGCTTAGCAATATAATTCATGGCCCTTAAATCTTTTGGCAGACAACTACCACCAAAGGAAAAACCAGGTCTCATGTAGACAGTAGAGATATTGAGCTGCTTATCTTTGCAAAGCAATTCCATCACCGCAGGGCCATCCACATCAAAGGATTCGCAAAGGCGGGCCACTTCATTAGCAAAAGTAATCTTTAGTGCATGGAAAATATTACAAAAATACTTCATTGTTTCGGCGGTGGCTACATCAGTGAAAATGATTTCTGAAGGCAACTCGGCAAACAGCTCCCGAATCGCATCTTTGGTGGTTTCCGAAGCAGCCCCAACCACGGTAAAAGGTGGTTTGTCGTAGTCTTCAATGGACGATCCTTCACGCAGGAATTCTGGTTGGAAACAGACCTCGAAGTCAACCCCGTTGGTTTTGCCGGATATTTTTTCCAGCATAGGAATCAGAGTGCCCTTCATGGTACCCGGAGTCAGTGTCGATCGGTAAACGATAATATGCCGCTCGTCTTTGTCTCGCAGCGCCTCGCCAAGCTGCTCCGTTAATCTCAATACAGCGGACTGATCCTGGCTGCCATTGGGTTGCGAGGGTGTACCGACACAAACAAAGGACAACTGGGTATCGCGCATGGCCTCTGCCGGGGCAGTGGTTAATTCCACCCGACCTGCAGCCACGACTTGCTCCATCAATTCGGGCATGCCCGTTTCGATAATAGGAGACTTACCTGATCGAATCAGTTCCAGTTTTGAACTGTCGATATCCACTCCGGTAACTTTATGGCCATCTCTCGCTAAACATGCCATAGAAACGGCACCCACATAACCTAAACCAAAAATACTAATATCCATTTTATCTCCCAATCAAAACTGGCTTTACCGACTCTATGGTCAGACTAACCTGCCGAGCGGCTGAAAATTCTGTTTGCCTGCTGCATTTATTAAGCTATTCAGTACAGTTTTCAATAAGCGGCGCATTAACAAGCTTGCTCACAACAAGCTCTGATTATTGGTCACTTTCAATACAATCAAAGCAACCACGTGTAAGACTGTAAACCAATAAACACTCAATTCTGACCAGTCACCCACACTACGTGGTGAGCTGGAAATTACACATAATTCTTTACACAATCCTGCACTAACCTTTCCATCTTGCGCATGCTTTCACCCCAAAAATGGTTAGACAACATGCGCTCCCGACCCGCTTTCGCGTATTGCGTCCTCAACTCCGGAGACTGCATCAGCTCAACCAGAACTTTAGCGTACTCATCAGGAGTATCCGCGGTGATAAAGTGCTCTCCTGGTGTTGCGTCTATGCCTCCGGCGGCCAGGGTGCTGGACACCACAGGAACCCCCATGGCCATCGCCTCAAGAATTTTGTTTTGCGTACCTCTGGCAATGTTCAATGGAGCCACCATTGCTGCTGTTTTCATAATGTAAGGTCGAACATCTTTTACACTGCCAGTGACGACGACGCCTTTATGCGCTTCCAACTTGCGAATTTCGTCAGAAGGATCAGCACCCACAATGTAAAGTGTAGTCTCTGGAATGGATTTCTGTATCAACGGCAAAGTGTGGTGACAAAACTCCAACATACATTGTTGATTCGGAAAATAATCCATCCGGCCGATAAAGGAGATACTGTTGCTTCCGTAAGACTGGCCATCAGGTTTGAAAAACTCCGCATCCACTCCATTGGGAAACCATTCCGTGCGCTTTGCACTTTGCAAGTCGTTTAGCGTTTCCAACTCAGCTTTAGTGGTACAAGTGGCCATGTCAAACTTTGCTGCCAGGCGCTTTTCTGCCATAGCCATCTTGTTACCTTCCCACCAGTAACCCAAGCCTAATGGAAAGGGTTTAAAACTGCGGTAAGACAACCATTTCTCTGAATCCATATCGCCAAAATCTAAGATTTTTGGTATGCCTTTTACATCTTCCACGTATTGAGCCACGGAGGAGCAGTGGACAAAGATTGCGTCAAAAGATTCCTGCTGCAACCAAGAGTCAATTTGTTGCTTAAGGTCCTGGCTGAAGAAATACCCCATTGACGAAGGAGTGACCAAGGGCAGGCGTACTATCATTCGCAACCACTGTTTCCATTCATCTACCATAGCGATTTTATGGGCATGGCAATAGTCGCCGATACCGGCACATTCATCGTACTCTTGTTGCGACCGCGCCAATGAAGCAACCCAAACCTTATGGCCGCTGTTAGTTAAATGACGAATCATATTAAAGGGTCGTATCTTGCCGCCTCTTTTAGGTGGATAGGGGAAACGATGACAAACATAGAGTATATTCAACGGGCCAATCTCCCCAACTCCTCTTCAAGTACCTGCGGTGTGGCACCATCAAGCATTAAGCGACTCCATATCTCAAAGTTCAGTAGTCCTATCAGTATATCGGTATGGTCGTTTTTACTGCTCAGGTGATCTTTGATCAGACTTTGTACAACCGATGGATTAAACACGCCTCTGGCGGACACATTGTCTGGACTCAATAATGATTGCATAAGCGGAAGTAACTCCCGCTTAATCCAAGCACCCATGGGTGCGCCAAAGCCTCTCTTTTTTCGATGTAAAATGTCTTGTGGCAACAGTTCACCCAAACATTCTTTGAGAATATATTTAAGAGTGCCGCCCTTAATCTTTAATTCAGGTGGCATTCGACAAGATAATTCAACCAACTCATGGTCCAGCAAAGGCACCCGGCATTCCAAAGAGGTGGCCATGGTCATTTTGTCAGTCAACATCAGCAGATCATCGGGTAACTGGGTCACCCGATCGACCTCAAACATTTTGTGTAAGGCCGGGATGTCAGGGCTTTGATGGAAAGCACTTTGAATAGGGCTTACACCATCGAGTACCAGGCCATTGAGTAACTGATTCCGGAGACCACTATCTGTAATTTCCATATAAGCCTGATAGCGCTGCTCAAATGGCATTTCTGCTGAGAGAATAAAACTCTTCGCCAAACGACTGTAGTTTTGCCATTTTGAATGGCGGTCACCTGGCAAGGCGCGGGCCAATGGCACCACCAGATGCTTGCGTAACCAAGCCGGTATCATTTGGTAATAGCGATTATAGTACTCTCCCTGGTAGCGCCGGTAACCGCCAAACAATTCGTCACCGCCAACGCCACTTAGAATAACCGTTACATCCTGTTTAGCAAACTCAGAAACAAGGTATGTGGTAATAAAGGCGGTATCCGCAATAGGTTCATCCATATGCCAAAGCAATTTGGGCAGCAAATGAATAACATCAGGTTTAACAACGATTTCCCGGTGTTGAGTGTTGAACAGTTCTGACACTTGCCTTGCATAAGGTAATTCGTTGTAAAACTGACCTGCTCCTTCGGTATCGAAACCAATAGCATAAGTCTTCACGGCTTCTTTGGAGGATTTTGCCATCATTCCCACCACCAGGCTGGAATCGATACCCCCGGAAAGGAATGCACCCACCGGCACGTCACTCACCATTTGAGCGGCGACCGAGGCTTCCAACTGTTGATAGATCCAATCCTTCCATTGCTCCGGAGTTCCCGCTTGAGGAGTATAATCGGGACGCCAATACTCGTTGATTGACACCGCCTTTTTTTCAACTCTGATATAGGAAGCGACAGGTAGCTTTTTAATTCCCTCATAAATCGAATAAGGAGCTGGCACATAGCCTAACTGAACGTAGAGCCCAGAGGCAGCCCTATCGAGCCGGGGACTCAAACCCTGAAATTCGAACAGGGCCTTGGCTTCAGTAGAAAACAACAACACGTCATCACTGAGATGATAATAGACCGGTTTGATACCCATGCGATCCCGCGCCACAATAAGTACCTCGCGCTGACGATCCCACAAGGCAACAGCAAACATGCCGTTTAGACGTAACAGGAAATCCTCTCCGTACTCTTCATAGGCATGGAGCACCACTTCCGAATCTGAATGAGTGGCAAACCGGTGTCCTCGTTCTATCAGTTCCTTCCGCAATTCCCGGTAGTTATATATTTCGCCATTACAAACAGCAACGATGGTTTTATCTTCATTGAACAGCGGTTGATGTCCGCCGGCCAGATCAATAATAGACAAACGACGCATACCCAGCGCCACTTGGGGAGAAACGAAAAAACCTTCATCGTCAGGTCCCCGGTGTTGAGTGATTTCTCCCATGCGTTGCAACAAGGACTGCTCTAAAGGCGTCCCGGCTTGCAATGCCATCCCACCATGAATACCACACATAAAAACAATTCCAATAATCAGCTAAACACAGTTGGTCACTCTATCTGGTTTTCATCCTGAAACGGCTTCCATGCCGTTTCGCGGAGTCGCAAAGTAAAATGTCGATTTTACTTTGCTCGCAAAATCAATCTCTTAGGCGATCGATTTTGGCAGTACTTCCTTGTACTGCGTTAGTGCCCATCAAAAACCAGCGTTTCTGGATGAGCACTACCTAGCCTTACGTTTAGTAAACCGACCAACAACACAGGGTCAAACCGCTACGGTGATTGAAAAGTCTTGGCCTGAAAACTGTCTTGAGCTGAAAACAACCACCGGTTACCTGCTTTCACCGAAGCAAGCGAACTGGATAATTTTCGTGGGGCGGTGACATATAGTCAGACAGGCCATACTTAGAGAATAGGCTATTTAGTCGAATTATCAATTAGTTAGACACAAAAACTCAGCCGCACTTTTCGTGCCACAGCACCACTATCACTGAGATATAGCTGGCTTCAGCACGGTTACCCACCGGGTCTTTATCCACTCCGGGATAGAGAACGATTTAGTCAGCCCCCTCAGGTCTGGCGCCCATGAGCCAATCAAATGAATACTCCAGTCATTTAGTTGTTAATGGGCGGAATTTAGTTCAAGGAAAGAATCAAACATCATTAAGGTCCAAATCGGCGAACTATGGTCGCGAATGCCACGCTCATGTTCGGCAACCAATTTGGCCAGATGATCACCATTGAAATAGCCAGTATCTAGTAAACGATCCCCTAACAACTGATCCCTTACGTTACTCTTCAAAGGCCCTTTAAACCAACTTGCCAGTGGCACCGAAAAACCCATTTTAGGCCGGTACAAAATATCAGAGGGCAAATGGGGCTCCATGGTTTTCTTCAATAGATATTTACCCGTCTGCCCCTTCATTTTAAAATCAGGTGGTAGTGAAGTCACCCATTCCAGATACTTGTGATCCAACAAAGGCACACGCACTTCAAGGGAATGGGCCATACTGGCCCGATCAACCTTAGTCAAAATATCGCCGACCAGATAGGTCTTAATATCAAGATACTCGATTAGGTCTAATGGATGCTCAGAAGGACATTCTGCCGCATGGCGGTTAAACACCTCGATACCGTTGTAACCAGCCAGTTGTTTTTTGAAATCGGCTGAATATATTTTGTCTCTTTGCTCTTGCTTAAGAATGGAAATACTATTGAAGTAGGCTTCTACTGAACTTCGCCCTAAGGATTGAAAGGTTGTTTTGGCGCGAAAAACACGAGGCATCCAATCGAGCTTGGGATAGGCCCGGCCTAAGAATCCAAACAGTGTGCGACGCAAGGGATAGGGAATGCGACTCCGCACTTTTTCTTCGTTCATGTGCCAGACATGGCGACGGTAGCCTGACAGAGTTTCGTCTGCCCCATCCCCAGACAGGGCCACGGTTACCCGTTTACGAGCCAACTCACAAACCCGGTATGTGGGCATGGCTGAACTGTCAGCATAGGGTTCGTCATAGAGACCCGCCAACTGCCCTAATAATTGGAAATCGTCGGTATCAACGGTCCCGGTGAAATGGTTGGTTTGATAACGATCAGCCACTTGTTGAGCAAATTCAGCTTCATTGAATTTCTTATCATTAAAAGCAATAGAGCAAGTATTCACCGGATCAATTTGTTGTTTAGACATCAGCGCCACCACAGAACTGGAGTCTACTCCGCCGGAAAGAAAGGCTCCCAATGGCACATCAGCCAACATTCTGATTCTAACCGCTTCCTGCATCCGCTCCAGCATTTCACGGCTGGCGGACTCAAATCTCATACTGTGATCTGTCTGAAATGGAAGATTCCAGTACTGCTTTAAGGTAGGTCGGGACTCTCCCACTTTTATGGACAAAGTCCAACCCGGTTCAAGTTTCATTATGTCCCGGTAAATAGTCTTCGGTTCTGGCACATATCCGTAGGCGAAGTAGTCTTCAATACAAAGTGGATCAATTTCCTTTTTTAGTCCGGGGTATTGGTAAAGTACCTTCAACTCAGAACCAAATATCAGCGTGCCTCGGTCATTAATGTGATAAAAGACCGGCTTTATACCTAAGCGATCCCGGGCAATAAACAGTTGCTTTTTGCGGCAATCCCATACCGCAATAGCAAACATGCCGCGTAAACGACTGATGACTTCCTCGCCCCAGTGTGACCAACCATGCACAATCACTTCCGTATCGGTCTGGCTTTTAAATTGATAGCCCGCACCGACTAACTCAGAGCGCAGTTCCTGAAAATTATATATTTCTCCATTGAATACTACGATTACCGACTCGTCCTGATTGCTCATCGGCTGACGACCCAGAGAAGATAAATCAATGATTGAGAGTCGTCTGTGCGCTAAGCCGATCCCTGCAGCAGTCCAGATACCGCCTTCATCAGGGCCCCGGTGAAACTGAGCTTGATTCATTGCATTCAGCAATGACTGATCGATGTTTCCCTGACCGTTTAAATTAAATATTCCAGCTATTCCACACATTAAAAATTTTTCCTGTGTATTCGGCTCTGTATTCCAGTGAGTCTTTTGAAAAAACCTGATCAGTTCCGGACACGCTTTTATGGCCAAAACCACCGTCAAGAACTATGCAAAAGCGTGTAGTTACGCTTCAATGCCAAGTCCTGTTAGCCAGTGCTCATCCAGAAACGCCAGTTTTTGATGGGCACTAACGCAGTACAAGGAAGTGCTGCCAAAATCAATCGCCTAAGTGATTGATTTTGCGAGCAAAGTAAAATAGACATTTTACTTTGCGACGCCGCGAAACGGCATGGAAGCCGTTTCAGGATGAAAACTAGCTATTATTCTGCCGCTGATAAACATCGCTGTATTTTTGTACCATGGCCAGCAATGAAAACTCCTCCACCGACTTGTTTCGACCCGCACGACCCTGCTGCTTTCCGAGTGCCGGGTTTTGCAGATACTCCTTCATGGCAGCAGCCAATTGAACCGGATCGGCAGGAGCAACCAACACGCCTGTTTCGCCTTCAACCATAAGGTCGCGGTTCCCCCCCACATCGGTAGCCACCACGGGTAAACCTGATGCCATCGCTTCCAGAATGGTATTTGATATGCCCTCAGCTAATGAAGGCAATACAAAACAATCGGCCGTTTTGAACAACTCGCTAACATCCGAGCGACTGCCAGTGAAGGTCACTAATTCTGCAATGCCCTCGGTTTTGACTTGTGTCTCGAGAGATGCTCTCTGACTGCCATCCCCTACCAGCACCAACTGCAATCCCGCAGTTAATTCGGGATGGTTAGTCGCTAATAAAGATAGTGCACTTAACAGAAAAGTGTGGCCTTTTATTTCTTCCAGGCGGCCTACAGACATAAAAACATAGGGGGAACAACGTCTCTCGTCCAAGTCATCGTTTGCATTTGCAGTCTGCTGAAAACGATCTACATCCACTCCATTACAAATTCGGCTTATTTTACTGACTGGAATACCCACTTTATCGGTAAGATAGGCTTCAATTTGACTCGACAGCGGAATAAAGCGATGTATAAAGACACCAATAAATCGTCTAAGTAACTGATACTTTTTGACATTCCCCAAGGGATCGCTGACATCCCAACCATGCTCTCCATGCACTCGATAGGGAATAGCGGCCAGAAAAGCCGGGATTTGGGCTTCAATGGTCGCCAAATTGCGGGTATGCACAATATCGGGTTGTTGGGCTCTGAACACCTTCCACAGACGCCAGAACATGGCGTAGTCCTGGCCTGGTTTCTTACCTACATCAATAATTTCTACTGGTTTCTTCAGGCGCTTAACAAATTCGTCATTGGCTCCGGTCAAGGTCACCACAACGTGATGAAAGCAGTCGGGTGTCAAATTAATAATATTGACCAGGCCATTTTCAAGACCGCCAAAATCAAAACGAAAAATAACGTGAATAATTTTAATCGACCCGCTACTTAGGGTCTGCCGGGCGGGGTTTGTGTCTGGCCGCAGCGATTTGTTTTCTTCCACGCTACTGAGCTTCTCCAGACAGACCAAGGGCATTCCTGTTGCTAATGATAAACTCTGTCAACAATGGCTCCACATCTTCTGAAACCACCTGATAAGGCGCGTAGACAGCAACGAATTGGCTCATAAACGGCTTACCGGTGAGCTTGAGCTGAGCTTCGGTTATTTTTCCAGCAAAGCCGAACTTAAAAAACACCCCGCCCACGGTCCTCCAATTATAGGAAAGATATTTCGAGCGGCCACTGATCACTTCTCTGTTCAGCGCGGACAGGCCGGGCAGCTCGATAGACGAATGCTCAACAATTCGAGAAGCATTAACATCCTCGTAGTCAACTACGAGATTCCTTGCATTGATTAACTCACCTTGCTCAGACCAAGAGAAGTAAACCGCCCGGTAAACAGATAATACTTGTCCACTGGTTGCGGATTGGAAATAGTAATGCTCTATAGCGTCTGCCTGCTTGTAAAAAGGCTGGTAGCCAGTCTGGCACTGTTCACATAGCTGAAAGCCATCTGGCAAGATTAAATCACTGGAATCGACGGCATATACCTGTGCTAACTGCTGCTGCTGCCGGGGAGTAGGACTATCCGTTGCCCAGGAATACCAAAGTGGTCCCGAAATCAATCCGGCAAGCACCAACATAACAGGAATAGTGAAGCGACTGATATTGCCTTGAACATGACTGGGGTCAAACAGACTATCCGGTGGATCAGTTGCATCGGCAACACCGCCGGCCACCATGTTGGCGTTACTGACATCATGGTCGAGATCTTCTCTCCAGTAGTTCCCTATCCAAAACATGATGAAAATGACGACGCCAAAAAACACCCATCCATAAATCAAATGATCGGCACCCGTGGCAATTTTCATATTGCTAAAATGCCCCAATAGCACAATCATTACGGCTCGCAATCCGTTGGCAATAATCGGCACAATAATAGCCACCAGCATAAACAATAAGCGGCGCTTAGTGCTCCGGTAGGTCAAATAAGCGTAGAGCAAACCAACCGTAAAAGAAGCAATCATATAACGGACACCACTACAGGCCTCAACCACTGACCAGCTCCCGGTAGGCAGAGCAAAGTAATTACCTTCCCGAAAAACAGGCAAGCCAAACATGCGGAGAGTGTTAACGGTAAAGTCGGCAGTAAATTCAATCATAATGGGGATAAGCTCTTCCCCAACGGGGACACTGAGCATCAGAAAGCCCAGTGGAAACAGAATTTTTTTTGATAAGGTCCATCCCAACAAAGCCATCGTGCTTATCACGATCATAGACACGATGGCGAAATGGTTGATTAACGCCACATCGGCTAAAGCGCCAAATAACCAAAAGAATGCCAGTGGGAACAGCAGCAGGGTTAGCATAATGCTGGGTTGAGGTGCTACATCGATATTAGCTCTGCTACTCCATAGCAAATACAACATACCTGGCAACACGAAATAGCAATGGGCATAAGTTTCGGAATGCTTCCAGACAGCAACCATCGCCAGCAAATGCTCACTATAGATGCTGCTGACAGCCACTAACACGAAAGCAAAAACAGCCAGGACATTGATTAATCCTGAGTTGTTCAGTCTGTTAGAACCGACCAATCCTATTGCGGTCATTAAATATACCTTTTACTTTTTGTCAGTTAAAACTGTCAATTCAGAGTTGCGATTTGTCAAAACATGGTGTGCTTATCTTTTGCTCGTGCTTACCCTTTTCGTTTGCTTATCGTTTGCAAGTTGGGTGATATTGTAAGCAAGCACCCAAATTTCTATTTTGATGTACGGCCAATTAATCAATAAATCCGTTCCTGCCGAAGCGACGGAACTAAAGAATGTCGATCTTTAGTCATTAGCGGTTATTGTTGGCCTTTCGACGACGTTCACCAC
>JGI12048J13642_10516923_pt1 | contig 14197 bp, 11 predicted proteins | sample ElkSlonscriptome_16_FD_13642 | JGI IMG/M metagenome (IMG submission 13642) | reverse complement strand
CGCCGGGTCGAGGGGCGCGGGGGAACGGAACGCGGCCGCCCCGACACCGGCGCGGAAGGATGGCCCGCCGGCCGAGGCGGCATCGAGCGCGGCGGACTGCTCGGCGGCGCCCCTTGGACCTGGGGGAATCCCCGGTTGGTGGGCCTTGCGGGGGGGGCGGGCGCCTTGGAGGGTGGTGGCGGTGGCACCCGGTGGAACGGCGGCGGCGGCGGCACGTCCCCGGGCGAAGGCCTCGCGGGGGCGCCCTCCCGTCGCACCGGTCGCGGTGGGGCCGAGCGGGTTCCCTGCGGCTCGTGGCCCGAGCTGTCGGGTCGGCTTTCGTCCCGTTCTTCGCCCATCCCTGGGAGCATACTCCGAGTCCGATTCTCGAAACCACCGGGGATCGGCGTTCGGGGCGGGCACATGCGTTCGGCCGCTCCTCGGGGTAAGACAGGGCCATGCCCGTCGTAGACGAACAGCAGTTCAAGCGCGTGATGGGGTCCTTCGCGGCCAGCGTCACGGTGCTGACCGGCCGAGACGCGGCCCGCCATCCCGTGGGCATGACGGCGACGGCCTTTACGTCGGTCTCACTGGCGCCGCCGCTCTTCTTGGTCTGCGTGGGGCGTGATGCCTCCTGCCTGTCCATCTTCCTCGCGGAGGGCGTGCTCGCGGTCAACATGCTCCGCGCCGAGCAGGAGGCCATCTCCAATCGCTTCGCGAGTCCCGTGGCCGATCGCTTCGACGGCGTGACCTACCGGCCCGGGCCCGCGACGGGCTGTCCGCTCATCGAGGGGGCCATGGCCACCATCGAGGGCCAGGTTCGTGAGCAGATGACGGCGGGCGACCACGAGGTCCTCCTCGTGGAGGTGGTCGACGTGGAGGTGGACGAGGTCGCCTCGCCTTTGGTCTATCATCGCGGCCGTTACACCGGCCTCGCTTGACGGGTCAGGCTGCGCGGGGGCGCCAGGTGCGCCCATCCGGTGTGGCTTCGTGGGTAAGCGCGGGGTCCGGCAGGGGCGGCACGGCCAGGGTCGCCGCGGGGGGCCGCAGCGACCGGGTCCAAGCGTCGCTGGGTCCCATCCCCCAGCGGGATGAGAATCGCGCGGCGTCGTGATGCTCGGCGGGCGTCGCGGGGCCTTCGAGGGCTTCCCGGGCGACCATCGTCTCGAGACCGCTCGCGTGGGCTCGGAGCGCAAAGTCATCGAAGGCCCGGCGAGCAGAGACGAAGCCCGGGTGGAGGGCTCCGAGCCGCTCGAGGGCCGCGCGCTCGAGGAGGAGCGACCGGGTCGACGCCCGGACCACGCGGGCCGAAGCGTCGGGTGGGGCAGGGGGTGATGAGCCCTCGACGACCATGATGCGCTCTCCGCGACATAGGGCGAGGCCGAGATTGAGCCGCGTCACCGCGGAGGTGTCGGCCGTGGCGATGACCACGCGCGCGCGACCGTCGTCGCCGAGTACGCTCCGCCAGCTTGCCGCGACGGAGGGGGGGACGACGGCGACGATCTCGCTCCACGCCGCGCCCAAGCCCGTGAGGGGTGCTTCGGACGCCGTCACGAGCACGAGGGCCGGGCCGGAGGTCGCGGGGCGAGGCCCGGTGCCGGCGCGCAACTGGAGCTCGAGCTCCCCGTCGGGACTGAGCCAGGCTCGGTAGCGATGCAGCTCGGCCTTCATCTGGGTGAAGAGGTCGAAGCTNACCACCACTCGGAGGTGGGCGACCTGGCCGTCCGACCAGCTCACCCGTGGCGCGAGGGGGTGACCCCCATCGAGCCAGCCCGGGGGCGCGGGGGCGCCGAGCACCACCGACAGCCCGGTGGTCGGTGGTGCTTCATGGGAGGCGTGCATGGCCGAACTACTTCTGGGGGGTGCGGATGGCCTCGCCGAGGATCTGGGTCTCTTCGTGTTCGGGCGCGATCGTCTGAAGGCGCTGGAGGGCCGAGATGGATCCGTTGCGGTCGCCGAGCTCGAGGGCGGTGATGCCGATCGCCCCGAGGACCTCGGGGGTGTCGGGGTGGACCCGAGCCGCATGGCCGAGAAGCTCCACCGCCTGGATGTAGTTGCCGGCAGCGCGGCACAGCTGAGCGAGTGAGACGAGGGCGTTCATGTGGTCGGGGTCGATGTCGAGGACTTCGAGGAAGGTCTCCTGCGAGCGCTCGAGCTGGCCGGTGTGAGCGAATGCGACGGCCAGCTGGACCCGAAGGCCACACTGGTCCGGGTAGATTTTGCATGCGTGCTCGAGGGCCGCGATCCCTGGCTCGATCTGGCCGGTCGCGAGGGCGGCCGAGGCGAGACCGACGTAGCCAGGGCCGAAGTTGGGCGCGATCTCCACCATCTGGTTGAAGATATGGGCGGCTTGGCCCCAATCTCCCTTCTCGGCCGCGGTCTCGGCCTCGTCGAAGAGTCGATTGATGTCGCCTGCGCCGGGCTTGGTCTGCTCGGGCGTCGCCGGGATGGGCGTCGCTGACGCAGACTCCCAGATGCGGCCCTCGGGGTTGTTGATGTGATCGGTTTCGATGTTTGGCAGGGGGATGAAGTCCATGACCTGTTCCGGGGGGGTAAGGGTTGCGGGGTAGCCTTCTTCGAGGCTTCGGTTGGGGTCGATGCCCCACTTGGCTTTGAAAATTTCCCAGTTTTCAGTGATCTGGGCCTTGTAGTCGATGCCCTCACGGCGGAAGGCTTTGCTGCCGCCGTGATGGATGAAGACGTCGTGCGCGATGCGCGCGTGGAATCCGTGCAGGTGGGCGCGCAAGCACCAGTCGTCGTCCTCGAAGTTGCCGCGTCCGTAGCGCTCGTCGAGACCGCCGATGGCGTCGATGACCTCGCGGGTGGCCATGAGGCAGAAACCGACGAGGCGGAGGGCGCCCTCGGCGCGCCCGAGGTGGGCCTCGGTGAAACGGTCCGCGTATTGGTGCATCGCCGGCAGGTCCCGGTACGGCACAGATGGCACGAGCTGGGCTCCACTCACGCAGTTGCTACGCGGGCCCACGAGGCCGACGCCAGGCTCTCGTTCGATGGTCTGGACCATGCGCGAGACCCAGCCGTCGGTGACGACGGTGTCGTTGTTGAGGAGCACCACGTAGCGCCCCCGGGCGATGGCCATGCCGAGGTTGTTGCCGCCAGCGAAGCCCAGATTCTCGTCGTTGAGGACGAGCCGGACGTTGGGATGCTCGGCGGCAAAGGCGCGCAGGTAGTCGGGCGTTCCGTCCGAGGAGGCGTTGTCGACGACGATGAGCTCGTGGGCCACGTGGGTATGGGCGACGATGCTCTCCAGACAGAGCTCGGTGTCTTCGATCCCGTTGTACGTGAGCACGATGATGCTCGCCTTCGGCGCCGTCTCGGGGACTGCGTTGCCCGTCGGCTCGATCGCGCTGGGTTTGCCGGCCACGGGGGTGACGTCGGGCAGCGTGACCGGGGTCAGCGGGGGGACGTCAGTGGCTGGGGCCGCAGTGGGCGCGAGGGCGGCGTTGTCCCCCATGCGCTGGACGAACACATTCCACATGTTGGTGAAGTGGGTCTGGTCGCGGGCGATCGCCTCGAGCAGCTCGCGCGCCGCGTCGGCGGGTGCGACCTCGTGGGCTAGGCGCTGCGCCTCGGCGCGAATCACCACGCCCTTGGCTCCGGGGCGGCGCTCTAGGGCCTGGACCTGGAACCCGAAGGCGCTGAGGACCCAGTGGATCTTGGCGGCGAACCAGCCGTCGGCCGACGCCACGTCGATGAGCTGCTCCACGGCGCGCTGGCGGCCGCCCGGCGCCCCGTCTCCGACGATCTGCTCGGCGAGGGCGCCGAGATCGCGCTCGTCGATGCGGAGCACGCCGCCCTCGCAGAGCCAGCTCCTGGCGCGCACCAAGAGGGCCATCGACTCCACGAAGGGGAGGGAGGAGAGGACCTCGTCGAACCAGAGGGCAGCTACGATGCCCTCGGGGAGGTCGACGTCGGGCCCGGCGACGGCCCGTGCTTTGGGGTTGCTCTGGCCGTAAGCGATGGCGAAGTATTGGCTCTCGTCCGGGTCGGGACGGAAGCCGACGCCGAAGCGCAGTTGCATGGCGGTGTCGAGAGGGAGACCGGCGTCGACCAGGGTCTCGAGGCTCTGGCTCGCGTCACGGCCGAGGGGGCGCGGCGGGGCCACGATGTGGGCTTGGGACATGATGCTCCTCGTCATGGGTCGCGAAGACGACCCGTTCGACCTCAGCATCAACAAGAAGGATGCCGAAGTGCTTCACCGCGTGATTTCGGTGCCTTGGCCGACTCGGGCCGATTCGCACCCGGTTGAGCGGGGGGCTCGGCCGACGGTGCGCTGACGTCGCGACGTCAAGGCGATGACGCTCACGGGCCCCCGGGGCGGGGCCAAGTCGCACAAACGCGGGCCCAAGCGTTTGGCATCGTCGTTGCTGCATGCAGGCCTGTGACTGCTTCCCGCTCACCCGCGGATCTACCGCCCCTCGTATCGATCGTGCTGGTCGCGGCGCGGGACCCAGCGATCGCGCGGGAAGCCATCGCGAGCGTTCGCGCCCAACGCTACGAGCGGTGGGAGCTCATCGTCGTCATCGAGGGGGCGAAAGATGGTGGGCTCGCCGCCGAGCTCGCGGCGGACGAAGATGGCTCTGGCCGCGTCATGGTGGTGCGTCTCGGCGCACCACGGGGCCCGGCCGCGGCGCGCAACGCCGGACTCGCGCTCGCTCGAGGCGACTTCGTCGCCTACCTCGGAGAGGACGACCGTCTCGACGACGATCACGTCAGCACGCTGGTGGAGGCCCTGACCACAAGCGACCACCAAGTGGCCTACGTCGACTGCCGTCGCCTCATCGAGAGCTGGAAGAACGGGGAGCCCCTCGAGGCCGAGGTGGAAGACCCCTTTGCACCCACGCCATTTTCCCGCGGGCGGCTGCTCATCGAAGACTACCTCCCGCTGCCGACGGTGATGCACCGGCGCGACTGCCTCGATCGGGTTGGGCGCTTCGACGAGGCTCTCCTGGTCATGGACGCGTGGGACCTGTGGATCCGCTTGAGCCGTCGCTACGACTTCAAACGCGTGCCACGCGTGACCTGCACCGTGCGTTTGCGTGAGCGACGAACGCGGGCCTATCGGCGCGAGCGCTTCCCGACCACGAGGCTCATCCACCGCCGCTATCAGCAGGAGGTGGCCGGCGACGTGGCGCTGCTCGGACCCCGGGCCCAGCTCCTTTCTCGGCTGGAGCAAGCTCATGACGACGGCCCCCCCGAGGTGACGGTGGTGGTGGTCAGCCACAACCAGGCGCGGGCGCTGCGGCAGGGGCTCACCCACCTGGCGGCGGCGAGCCTGGGGGTGAGCTGTGAGGTGCTCGTCGTAGACAACGCTTCGGAGGACGAGACCGCCCGCTTCGCCATGGGTCTGCACGGCGACGTTCGCCCCCTCGTGCTCACGCGCCCCGTGACCATGGCCGCCGCTTACAATCGAGGCGCGGCCCAAGCCACGGCCAAGCGCATCGTGTTTTGGAGCCTCGATGCCATTCCGCGGCAGGGGTGGCTCCAGGCCATGCTCGTCGCCATGGGCGAGGCGGTAGCGGTGGGCGGGGTGGTGCTGACGCCGGAGGGCATCGTCAACGCGGGCTTCGACCTACAGCCCGACGGGCGCGTCTGCCCTCGAGCGGCGGGCGAGGCGCCCTGGTCGCTCGACGTCGCTCCGCACGAGGTCGACGCGATCGGTCCAGGACTGCTCATGGTTCAGGCCGAGGACTACGTCTCGGTCGGCGGCTTCGACGAGCGTTTCGTCGGGACTCTCTGCTTCACCGACTTGTCGCTGCGTCTTCGGGACCGAGGCGCGGTACGGCTCCAGCCGCGGGCCGGGTTCTACCGGGTCATGCCTCCGTTGACCTCGCCCGAGGATGAGAGCCGCCTTCAGAGGCGCCACGCGAGGTCTCGGGACACGGGCGACGACGTCACCGCCCTCGCGCGGCGAGCCCGCGATGCGATGATGGGGGGGCAGCTCCGGGAGGCGACGTCACTCGTCAAGCAGCTGGAGAGGGAGGCGCCCCAGCACCCCGAGACGTGGCTCGTGCGTGCCGTGCTCGCCATGCAGCTCGCGGAGCACGAGACCGCACTCGAGAGCTTCTCCGGGGCGCTGGCCCGCGGGGCCAACCCCTACCGGGCCAAGCTCGGGATGGGGATGGCCCTCACCGCGTCCCAGCGCTTCGAGGAGGCATGGGCGATTCTCAGCGAGCTCACCGAGCGCTACGCCTCGGAGTCGCGCCTCGCTCATTCGCTCTTTCGCGTCGGCGTCGCCCTGCGACGCTGGGGCCCCATGGTGGGACCCCTCGAGCGCTACCTCCAGCTCAACCCCGGAGACGACGCGATGCGCTTCGCCCTCGCGAGCGTCTGCCTGCGGGCGGGGGACCAACATCTCGCGCGCTCCCACTACGAGACCCTGCGGGAACGAACCCCCGACTACCGCGGACTCGAAGAGCTCGCGTCGGAGCTGATGAGCCATGCGTAGCGCGCGCCGCCACCCACCGGGGCGCGCCGCCGTGCTTCATTCCCTCGGGCCAGAGCGCCGCGAGGCCCTCGCGGCCCTGCACCCCGATCTCGGGCGCCTCGCTCATCCCGAGCGCCAGGCGCTGTACCTCCGCCACTACCCCGATCCCTTCGACACGCTCGCGCCCGCTCTTCGCGCCGAGGGCTGGGTGGTGGTGGACGTCGTGCTCGACGACCCCGTGCTCGAGGGCACCGATGGGCTGAGGCGTTGGCTGCTCCGTTTCGGGCCCCAGCTCGTGCTCGCCTCGGAGCCGGCGACTGGGCTCTGGTCGCCGCGGGCCGCCGCGTTCATGGGACGCCGTGACGTCGGGCTGCGCACGGGGGTGCTCGTACTCGGCCCCGAAGCCCCGGCGGGGCCGGTCTCCCTCGCGCGCTACGCCGCCTTCGGTCGCGCCCGCGTCGTGTGTCTCGAGCCCGGTGCCAGCGAGGCGGCGGGCCGGGCGGCCGCGGCGACCGGAGCCGTCGTGGTGGGGCCTACTACGCTCGGCGCGCCTTGGCCGACCTTCGCGAACGGAGCTGAGGCACGAGCCCTCGTTCAACGCGCCCTGTCCGACGACGCCCAGGCTCGAGCATGGGTCGCCGCGACGCGTGGCCACTTACGCGAAGAACGGCACGAGGCGGTCGCATCGCTCATCGCATCCATCCCGCCCCGAACCGCGCCACGTCTCAGCCTCGGCTGAGACGCTCCAAATCGTGCTCCCCTTGGCGGACCGTTGCGTGAGCGCGTCAGCCCGTGGCGGGGTACTTCACGAGGTCCTCGAGAGCGGGCCGGTCGACCGACTGCAGCTTGCTCGTGATGACGTCGTCCGACGCTTCGTCGGCATCGATGAAGGAAAAGAAGATGGGCGCGCCCACCTCGGGGTCCGACAAGGACGGAATGGCGACACCATTGGGGAAGACCCTGACGCCACCCTCGAGGCGACGCCGAAGGGCGCGGTGGTCCTCGACCCATCGTCCGGTCTGGAGATCGCGCACGGCCACACAGAGATGGTCCATCACGTGGTACTCGCGATTCTTGGTGGTGTAGACGAAGCGGCGACGGCGCTCTCGGCCCCCGCTGCGACGCGGTCTCTGACGACGGCTCTTGTGCATGGTCTATTCCCTCCCTCCGCCCCGATTGACGAGGTGACACCAGGGACGTGGCGGAGGACGCTGCCGAAGAACCATCCAATGGGCCAAGTTGTCGCCAACACCGCGTCGGGTTTGCAGACCATGGTCACTCGATGAAACGATCGGTACTTGGGAACCACGATTGTGACGGAGCGAAGAGCGGGACCAGGCATTGCGAAGGTGCGTCAGGTGGAGGTGATCTCCCGGCGCACGGTCGACCTCATCGTGCTGCGTGATGGCTGGTGGTCACGCATGCTCGAGCGCGCCGACCTCGTGAGTGAGGGCGCCGTCGTCGAGGAAGAGGGCCGGCGCGTCTACTACGGCTCGACCAGCCTTCACGCGCGCATCGAGCGCGCGACCCTCGAGGCCCTCCCTCGGCCGTCGGTCGAACAGCTCGGGACGGTGGTGCTCGCCGATCCCCATGCCCGCCTTCGCCTGCTGCGCCTCGCTCACCGCGAAGCGGCTTCCCGGGCGGGGGCGACCCTCGACGTTCTCTCGGCCGAGCTTCGGGCCGAGGTGGCCATGCGGGGAAACGAGACCTGGCTCGCGATCGCCATCGACGTGGGGGCCCCGCTCGTCGACGCTGCGGTGAATGCCGGCTGAAGCCTCGCCCATCCATTGGTGGAGTCATCGCACGGGTTTGCGGGCGACCCTTGACGCGCGCCACCGCATCGAGGACCCAAGCGAGGTTCCTCCGCGGAGGAATGGTCGTCACGGTGATGGGGAACAAGCGCAGCAAAGAGACCGACGCGAACGTCATCCACGTCGCCTTCGGTCCCGGGGGCGGTCGCATCGAGACGGGCGAAGGAGCCCAGGAGACCCTCTTCGTGGACGGCGGTCCCGCGGTACCGGAGCCGAGCGGACGCGAGCCCGTGGCCGACGTCTACACGCAGACCGAGGTCGCCCGTCTCCTCGGGGTCTCTCGGGGTCGCCTCCGGTCGCTCGACCGGGAGGGCATCGTCTCGCCCTCGGGCCGTCGCAAAGGGCGGCGCGCCTACACCTTCAACGACCTGATCGCCCTGCGGGCCGCCCGCGACCTGCTCGCGGGCAAGGTGCGACTCAAGGACGTGGCGCGCGCGATCAAGCGTATCAAGGAGAGTCTGCCCAAGGTGTCGCGTCCGCTCTCCGAGCTTCGCATCGCGTCCGACGGCAAGCAGGTCGTCGTGAACACCTCGGAGGGGAAGTACGATGCCCTGAGCGGCCAGATGGTCCTCGATTTCGAGGTGCAGCAACTCCACGACGAGGTCGTGCGCATGCTGCGACCGACCGCGGGTCGCGATCGCGCACGCATCGCCTATGAGCTGTACCTCCAGGCGAGCCAGCTCGACGAGAACCCCGAGACCATGGACGAGGCCGAGGCCCTCTACCGGGCGGCGGTGAAGTACGACCCGTGGTTGGCCATCGTCTACACCAACCTCGGCAACATCCGCTTTCGCCGGGGCGATGAGGTACAGGCCGAGCGCATGTACAGATGCGCACTCGAGCTCGAAGTCTCGCAGCCCGAGGCGCAGTACAACCTCGGCTACATGATGCTCCACCGGGGGGAGCACGAAGAGGCCATTCACTTCTTCACCGGAGCCCTCGGCAGTGACCCGCGCTTTGCCGACGCCTACTTCAACCTCGCCATGGCCTACGAGCAGCGAGGCCGTCGCGACGAAGCGCGGCGATGCTGGGAGCAGTACCTCGCGCTCGAGCCGAGCGGCACCTGGGCCGACATCGCCCGCCAGCACCTCCAAGACTGATGGACTGTGCGGGGATGACCCCCCCCGGGGGCTAGTTGCCCATCTTGGCGTCGGAGGCGTCGGGCGCGACGTTCTGGTTGAGCTTTTTCCACTCGCCCTCGGAGAGCTCGATCTCCATCGTCACCTTGTTCTCGCCCTCGAAGAGCCACACGACGCTGTGCACGCCGGGGTCGACGGGGATGTCGAGCGGCGTGGTGCCTTTGCTCTCGCCGTTGATGCTGATCTCCACATTGGGCGAGGAGGTGATGATGAGCCCCGACTCGAGGGGCTTGTCGTCCTCGATGGGGTCGTCGGCGTCGAGCGTGGGCGCGGAGGGCTCCACGGGCGCCTTCGGATCTGGGACCTGAGAGTTACCGTTGCAAGCACAGAGAGAGCTGCAGGCAAGGGTGAGAGCGGCGAGCGCGATGTAAGCCTTCATGGTGGAATCTGAGGAGAGCGCGTACACGGAGTCAAGGATTTGCCCGAGGCGGCGGCTCTGAAGGGTTCGACGCGCGAAGGCGCCAAAACGGGTCGTGGGTCTCGTCGGTGAGCCGGATGACGCCCACGGGGGGATGTGGCTTGGCGACACGTCGACGCGAGGCTAAGCCCTCGACCATGACCGACGAGGCCCAGGAGAACGGGGCGTTCCACGACCCGCACGTCACCATCAACCGCGTCTACACCAAGAAGGGCGACGCGGGCGAGACGGCCCTCGTGGGGGGACAGCGGGTCCAGAAGGACGACGCGCGGATCCAGGCCTACGGAACCGTGGACGAGCTCAACAGTTGCCTCGGCGCGGCGCGTCAGTCAGCCCTGGAGGCCAAGTCCGGCGCGAAGGCCGCGGCCGCGGACCAGCTCGCCGAGCTCGCATCGGTGCTCCTCCGGGTTCAGCACGAGCTGTTCAATCTCGGGAGTGTGCTCGCGACCCGTCCTGCGGACCTTCACCCCAAGCAGCCTCGCGTGCGGGGAGCCGACGTGGTCGCTCTCGAGGAGGACATGGATCGGCGTAACGCGACCCTGCCCACCCTCAAGTCCTTCGTGCTGCCCGGGGGGCACCGGCTCAACACCGACCTGCACCTCGCGCGCACCGTCTGCCGGCGCGCCGAGCGATGGGTGGTCACGCTCTCTCGCCTCGAGGAGGTCGACGCCGACGCCTTGACCTATCTCAACCGCCTCAGCGACGCCCTCTTCGTCTGGAGTCGCTGGGCCACGCACACGCTCGCCCTCGAAGAGGTCCTGTGGAGCCCCCACGTGGCTACGAGCGCTACCGAAGCCTGACGACCGACGAGCCCGTGAGGGGTTCGTCACCCACGGGACGAAGCTAGTTCACGCCGCCGCACTGGATCTTTTGCGGGGCGTTGTCGAAGTTGTTGCCGTCGTTGCACTCGGGGATGGTGTCGTCCGGGTCGACCTCGGCCCATATCTCGATGTTCACGCCCTGGGGAAAGACCGTCGAGAGGTCCTTGCTCAACATGACGTTGCCACCGGCGGCGATGGGACCGGCGATGGTCTCGTCTGCGATGGCTTGGCCGCCCTGCGACGGGTTGCCGGCATAATAGCGGACCAGGACGTTGCTGGCCGGGGCAGAGCCGTCGTTGAAGACGGTGGTCGGGACCGTGGGGCAGACTGGATTGGGGCTGGGGGCACCGAGCTCGACGCGTAGGTCGGCTTCCATGCCGCCGGCGCTGACCGGAACGGTGAGCTCGTTGTTCATCTCGTCGCACTCCCGCTCCTGGGTGGTGGCGTCGGCGATGACGGTGATCTCGTCCGGCAGGGCCATGGGGCTGTTGTTCACCGCATCGTAGGGAACGGAGATGAACGCCGACTGCCCCGGCTCGAGGGAGCTCTGCAGCACGAAGGTCAGCGGCGTCATCATCATGTCCGCGTAGAGCGGCTCTTGCACCATCTGGGTCATCCAGTTGCCCTCGAAGGCGATGACCACGCCGGGGCCGACGCGGAGGTCGCCCTGGTTCTTCACCTGGACGGTGATCTCGAGCTGGCTGTTGAGCTGTCCGCAGCTCGCGTTGGGGGAGGTGATTTGGACCCCGTTCACCGTGAGGTCGGGGGCGATCCCGAGCACCCGGGGATTGCTCCGGAAGATGTTGTACTCGCGCCCGTTGTACTGCTTCCACGCGTCGATGGTCTCGGCGGGGATGGCGCCGGACTCGGTGATCCCCGTCACGCTGTAGGCGTGCTGGTTCCACACGCGGCGGGCCGACACCCAGAAGTCGCTCGTGTCGGACCAGACCTCGATGCCGTTGTTGTACTGGCTGTTGAGGTTCTCCGAGCAGAAGCCGGACTCGTTGGTGGTGGCGAAGACGATCTCGGCGTTCCCGTCGTTGTCGACGTCGACGACGATCGGGTACTCGATGCGCGTGCGGCTCTCCGACGGCTCGGAGAGGTAGACGGTCCCGTCGAGGCCGTCGTAGAGCCGGAATCGGCACTCGTCGTTGTAGATGACCTCGGCGGCGCCATCTCCGTTGAAGTCGAACACGCTCGAGCCGGTGACGCGGCTGGAGTCGTCTTCGGTGTCGCGGCGCCAGCTGTTGTGCAGGCATACGCACTGGTTCGTCTGCTCGTTACAGACCGTGCCCGCGGCCATCGCGCTGCACTGGCTGTCCATGGTGCAGTTGATGGCGGGTGGCGTACGCGGGATGTTCGCGCTCTCGACGGTGAGGTTGTCGTTGGCCGGCTTGTTGGGCCAGGCCGGGCAGGCGGCGGACGGGTCCTGAAGGTCGAAGACGATGTAGCTCGTGGCGTAGGCGGTCCCGATCTCGGGGAATCCGTCGCCGTCGAAGTCGTCGACGTTGGGGGGGCCGCCGCGCTGACCGGCGCCGGGGTTGAGGTTGAGCACCCGATCCCCGGTCTGGCCGTTGAGCACGTAGAGCGCACCGTTGGACTGGATGATCACCTCGGGCTGGTCATCGGGGACGTTGCCCGGGCCCGGAGCCGCCGACTGGTTGGCGCCAAGGACGTCAGCGATGGCACAGAAGCCCTCGGTGTTCCCGCCGGTCCAGCTTGGGAGGTCGCTCGCGTTCCAGAGCACGAGGAGGTTGCCGTTGCAGAAGGCGACCTCTTCGGCGGCCGACTCCATGCCCGTGCACTGCGACTGCTCGGTCACTCCCATGGGCGGGGTGGGGAAGTTGTAGGCGGTGGTGCCGGCGATGATCTCCGGCCGCCCGTCGTTGGTCAGATCGGCGATGCAGCTGACGGGTCCCTGGCCGTTGCTGCCCTGGTTGAGGTTGCCTTGGAAGACGTCGAGGATCTGGAGGTTCCCCATGCCGTCCTTGTCCAGGGTGAAGATACGACGGCCGATGACGATCTCGGCGAAGCCCAGACCGTCGAGGTTGGCCAGGGTGGGACCCGGGTTGCCGCCCACGCTGAGGTTGCCGCTGTCGGAGATGAGTTCGCCCTCGTTGTTGAAGATCTGGATGCCGTTGCCCTCGGTCACGCCGACGATCTCGGGCACGCCGTCATTGTCGAGGTCTCCGACCGCGAGGGACGAGGTCGAGTCGAGCAGGGCGTTGTTGCAGCTCTCGGTGGGGAAGGGCGTTTGGCCTTCCTTCCACGTGGTGCTGCCGTTGGTGGCGAAGTAGTCCATGCCCTTCTTCGCCGGCGGCCCCCCGTGGATGGCTCTCAGCACGCCATTGGCGGTGAAGCTGCCGCCGCAATAGGTGGTGAAGATGATCTCGGGGACGTCGAGGTCGTTGATGAGGCCGTCGCCGTTGTCGTCGTCGAGGTTCGCGACGATGGGCGCCTGTACGACCTGAGCCGAGTCGGGAAAGGGGCTACCCGCGGCCTGAACGCTGCCCTGCGTACCGCCCCAGACGATCTCCGGCTGGGGGAGTACGTTGGCGAAGGGCTCGGGCGGCAGAAAGCAGGTGGGGTTCTGGCCACTGCCGGTGCAAGCGCCGCCTTCGCAGAAGGTGTTGGCGGGGCAGTCCCAGTCGTCACGACAGCTGCAGTAGGCGTTGCCCATCATGTCGTCGATGCACTGGCTGACGTAGGCGGTGGGGCTGTTGCACGTGAGCTTGAGCACCACCGGGCTGCCGTTCGACGGACACTCGTAGAGGTCTTGGCCCATGCACGACGTTTCCCCGGGCGTGCAGACGTCATCGACGCAGATGGTGCCGTTGCAGTACCTCGCGGGCGTGCAGTCGATGTCCTGCGTGCAGCTGATGTCCTCGCAGATGGCGCCTCCGCCCGGGGTCGGCACGCATTCCTCGGTCGGGCTGCAGACGAGGTCGTTGCAGTCGTTGTTCACGCACACGCCGACGCCCATTTCGACCTCGCAGCGCTGGTCTTCGGGGCACATGACGCCGTCGCAGGGGTCGCTCCCTCCCTGGCCTCCCACGCCGGACGATGTGGTGAAGACGATCCCGCCCGTACCATCTCCGCCTGACCCTTGGGCGGCGTTGCCGCCACCGCCGGTGCCCGGGGCGAAGGTGAGCTCGGCGGGGCCACACGCCAGGACTGCGACGACGATGACGGAGAGGAGGGCGACGGAAGTGGGTCGATTCATCAAAAGCACGCTCAGGACGGAATGTTCGCGTCTGGCCGAACGCGCCGTCAATGTGGGTTTCTGGGGCCCATGTGGGCAAGTGGAGCGCCCTCAAGCCGTGGACGGCACGGGGGTCGGCGGCTCGGCGCTCGCCGCAACCTCGGCCTCGGCCTGGTCGAGGATGCGTTGCCCCAAGAACCATGCGACGACCGCGGTGAGGGTGTTGCCTGCAGCGACGCCCGCGAAGATGCCGTAGAGCCCGAACAGCATCGAGCCGAGGTACGCGAGGGGGACGGCGAGCACGAAGAGCCTGACGATGATGAGCGTCGAGGCCTGGGCCGGGCGGCCGAGCGCGATGAACGTGGTGTTCATGAGCATGCCG
>JGI12048J13642_11080776_pt1 | contig 14200 bp, 10 predicted proteins | sample ElkSlonscriptome_16_FD_13642 | JGI IMG/M metagenome (IMG submission 13642) | reverse complement strand
CGCCGGCCGGTATCCTCATAGATCAGAAGTGAATTTTCCAGCCGCGGATGGAGATCCACCCCTCCGGATCGCCGCAGGGATTCAATGATGGCGGCCTCGGCCAGAACCAGGCGATGCTGCCCCAGTATCGTGTTCAGATTCATGTCCTGTCCTCACAGTATCGTATCGGGCGGATTGAAAACCACCCGCACAGGTCGATTCAGCCCCGTGCAACGCCTTCTGAACGGCGGCGCCGAGCTGGGCCATGGAGTAGGGTTTTTTGATGAACCCCCGGGCCCCCAGGGTCCGGGTCTGTTCCACATCCTCGGTTTCTGAAAATCCGCTGGCGATGATCGCCTTCTGACCGGGATGAATGGAAAGAATGCGCTCGTAGGTCTCACGGCCGCTGATGCCGGGAGACATGATCATATCCAACAGAATCAGGTCCGCCGCCTTCTGTTCCACATAGGCGACCGCTTCCTCCCCGGACCCGACGCAGACCGTCTGATACCCGAGCACCCGCAGGATGCGGCCGGCGATATCCAGCTGTTGGGGCTCGTCATCCACCACCAGAATCGTTTCCCCGCGCCCCTTCAAATGTTCGATGCCCGACGGCCGGGTCTCACAGTCCAGGGGCTCCCCGGTCACCGGAAAAAACAGCTCGAAGACGGTGCCCCGTCCGTCGCTTTCCACATGGACCGCGCCGCCGTGGTCCTGCATACTGTTCCAGACCACCGCCAGCCCCAATCCGGTGCCGCTTTTGCCCATGACCTTCTTGGTGTAGAACGGCTCGAAAATGTGAGTCAGGTCGGTTTCTGAAATCCCGTCTCCGTTGTCGACGATCCGCAGCACCGCATATTCCCCCGGCGCCAGGTCGACCTTCCAGCCGGTCTCTTCATCCAACCGACGGCATTCGGTGGATAGAGCGATGCGGCCCTCGCCCTCCACCGCTTCCATGGCGTTGGTCACCAGGTTCATGATGCATTTTTTGATATGGACCGGTGAACACCGAATATGGGGAAGCTGCGGATCGAGGTCGGTGGTACAGACGACGGTTTCATGAAAAGAATGGGATTTTTTGTGCTCGGGCGAGTCGAGATGCTCCCGGACCAGGGCGTTGAGATCGGCGGGCACCTTGACGCTGGCCACCCCGCGGGCCACCGTGAGCAGGTCCGCCACCACCGCCGCGGCCCGCTGGCCCGATTCCTGAATGGCTTGGATGGGTTTGCGAAGCGGACTGTCGTTTGGCACCTGCATCAAAAGCAGTTCGGGGTAACTCACGATCCCCGATAGAATGTTGTTAAGATCATGGGCCACCCCGCCCGCCAGCAGCCCGATCGACTCCATCTTCTGGGCCCGCTGAAGTTTGGCTTCCATGGCGGTCTTTTCCATTTCCGCCTGCTTCTGGGCGGTTAAATCATCATAGACGGCGACGATCTCTCCGGAAGGCAGCTTATAGACGGCGCTCTGGCGCCAGCCGCTCCGCCGGTCGTCCGAATAGAACCGCAGGGGATGTCGACGGGCTCGGCCGGTTCGCCATACCTCCTGAAAGAGCCTCAGAAGACCGAACTCCTGAATGCCGGGAAAGACGTCGGTCGCTTTTTTACCGAGAACCTCTGCCCGAGCCACCCCCTCGATGCGCTCCGCGGCCCGGTTGATATCCCGAATAATGAAATCATCCCCGCCCGCCACCGCTTCATAGACCGCGACCCCGCTGCTCGAATGCTCAAAAAGCTCTCGGAACCGGCGTTCGCTATGGGCCAGCTCGGCGGTGCGCTGCTCCACCTTCTGTTCCAGCCGATCCACCAGTTCCCGCAGCCGTCCCGCCATGATATTGAAGGTGCGGGCAAGCAGGCCCAATTCATCCCGGCCTTCTTCTTCCACATGGATGTCGAGATTCCCCGCCCTTAATGCCTCGGCGGACCGGGTCAATCGAACCACCCGGCGGGTGATGGAGCGGTTGAGGACGGCGGCGATAAGTATCGCCAGAATCAGGCCCACCAGGGTAACCCCGGCGGTGATGGCCAGGGCGGTAGCCATCGCCTGCTGAATATCGGCCCGGGCCTGATCCACCGCCTCCCCGGCCAGGGAGATCAATGCGGTGGAGATCGGTTCCACGGCTTCGCCCTGAAGGGCGAAATCATGGAACTTGGATTTGATGGCGACATCCACCTCCAGGATCTCCTCGGCGACGGTTTTCCACCCGTCCAAGAGAGAGGTAATGCGGTCCCGCTGATCCGGCAGAAGGCCCGGAACATTTTCCACCGCGCTTCGCAAACGAAACGCCGCGTTGAAGGCGGACTGCATCAAAAAGCGCTTTCGCGTAATCCGGTAGTCCCGGGCAAAGGATTTCATCTCCTGAAAAAAGCGCATCAGGGATGGGTTATTGCCGATTTCCGCCCGTATGGCCTGAAAGTGCTGATCCACCCTCGCTTCCAGCCCCCGTTCCGGAACCGCCAATTCCGTCACCAGTTCCACCGACTCGATGGAGGTGTCGGCAAACCGCTCAGCCGAGGAGAGATAGAGGTTCAGATCCACATGACGATCCCGCAATCCGCGAGCCACGTCGGACCGGCCGATCAGCTCTTTCAAGGCATGACTCACCGTAATCACCCGGGCGATCTGCCGCACCGAGGGTTGGGCATATTGCTCATGGGCGCGGCTCAGGCCGATTTCCGGGTACTGCAGAAAAAAATCCCCGTTCAGCCGGCGCGCCTTTTCCATTCCCCGGTCCATTTCCAGCACCATCCGCTGAATTTCTCTGGATATCTGAATCGATTCTTCCGCGTTTCGGACGAATCGAATGGATACATATCCGGTTATGGCCACCGCCAGGATGAAAAACACCAGGAGACTGATCCCCACCCCGAAACGGGTGGTAATCGACATGTTTTCCATGGATTCGGACCCATGTTTTTGAAGCCTCATCGTCCTTTCCTCAGGAGAAAATGATTCGGTCAACGGTAACCGGTATTCTCTCATTCATTCCACTGCCACATGGGTAAACAGGATATTGGAGACCAACCCCTCCAGACCGGCCGCCGGATTATCCAGCCGCAGCACATCGAACACCGGCATGGCGCAGTCTCCGAACCGGTCACAGTCAAGCACGCCGGTCACCCCCTCGAAGTCATCCACCGCATAGAGCCGGTCCCGCAGCGCCCCGCGGCCGATGTAAAGTCGTCCGTCCGGGTCCTGAACGGCGACCGCTTCAATGGTCGTCATCAGCAGATCGGCGGCATCATAGGCGCTTTGAAAATAACTCGCACCGGGACGAGTGCCGAACTTGGAGATATAGGCCATGGTGAGCGAATCCACGGCGATCCCTTCGGGCGGGGCCGGGCCGACGAAATACATGCCGATTCCCGCAGGCCCCACCGCCTCGATGAAGGAGCTTTCAATCAAGGCCCCGCCCCCCATCAGAACGATGTCTTCAAACCCCGGGGTTTCCCGGGCCGTAAACAGAAGGTGGTTGCCCTCCGGTTGAAACAGGGGGAAAAACAGAAGTCCGGCACCGGCATTCAGCACCGCAGTCAATACCGGCTGCATCTGGGTATCTCCTTTATTGACGGCGGCGGACAGAACGATCTCACCTCCCATTTCCTGAAAGGCCGTTTCAAAGCCCTCGGTCAATCCCCGGGTGTAGATATCTCCGTCATGAATGGTTGCTGCTTTGCGGACCCCGAGCCGTTGATACGCAAATATCGCCGCAGCTTTTCCCGAGGACTCCTCGTTGGCGGCGGTTCGAAAGTACCCCGGCTGCCAGTGTAAAGCCGGTTTTCCGGCGATGGCGGTCAAAAACGGGGCGCTGTTATTGCCGGAGATCATGGTGAGCCCGGCATCGGACATGGCCTTGGAGGCGGTGGCGCCGGCCCCGGAGCAGGTGGTTCCGAGGATGGCGACCATCTGCGGGTCGGCGATGATTTTTAAGGCCGCATTGGCGCCGCCTTCGGCGGTGCAGCCGGTATCCTCCACCTGAAGCACGATCGGATGCCCCAGAAGAATCCCCTCCCGTTTGTCCAGAGCCAGCTCGAACCCGCGAATCTGCTCTTTGCCCAAAGAGGCGACGTCACCGGAAAGGGCCTGCATCACCCCGATATGGATCGGCTCCCCCGGTCCGATTTCCACGCACCCGATGCGGTCGGTGCATTCAAACATCGGCTTGGGTTTGTCGCAGGCAGACAGGAGCAGCGCCGTAAGCCCGATGGTGAAGAAAAACTGTAGAATGGATTGGATCCGCTCATTGAATACGCTTCTATCACCTACCATCCGCCGCCCCTGAATTATTTGTATAAAATTGAAAAAAGTCCCCAAAAAAAAAACGAGATTCGAGGAGAATATAAAGCGGGACCCGATTCGCTTCTCCTTTTCCCATACACATCATTGCATAGTCGGTTCCGGCAAACAAATAATCCCTCGAAATTTTCCTTTGCCGGTCGGGCAGCCTTCTCTCCGGCACGGCCTTTAAGCCACAAACGGGTTCGCATCCAGAATCGTTTCGGCCAGATACATGGAACTGGTGAAGGCGGGGGAAATGGGGTTCAGCACATGAAGGGCGTCACCGTCGGCGGTAACCATGAAGTCCATGACCAGCTCTTTGGTGGTCCAATCCACCAACTGGGCCCGAATGCCGGATTTGGGGGTCGGTTCCAGGTCGCCGTAATCGAGTCGCTTCACCAGCTTTTCGGCATCCCGGTAGAAAAACGGTTTGAGGTATTTCCGGGGTTCGGTCAGGGCCACTTCACGGAATTTGGGATTGGCCGCAAACAGGACCGCATCGGTAAGGGCGATGGGCAGGCCTTCCCGGTCGATGCCGGAGAACAGACCGTAATTTTCCCGCCCGAATGCCGGAATCGCGGTGGGGCCGAGATAGACGTCCCCGTGGACATTTCGGGTAAAATGAACCCCCAAAAACGGGTTGCGAATATCGGGAACCGGATAGATGTTGCCGTTGACGGTGTACGGCAGCCCCTTTTTCAATTTCCAGTAAATTCCCTTGAAGGGGACCATTCGGTATTGTTTTCCCACGCCGAAGACCCGGGCCACCCGGTCGCAGTGGGCACCGGCCGCATTAATGAACCGGTCGAAGCGGATCTCCCCCCTCGTCGTCACCGCTGTCTTCGACCCCTTGAGACCGCGAAAGGCGCAGTCGGTCACCACCTGAACCTTACCCGAACCGATGAGGTCTTCGGACAGGCGATGCAGCACTGCCTTCGGGTCTACCATGGCGGTGTAGTGGGAAAAAAGCGCCTTTTCCACAGTCCGTGCGTTGGGTTCGATCTCGGCCAGTTGGTGGACGTCGATCATCTCCACCTTGGCGCCGTTCGCCACGGCGCGTCGATAAAGGGTCTCCAACACCGGCAGTTCGGATTCGCTCCGGGCCACCACCGCCTTACCGGTCTCTAAAATATCCAGCCCTTTCTCCAAACAGTATTCCCGCATCATTCGATTACCTTTGACGCAGGATTCGGCCTTGAGGCTGTCGGCGGCATAATAGATTCCGGCGTGGAGCACCCCGCTGTTTCGGCCCGAAGCATGACGGCCCTGGACCGGTTCTTTTTCCAGCAGCACAATGCCCTCGGCCCCACGCCGGATCAGTTCCCGGGCCAAGGTCACGCCGACGATTCCGGCGCCCGCAATCAGAATATCCGCCCCTTTGGGTAGCGCCATGGCTTTATGCCTTTCCATCCGAAGTTAACGGCTCACCGGAACGTCGGGCCTGTTTCGCTTTGGCCCTCAACCGGCGGACTTCGAAAAATTGCACGCCCCAAATGATCAGAAAGATGACCGCACCGATGATGCTGAGCCAGTAGACGGGCCAGAACAGGGCCAGACCCGCGGCATACATCAGGGCCCATTCCAGCGGATGCAGCCGCCGAAGCAGAAACCCTTCCAATGCACTGGCGAAGGCGATCAGTCCGAGCGCCGTCAACCCGATGGTCAATATCACCTCGCCGGTGGGGCCGTTGCCCAGGAGCGGCCGGTAGGCCATTACGATGGGAATGATGTAGAGCCCCTTGGCGATCTTCCAGGAAGAAAAGGCGGTTCTCATGGGAGAAGCCCCGGCGATCCCGGCCCCGGCAAAAGAGGCCAGGGATACCGGCGGGGTGACGTTGGCGTCCTGGCTGTACCAGAAGACCACCATGTGGGCCACCAGAATGGGGAGCCCCAGGTCCATCAGGGCCGGACCCGCCAGAATCACCAGAACGATATAGGAGGCGGTCACCGGCAGCCCCATCCCCAGCACCAGAGAGGCCATTCCGATCAGCAAAATAGCCAGAAAGGGGCTTCCCGCCGACAGGGATACCACCAGGCTTGAAAACTTAAGCCCCAGCCCGGTCAGGCTGACGCATCCCACGATGATGCCCGCACACCCGCAGGCCACCGACACCATGATGGCGTTTTTGGCCCCGGACTCCAGGCCGTCGATGAAATCCTTGAAACCGAGACGGGTGGCTTTTCGGAACATGGCGGTGACCACCGTGGCCACCACGGCGATAAACCCGGCCATCATGGGGCTGTAGTTTTGGATGAGTACATAGATCAGGATGCCCACCGGTATCAGGAAATGAAGTCCGCTCTTGAGGGTGGGCCAGAGTTTGGGAAGCTGGTCTTCAGGCAGGGGTTGAAGCCCCTCTTTACGGGCTTCGAAATGGACGAAAAAAAGGACCGTCATGTAATACAGAAATGCCGGCACAATGGCGATTTTGACGATGGTCAAATAGGAGGTATTGGTAAATTCCGCCATCAGAAAAGCCCCGGCCCCCATGATCGGGGGCATGATCTGCCCGCCGGTGGAGGCGGCCGCCTCGACCGCGCCGGCCACATGGCTTCGATAGCCCACCCGTTTCATCATGGGGATGGTAAACGCCCCGGTGGTGACCACATTGGCCACGGCGGAACCGGAGACCGACCCCATGAATCCGCTGGCCACCACCGAGGTCTTGGCCGGCCCCCCGACCATCCGGCCGGTGATGCTGTAGGCCAAGTCGATGAAAAAATCGCCGCCGCCGGTCCGCTCAAGAAATGAGCCGAAGAGAATAAAAACAAAAACGAAGGTGGCCGCCACGCCGGTGGGCAGACCCCAGATGCCCTCGGTGGTCAGATACAAGGTGGTGGTGATCCGTTCCACACTGTAGCCCTTGTGGGCCAGCATTTCCGGCATATAGGGGCCGAAGTATGCAAACAGCAGAAAAGCCACCCCGATCAGGGACATGAAGAGCCCGATGGCCCGCCGGGTGGCCTCCAGAACCAGGCCGATGGCGATACACCCCATCACCACGTCGGTTTGGGTCCAGAGCCCCTGGCGCTGGATGATGTCGTCGAATTCGATCCAGATATAACCGCCGACGGTGAAGGCGGCCATAATCAGAATCAGGTCCAGGGCCAGAAAAAAATCGAATCCGGTGACCGAAGCCCGACGCACCGGCGGAATCAGGGCGAAGGTCAATACCATGATCAGGACCAGGTGAATAGACCGCTGAAAAATAGCGGTCAGCGGGGATATCCCGGCGGTATAGAGCTGAAACAGGGACAGCCCTACGGCGACCACGGTGATGCAGAGGGCGGCCCATCCGCGATATCGGCGGCGGAACCCTTTTGTTTCGGCTTTGGGTGGGGCTGTTTTTGTCGCTTTTTCTGTTGCTGCCATATGCATCCTTTATCTTCGGCTCACATCAAGGGGTGGGGCAGGGAACCGGCTGTTGGTCCAGATAAACCGTCACCCGGTGTCCGGCTGCGGTTTCGGAGAGATTGAATTCCCGATACCCGATCAACAGGGTGTGATCCACGCCCGGTTGGCCGACCCGCAGTAAAAATCGACCCAGGGGATAGTCCATTTCGGTGATCCGGGTCCATTTCCCGTCCTGCATCAGGGTCCCGTGACCCTCCCAATGGCCCATGCCCGCCCCGAACATTCGAAAATAGGTGTCGGTCAGCACGATCCCCCGTTCGGGGTCCGCCTGAAAGACCTCATAGACCGGAGAGATGTCCACGGAATGAATATATCGAATAGTAAAAGGTCGATGATATCGAACGGGGACCTCCAGAACAGGGGCGTCGGTTTCCAGATCATGGAAAACCAGGCGGGGGCAGGATTCGGCAAAACCGGGAATTACGGAAATGAAAAACGCCCATCCGGCCAGGAGAACGGTTGCTGCGATACCCTTCATGGATAAAAAACGGCTCCGCTGTCGGTTTGAAGTGAAACGGCAATGGCGGGGCACACTTGCCCCGCCATTCAAACAAATCCATGCCTTGATTATCGTTTCGGCCAAGCCTGAATGATAGGGAGTGAGGCCACCCCGGGATATTTCCCCCGGGCCGGGAAGCTGTCTGAGCGGATGCGGGTTCTTGCCGGTCCGGGAAACTATCCCGGGGTGGCCGAAACGGTGATCATGGCCCCAATCCCCTGGGAAGGGGTCGACTATTCGGCCATCAGCTTATCCGGAATGGTCAGGCCCTTTTCCTTGAGGTATTTGATCGCCCCCGGATGAAGCGGAATCACCGAATGCTGAATGGCGTTTTCCGGGGTGGTGTTTTTGGCAAAGGGATGGATATTGATCAAATAGTCCTGGTGTTCGAATACCGCCTTGGTCAGTTTATAGACCATCTCTTCGTCGATATCGGCGTTGCAGATGAAGGTGTTCCAGACCGACGGGGTCAGCACCTCTTTTGCCTGGCCCCGATAGGTATCGGCCGGCAGGGAATAGGCGGAGTAGTAGGGAAATTTTTCAGTGACCTTCCGAATCTGGTCCCGGGTAAACGGAACCACCTCCACATTATGGGTGGTGGCCAGGTCCATAATGGAAGAGGTGGGGGGCGCCACCGCCCAGATACCGACATCGATGGTGCCGTCTTTCAGGGCATTGGCCGATTCGGTAAAAGAGAGGCGGAAGACGTCAAAAGACGAATAGGGCGCATTCAGGGCTTCTTCGAGGACCAGCTGGGCCATAAATTCGGTTCCGCTGGCCGGGGCCCCGACGGACACTTTTTTGCCCTTGACCCCGGTCACATTATCGATCCCCTCGTCCTTCATTGCGACCATGTGAAACACATTGGGATACATGACGAACATGCCTTTGATCTTCTGAGGCTGCCCGTCGAATTTTCCGACCCCGTGATAGGCCTGATAGGCCACATCACTCATGATTTCCCCGAACAGGGTTTCGCCTTTGTGGCAGAGCCGGGTGTTTTCCACCGAGGCGCCGGTCACCTCGGCCACCGCCTTGACCCCGTCCACATACTGGGTCCAGATTTCGGCCACACCGCCCCCATAGGGATAGTATACCCCGCCGGTGCCGCCGGTGCCGATGGAAACGAACTCGGTTTTGGCTTCACAGGGTTCTGCCGCCAAACCGGCGAATAAAAGAAAAACCGCACAGATCACACAGCAAACGGCCGATCTTGACATAGATTTACGCATCCTCTGATCTCCTTTCCATTGTGGTAATTTTGGGTGAAAACCGCGTTCATGAGCGCTCGTTCACACTGCATAATTACCAATATCGGCCTGTTTTTGCAACAAAAAATAAGGGGATACTGTTTCGCGGCACGGAACATAAGGGTAGCTGCTTGATTTCATGAATTTAAATCATTTTCAAAACTCGCATTCACTGAATATTTTCAATCAGACTTCATGCAGATCCTCGTTGGTCATCATTCACGACATTCCCCTTGACATTCCCGTTCCCTTTCTGGCATATCATAAATCAAAATACAAAACACTGTTTTGCGATATGAAACAAACTGCTTCCAACCTCAACTCTGTGGAAAAGGCGCTCAAAATTCTGCTCTTTTTCCAACCCGACCACCCCACTTGGGGGGTTCGGGAATTAAGCGCCCGGCTCGGGTTCAGCCCGGCCACGGCCCAGCGGATTCTTCAGACCCTGAAATCCTACGGATTTATCGAACAAGACCCTCGCTCTCGACAGTACTACCTGGGCAACATCTATTACCAATTTATTCAGACCCTTCAGTCTCAGCAACCGATCGCCCGGGCCGCTTTGCCGTTTATGCAGAAACTGCTCTCCGCCACCCGGGAAACGGTTCATCTCAATATTATTCAAGGTAAAGAGCGGGTCTGCATCGATACCCTGGAATCACACCGAAACCTGAAAGCCGGCATGCCCATCGGAAACCGGTCTCCCCTGTATGCCGGGGCCTCATCCAAATGCCTGCTGGCCTTTTCCACCGATGAATTTATAGACGACTACCTGAAAACCGTTCATTTCGAGCCCCTCACCGGGGATACCATTACCGATCCCGAAGCGTTTCGAACGGAGCTTTACCGGATTCGATCCCTGGGATATGCGCTGAGCATGGGGGAGCGTAGCGAGGGGCTGGGGTCTCTGAGCGCGCCGGTGATCGATTTTCGGGGTCTCATCATCGCCGCCGTCAGCCTGGCGGTCCCTGAAATCCGGTACCGGGAGGATTCACATCGGGAATTTTGCCTGAGTCAGTTGTGCCGCCAGGCCAAGGCCCTGTCTCACCGAATGGGAAAGCCCGATCCGATGGAATCATTATCTCAAAAAAGAAACTCCTCAAAGAAATAACAATAAAGGAGAAAAAGCATGGATAAACAACTGAAACCGCTGAGCGACCTGACCGTGCTGGACCTGTCGCGGGTTCTGGCGGGTCCCTACTGCTCCATGATGCTCGGAGATCTCGGCGCCGACGTGATCAAGGTGGAGCGTCCGGAACTCGGAGACGACACCCGGCATTGGGACCCGCCCTCGGCGGGCGGCGAAGCGGCCTATTACCTCTGCGTCAACCGAAACAAGCGAAGCCTCACCGTCAACCTGAAAGAAGCCGAGGGCCGGGAGATCATCCGGGAACTGGCCCGCAAGAGCGACATCCTCATCGAAAACTACAAGGTCGGAACCCTGGACAAAATGGGCCTCGGATACGAAGAAATCAAAAAGATCAACCCCGGCATCATCTACTGCTCGATCACCGGTTTCGGGCAAAACGGCCCATACAAAGACAAGCCCGGATATGATTTCATGATTCAGGGGATGGGCGGCATCATGAGCTTTACCGGAGACCCCGAGGGCCCACCCATGAAGGTGGGGGTGGCCATCGTCGACATTACGGCCGGTCTGTTCGCCTCCAGCGCCATCCTGGCGGCCCTGCGCCACCGGGAAAAAACCGGGGTGGGCCAATTCATCGACATCGCCCTGCTCGACTCGGTGGTGGCCTGGCTGGCCAATGTCGGGAGCAACTATCTGATTTCCGGTCAGCTTCCCCGACGGTTCGGCAACGCCCACCCGAATATCGTCCCCTATGAACCGTTTATGGCCGGAGACGGTGTTTACATCGCCCTGGCCGTGGGCAACGACCCCCAATGGCGAAAGCTCTGCAAACTGGCCGGGATCGAGGAGCTGGCCGAAGACCCTCGGTTCGCCACCAATGCGGCCCGGGTGAATCACCGGGAGGACTTGATCCCGATCATTCAGAAAAAGATGCTTGATCGACCGGCCGAGGAATGGCTTCAGGTCCTGGACGAAAATAAAATCCCCTGCGGCCCCATCAACACACTGGACAAGGTCTTCTCCGATCCCCAGGTGCTGGCGCGGGAAATGGTCGCCGATGTCCCCCACCCCACCGCCGAGAGTTTCAAAATGGTGGCAAGCCCGATGAAATTCACCGAAACTCCGTGCGAAATCACACGTCATCCGCCGCTTCTGGGGGAACACACGGACGAGGTCCTGAAGGAAATGCTCGATTTTTCTGAGGAACGGATCGCGTCTCTGAAAGCCTCGGGAACGATTTAAGCTTACGCCGAATTTTTCAAACGAAGATTCGAATCATCACTTTACGGAGGAAAACAATGGATTTCAAGCTGTCCAAGGAACTGGAAATGCTGCAAAAAGCGGTCCGGGAATTTGCCGCCAAAAAAATCGCCCCCAATGCGGGTCAATGGGACGAAGACCACTATTTTCCCTATAAGGAAGCCATTCGGCCGATGGGCGAGCTGGGCTTTTTCGGCACCGTGATTCCCGAGGAATACGGCGGCGAAGGGATGGACGACGGATGGCTGGCCGCCATGATCGTGACCGAAGAGATCGCCCGGGCCTCCAGCGCCCTGCGGGTTCAGGTCAACATGGAGGTGATCGGCTGCGCCTACACCATCTTTACTTACGGGAGTGAAGACCTGAAGCAAAAATATATATCGAAACTCTGCAGCGCCGAATATATCGGTGGTTTCGGTATTACCGAACCCGACGCCGGCTCCGATGTGATGGCCATGTCCTCCACCGCGGAAGACAAAGGCGACCACTGGCTTCTCAACGGGTCCAAAACCTGGATCTCCAATGCGGCCCAGGCCGACGTGCTGATCTACTATGCCTATACCGATCCGGAGGCGGGGACCAAGGGGCTGTCGTGCTTCGTCATCGAGCCGAAGAATTTCGACGGCATCAAGACCTCCAGCCTGGACAAGCTCGGGTCACACTGCTCGCCCACCGGCGAAATATTTCTCGACAATGTCCGGGTCCCCAAAGAGAACATCCTCGGAAAACCGGGGGACGGCGCCAAGATCGTGTTCAGCTCCCTCAACCACACCCGGCTTTCCGCCGCCGCCGGCGGGGTCGGCCTGGCCCAGGCCTGTCTGGATGTGGCCCTCAAATACTGCAACGACCGAAAGCAGTTCGGCAAACCGATCGGCCAGTTTCAAATGAACCAGGACATGATCGCCCAGATGGCCACCGAAGTGGAAGCGTCCCGGCTGCTGGTCTACAAAGCGGCGGCGGCCAAGGACGAGGGCCGGCTCAACAACGGCCTGGATGTGGCCATGGCCAAATACTTCGTAGGGGAAACGGTCAACAAGTGCGCCAATTTCGCCATGCGGATTCTGGGGGCCTACGGCTATTCCACCGAATACCCGGTGGCCCGGTACTATCGGGACACCCCCACCTATTACATGGTGGAAGGGTCGGCCAACATCTGCAAGATGATCATCGCCCTGGATCAGCTGGGGGTCCGCAAAGCGAACCGATAAATCGGCCGCCGCTTTCCCGACGCAGCCCTTGAATCACCGGCTTTCTTTTTCTTTGAGAATTAACCGTTTAACCGCACTTGTGCCACAACGGGTTATGCACCAGTCAAGAGCGCTTTTAATTCAAACTGAAAAAGAAAGCCGCCCGGATTTTTCCTGCCTGAAAGGAGCCTTCAGTATGAGCAAATCCCTCTCCGATAAAACAAAGGAGACCGCCGCCCTTTATTTTAAGGATGTCACAGGCGAAAAGCCCTATGACCTCTGGCGGGCCTTTGACAAAGACCTGGCCAAGGACCTCTCCCTCTTCATCACCGGGCAAATGTACGCCCGGGAGAAGATTCCCCACCCCACACGGCAACTCGTCACTGTGGCGGCCCTGACCGCCCTTTCCCGATTGGATGAACTGAAGCTGCACATTCAAGCCGCCCTGAATGTAGGCTGCACGCCCCACGAGATCGCCGAAGTGATATTCCAGACCGCCGTCTACGCCGGAGTGCCGGCCACCAATGCCGCCCTGAAAACCCTCAAAAGCGTTCTGGAGGAACAGGGGAAATGGCCCCTTTCCGAGGCCGAGAGTTAACAAGCAATAAAAGGGAGAATGCGGCGATAGAAGAAGCCACGGTAGGTCGGTTTTGAAAATACGTAAATTTCGGTATTTATATCCGGTCGCACTTCTCGTAAGGTGCGCGTGAGACCATAGCGAAAATCCAACAAGGACGGAAAAGTTTTTGGCGGAACTGACTACGGATTACCATGGAGGGGTTTGCTGTGAAAACATCGGTGAATCGAAAATGGATTGCCGGATGGATGCTTCTGGCCGGAATCCTGGCGTTCGGCGCCTGCAAGCACGCCCCGGCGGGCGAATCGACCCAAAACCTTCGACGGCCGGATAAGGAAGCCGCCGGTGAAGAGGTGCACAGGAGCCGATCCGCCACGGTTCGCTCCTTGCAATTGCAGGTGCTGGAATCTTTCCCGGTAAAAATCGGGGTCACCCTTTCCGGGGTTTTGCCGGACGGCTGCACCCGAATCGAGGAAATCGAAACCATTCGGGAGGGAAATGCGTTTCACCTTCGGCTCTATACCGAGCGGCCGGCCGATGCCATGTGCACCATGGCCCTGGTTCCTTTTGAACAGACCGTGACCATGGATACGGCGGGACTGCCGCCGGGCGGCTACACGGTTCATGCCGGTGAACTGACCGCCACCTTCCGATTGGGATCATCA
>JGI12048J13642_10652052_pt1 | contig 14207 bp, 11 predicted proteins | sample ElkSlonscriptome_16_FD_13642 | JGI IMG/M metagenome (IMG submission 13642) | reverse complement strand
AAGGAGCCCAGCCGTACCGCGAACCTGGGCCGGAGTTCGTCGGAGACGGCGGAGGTGCTGCCGGTAGCGGCAGGGTCGGCCGGCGCGGACTCGGGCGCCTGGACCGGATCCTCTCGGACGTCGGGCTCGGGCACCCCGCTCGGCGCCTGGGGTTCTCCGGAGCCGAGCCAGGCCAGGAAGAGGGCCCCGCCTCCCAACACCAGCACCACTGCCATGATGAAGGGCACCACCGAGTCCCGCCCGGTCCGGCCCCGTCGGCGAGCGCCCGCTTCGGTGGCAGGGCGTGTCCCCGAGGCGGGTACGGCGCCACTGGGCCGGAGGGTCGGGGCGGGGGTGGGCTCGTCCGGGGGAGGGGGAGCCTCCTGGCCATCCTGGGCCGGGTCGGCGGGGGTGGGGCGGGGAGTGGGTGCATCGGACCACTCCGAGGGCGGTGAGCCACCTCCCGGGGCCAGGACCAGCCACGGGTCCTCGAGATGGACGCCGGGCTCCTCGGGGTCGGCGGCGAGGAGGATCCGGGTATCGGCATGGTGGAGCACCGCGTCGGACCAGGGCTCACCCAGCGGAAGAACCACCACCAGCCGTCCCCCCCGTGCGGAGAGGTCCGCCCAGACCTCCCGCCATCGCTCCGGACGCAGCGTCCTCCACGGATCGGCGGGGAAGGAGCCGGCGGCAAGGAGATGGACCGGGGCGTCCCGGGCCTCCAGGAGAAGCGCACCCAGCTCTCCTCGCCCAGCCATGAGGTCCCCCAGCCCTGGGGGTGGCCGTTGGCCCGGCGGCGTGAGGTGGGGTCGGGCCAGATCGGCGTCCACCAGAACGACGCCCCCTTCCGCATCCCCGGCCCAGCCCGAGGCCAGCAGCCGGGCGGTCCGCCCCACCCAGCGTTCGCCCCGGACCCCTGGGGGAACGGCGAGGACTACGGTGCTCCCCGCGGGCAGGGGGAGCTCGTCGGCGTGGGCCGGATCGACGGGGGGGACGGAGGAGGGGGCCATGTCGGGGGATCGGAGGATGGGAACCTTGCGCGGCAAGGTACCGGAGCGCCTCCTTCTGCGTCACCCGGGGCGGGCGGCACCGGCCTTGCCGGGACCACCACCCCCGGACACCTTCGGCGGATCCCCGTGTGGTCTCCGGCGAGACCACACGACCGTCCCTCCCGATGGGGTTCCCATGAGCCGCGAGTCCCGGGATCGACAGTCGGCAACCCGGCGCCCTCGCCCGGCGGCCCGTCGTTCCACAGGTCGCGCCGGAGCGAGCGAGCGCGGGTCTGCGGGACCGGATTCCGCCGCGCTCGAGCGGGGGCAGGAGCTGGCCGACGGGAGCGAGCACGTGGAGCGAGCCGCCCGGTGGGCGGCGGCCATGAACGCGGGAGGCAGGGCGGCGGTGGAGGGAGGCGTCGGCTCCGGCCAGGGGATCCCCCTCCAACGGATCCTCCCGGTGCAGATGGAAGGAGAGGAGGCTGGAGCCATTGTGCCCGCCCGTCGTCTCATCGTCCGCCTCCTGCCGGAGGTGCGGGCCGCCTACGACCGCCTTCCGGAGGAAGACCAGCGGGCCCTGGGCCGACTGACGCCGGAGATGATCCAGTTCTACGGGACCCTCCCCGTATCGCATCAGGTGGCCATCCTGGACCTCATGCCGGGACATGGGGCGATGGTGGTGGAGCTCCTCCGCCAGGTCTACCAGTTCGCCATGCAGGGGAACGCCCTGGAGGGCCCGGCACCGGCGGTCGGGGAGGGAGCTCTGGTGCCCGCAGGGCCCCGAGGGGGCGGGCGGGCGGGTGCGGAACCCGCCATCCGGATCGATCCCGCCCTCCTGGACCTCCTCCGGGGCACCGGGGCCGACGGGATCGCTGCCCTGGCGGCCTTCTTCGCACGGGCGTCCGACGACATGCCGGAGGCCGCGGCACGACAGATCCTGGCCGGCCCGCCGGGAGGCCCTCCCGTCGTGGAGCCCGACCTGGCTCCGGCAGGTCCCGTCCCCGGTCCTATGGATGGCCCCGCTCCCCAGCCCCCCGCGCCGCCGGAGCGGGTGGGGGAGGGTCTGGCCCCCGCCCCACCTGACCGGGATCGGGAGGAGGCCCTCCTGGCCGGTCCACGCCCCGCGCCGGGTCCGCAGCCCGCGGCTCGTGGGATCCCCCACGGCCTGGGCCCCGACGCCCTCCGGCTCCACGCCGTCCTCCTCCAGGAGTACGCACGGGCCCAGAGGCAGGCCGCCGCGCTGGCGGGGGCCTTCGAGGCTCATCGGCCGCGGGTCCCCGCGCTCCTGGAGAACCTCGAGGCCACCATGCAGGTGCTTCTGGGCAGCTCGCCCGAAGCCCAGGGGCCCCTGGACCAGATCCGGGCCCGCATGGGCCAGGTGCCCGATCGACTGGACCAGATGGCGGCGGCGATCGCAGCGAACCGGGAGCGGCTGGCGGAGGACGCCGAGGCGGTCGCGGCCCGGCGAGCTCCTCGGCACGACGTCACCGGGCTGGTGAACGGGGTCCGGGACGCCGTAGGCGAGCTGCGGAACGTCTTCACGGAGATCGCGGGCGGGGCCCGTTCGGTGGCGGGAACGTCGCGAAGCGTCGGCGAGGTGGAGGTCGCGCTGAATTTCCTGACGGTGGCCCGCGAGGCCGTCCTCGAGACGGAGGTGATCCCCGGACCCGACGCGGAGCTCATGGGCCCCTTCCGCATCCGGGACGAGGTCGTCACCCTGGCCAAGCGGGTCAAGCGGGGATTCGCCAAGGCGGCGGATCTGGCGAGCCAGGCCAACGACGTCCTCCTTGGCCTGGGTCTGGGCACCGTGGCGGTGGCGGACGTCATCGTCGCTGCCGAAGCCGGGGCGGAGGCGGGCTTCCTCGGCAGCGCTGGGGCCATCGTGGGCTTCGCAGCCGGCGGTGTGGCGCTCTTCTTCGGCATCGTGGCGCTGGGCCTCGCCCAGCACCGGATCTCCCGGGGTGAGGAGGCCCGCGACCGCCTCCATGGCCTGCGGGGCCGCGTGAGCGAGGGTCGGAGCGAGGACACGCGGGCCTACGCGGAGCGACAGAAGGAGAGCAAGGTCGCCCTGGCCAAGGAGGGTCGGGCGGTAGGGGCGGTGGCCAGCGGTGCGGCGGTCCTGGCACTGGTGGCCACCGGCCTGGTGGCGGCGTCGGTGGTGACAGGCCCGGGAGCCATCGTCGTGGGGATCGTGGTTGGGATCGTCGGCATCACCGCCGCGGTGGTCTCGGTCTGGGCCACCTTCTTCCGGAGCGCCGAGGCCCGGCAGGAAGCTGCGGTGCTGATGGAGGCGGCGCGCCACGACAACGCCGCCGGGCAGGCCGCCCGCGACCGCATCGCGCACTACGTGGGCTACGGCGTCGGTCTGGAGGGTGGTGAACTCCGTGGGGAGCAGGGTCGCGGTCCGAGGCGTATCGCCCGGAACCTCCGGGGATCGGGGACCCTCAAGGACGATGTGGCGCAGCGGCGGGAGCAGATGGCTCAGGGCCTGGTGGAGATGCTGGTGCGCGGGACCGACCGGGAACGGGTGGAGGCGGAGATGGTCCTGACGGCCCTGGGGATGGATGCCGGGGCGCTGCACCACCAGGCCACCGAGGGGGGGCGCGAGGACGCCGTACGGGCGGAGGTGGCGAACAAGCTCAAGCCCTGAGCCGGGCGGGGGACGGGTGGATTCCCCCGACCCTTGACGCACCACTAAATAACCATATCGTTGAATAGTGTTGAACAAATCATCCTACCTTCCTTTGCAGGGAGAGACCATATCATGCCCTCCACGACCCCCGAGCCCACGATTCCACCCGTGGTCCGGCCCGACGAACTCGAGCGACTCCTCGAGCAACATCCCGATCTGCGTCTCTTGGACGTCCGGACCCCCGGCGAGTACGAGACCGTCCACATCCCGGGAGCCTACAACGTTCCCCTGGACACCCTCGGGGAGCATGGGGCCGAGATCCGGTCCCGGGTGGACACCCCGGTCGTCCTGATCTGTCAGTCGGGTCAGCGGGCCCGACAGGCCGAGAATGCCCTGGAAGCGGCCGGTATGCCGAACCTCCACGTGCTGGAGGGCGGCGTGAACGGCTGGGTGTCGAAGGGCAAGCCGGTCCACCGGGGTGCCGAACGTCTCTCGCTGGAGCGCCAGGTCCGGATCATCGCCGGAGGGCTGGCGGCGGTGGGCGGGCTCCTCGCCGTTCTGGTGAACCCGCTCTTCGGGATCCTTCCCGCCTTCGTGGGCAGTGGGCTGGTCTTCGCCGGGGTCACCGACACCTGCGCCATGGCCCTCCTCCTCTCGCGCCTTCCCTACAACCAGCCGGCCACCTGCGACGTGGGCGCCATGGTCCAGGCTCTGGGCCGAGGGACCGAGCCGGCCACGTGACCCTTACCCTCACCCTGGCCGGGCTCATCGGGCTCTCTCTGGGTCTCCTGGGCGGAGGCGGCTCCATCCTCACCGTCCCGGTCCTGGTCTACCTGCTGGGGTTCGGCGCCAAGGAGGCCATCGCCATGAGTCTGGCCGTGGTGGGGGCCACCAGCCTCGTGGGTGCCGTCGGCCACTGGCGATCCGGGCATGTGAACGTCCGGGTGGCCCTGCTCTTCGGGAGCGTGGCGATGGTGGGCACCTACCTCGGCGCCCGTCTGGCCGTCTTCGTCAGCGGTGGGGTACAGCTCGCGCTCTTCGGCGCGGTGATGCTGGTGGCGGCGGTCTTCATGCTCCGACCGGAGGGAGAGAGGTACGGTTCGGCCTCCCCCGAAATCTCCGACGCGGCGCCCGGCGCCTTCGGCCGCCTCTCCCCCGGCCTGGTCGTGGTGGAGGGGCTGGCGGTGGGGGTCCTCACCGGGCTGGTCGGGGTCGGCGGAGGCTTCCTCATCGTGCCGGCGCTGGTCCTCCTGGGCGGACTCCCGATGAAGGAGGCGGTGGGCACGAGCCTCCTCGTCATCGCCATGAAATCCGCCACGGGCTTCTACGGCTACCTGGGCCAGGTGCCTGTGGACTGGGGCTTCATGGCAACCTTCACCGCCGCCGCCGTCGCAGGCATCCTCGCGGGCGCGTATCTCGTTCGCTTCGTCTCGCAGACGCAGTTGAAGCGGGCCTTCGCTGCGCTCCTCCTGGTCATGGGAAGCACCATCCTCTGGCAGAACCGTGCCGCCCTCCTCCCCGCCCACTCCGCCGAAGCCGCGCCCCTTTCGTACCCGGAGGCCTCGACCTCCGGACCCGATCACGCATCCACACCGGAACCCAACCCATGAATCTGACGCGCTTCTACGACGACAAGCTTGCCCAGGCCAGCTACCTCATCGGGTGTGCCGCCACCGGCGAGGCGCTGGTGGTGGACCCCCACCGGGACGTGACGCCCTACCTGGAGGCCGCAGCCTCCGAGGGCCTCCGCATCACGCACGTCACCGAGACCCACATCCATGCCGACTTCGTCTCCGGGAGCCGGGAGCTGGCGGCACGCACAGGCGCCACCCTCTACCTCTCGGACGAGGGCGACGCCGACTGGAAGTACGCCTTCGCCGCCGAGGACGAGGCTGTCCTCCTCCGCGACGGCGACACCTTCGATGTGGGGAACGTTCGCATCGAGGCCGTCCACACGCCGGGCCACACCCCGGAGCACCTCTCCTTCCTGGTGACGGACACACCGGCCTCGGACCAACCCTTGGCCATCCTCACCGGGGACTTCGTCTTCGTCGGGGACGTGGGACGCCCGGACCTGTTGGAGAAGGCCGCCAAGGTGGAGGGCACCATGGAGTCCGCCGCCCGGACCCTCTTCCATGCCCTGCAGCGGTTCAAGGAGTACCCGGACCACCTGCAGATCCTCCCCGGCCACGGAGCCGGGTCGGCCTGTGGCAAGGGGATCGGGTCCGTGCCCAGCAGCACCGTCGGGTACGAGCGCCTCGCCAACTGGGCCTTCCAGGTCGAGGACGAGGACGCCTTCGTAGCGGCTGTGCTGGAGGGCCAGCCCGAGCCACCGACCTACTTCGCCGAGATGAAGCGGATCAACAAGGAGGGCCCTCCGGTTCTCGGCGGGTTCTCCCGGCCGGACCGTCTCGATGCCCGGCGGATCATGGACCTCCTGGACGAGGGCGTGGCCGTCGTGGACACCCGCCCGGCGGACGCCTACGCCGAGTCCCACGTGCCCGGAACCCTGAACATCCCCCTGAACCAGAGCTTCCCCACCTGGGCGGGCTGGCTCCTGTCCTACGAGGAGCCGATCCATCTGCTGGTGGACGAATCCGAAGAGGACGCCGTCGACGAGGCGGTCCGGGACCTCTCCTCCATCGGTCTGGACCAGGTCGCAGGCTGGTGCGGCGTGGAGGCCCTGGACGCCTGGACCGAGGCCGGGCGCAGCCTCGACAGCGTGCCGCGCACGAACGCCTCCGAACTCGCCGGAGCACTGGAGCGAGGAGAGGTGACGGTGGTGGATGTCCGCGGTCGCTCCGAGTGGGAGGCCGGTCACCTGCCGGGCGTGGACAACATCCCGGTGGGGTATCTGGAGGAGCATCTGGAGGAGCTTCCCACGGACGAGCCGCTGGTGGTCCAGTGCCAGTCCGGAGGTCGGTCGGCTATCGCCGCCAGCCTCCTCCGTGCCCGAGGAATGGACAACGTCGTGAATCTGGACGGGGGCTACGAGGCGTGGGTGGCCGAAGGCTTGGCGACGGTGACGCCTCCCGTGTCCGGGGAGGCGTCTTCCGAGCCGGTCCCGCTATCTTCCGCCACCGCGTCCTGAGAGCAGGAGAATCCCTGATGGCCGAGTTCGCCCTCACTCCCGAGGTGCTGGAGCTGGTGGCCGAGCGCTTCAAGGCGCTGGCCGAGCCCGCCCGCCTCCGGATCCTCAACAGCCTCCGCTCCGGCGAGAAGACGGTCACCGAGCTCACCGAGGCCACCGACCTGGGTCAGGCCAACGTCTCCAAGCATCTGCAACTCCTGTACGCACTACGGTTCGTGGATCGGCGCAAGGAGGGGCTCTACGTCCACTACCGGCTGGCCAGCCGGGATGTCTTCGAACTCTGCGACATCGTCTGCGGTCGGCTCGCCGAAGAGAACGAGGCTCGGGAGGAGCTCTTCCAGGGGCGTTGACCAGTCTTCACGGGGGGCATCCGATCCTCCGGTAGGTATCGTTATCTTTTGCGTCCGGCGACGGACCGATCACGAGGACTTCCCGATCGGCCGTCGCCGTCGTCACGACACCGGACGAAGCACGGGACGGCAGCCATGCGCCGCATCATGATGAAGTCCAAGATCCACCGCGCGACGGTCACCCAGGCCGACCTCGACTACGTGGGCTCGGTCACCGTCGACCGCGACCTCATGGACGCTGCGGACCTCCTCCCCAACGAGAAGGTCCAGATCGTCGACAACGACAACGGCAACCGCCTCGAGACCTACGTCATTGAAGGCGAGCGGGGCTCCGGGGTCCTGGGCATCAACGGCGCCGCCGCCCGGCTGGTCCACCCCGGTGACACCGTCATCCTCATGTCCTACGCCGAGATGGACGACGAGGAGGCCCGGAGCCACGAGCCCACCGTGGTCTTCGTGGACGAGGAGAACCGCGTCGTCCGCACCGGCCCGGAGATCGCCGGCCAGGTGGCCTGAGCCGGCTCACCCGCCCAACGGCGGTGCGCCCGTCGCCTCCACCTCCTCCTGGAGGGTCTCCACCGTCGGCACCATCCCCTCGATGTCGGAGGCGATGGGCTCCAACTCCGCCCGGCCAGCCGCCACTGTCTGCCGGTGGAGCTGGGTGGGTCCGTACGTGCCGTCCAGACCGTCGGATCCGGCCCCGAGCCGGCTGCCTGGCGTGGGGTAGGGGTCCCGCTCACCGATCTCGTCCCGGGCCTCGCTCCCTTCCAGCCTCTGCTGGAGTGCCTGGAGCTCCATCCGGGTCTCGTGGAGGCGGGTGTGGAGCGCCGGATCCGGGTCGTCGGCACGGGCGTGGGCCACCTGCAGCGCCTCCACCTGCTGGATCAGCTCTTCCAGTGTGGTGCTCGCCCGGTTGAGGTCCTGGCGGAATGCCTCCACCTCCTCGCGGAAGGCCTCCACCTCCGCTGCCGCCACCCTGGGCAGGGCGCCTTCGGTGAGCTCCACCACCTCGAACTGCACCGGTCCGTCCAGGCGCCGGACGGCCCCGTCGGCCACCACGGCGAGCTCCGCCGTGAAGCTCCCCGGACGCACCGGGACCTCTCCGCCGGAATCGCCGGCGTCCTCCGGGTCGATGGGCGCGTCGCTGGCGTACTCCAGCTCCCAGGCGATGCGGTGCACGCCGGCGGAACTGGGCCCTTCGACGCGGTTCACCACCCGACCCTCCGGGTCTCGCACCACCACCTGAACGGTGGGTCCCTGCTCCCGGAGCTCCTGATCCAGAGCATCCCAGCCTGGGAAGGGAATGTCCTGACCCGCCGGGACGTCACCCTCCTGCTCCTGGCGCTGCGACTCGAGGGAGGGGAAGCCCTCCCGGAGGTGGTAGGTGAGGAGGGCGCCGAAGGGCGGGTTGGCCGCGGTGTACTCGTTGTGCCCCTGATCCTCGCTCACCTCGTCCTCCTGGTACCAGAAGGCCGGGCGCACGTCGAAGAGGGCCCCGTCCGCCGCCAGGGCGTCCGGTGTCATCTCGCGGAAGGGCGTGTAGTCGTCCAGGACGAAGATGCCCCGCCCGAAGGAGGCGGCCACCACGTCTTCGTGGTCGCGCTGGATGACGATGTCGCGGAAGGAGATGGTGGGGGTGCCCGGGACGAGGTCCCAGCTCCCGCCGCCGTCCAGCGTCACGAAGACCCCGAACTCGGTGGCGGCGAAGAGGAGGTTCGGATCCACGTGGTCCTGGACGGTCCGCCAGACCAGGTGTCGGTCCGGGAGGTCGCCGGCCAGTGACGTCCAGCTCCCCCCCAGGTCCGTGGACTTCACCAGATAGGGCGCGAAGTCCCCGTACTTGTGGTTGTCCAGCGCCACATAGACCGTGTTCCGGTCGTGGTGGTCCGCCTTGATGTCGTTCACGAAGGCCGTGGCCGGTACGCCGGGGATGTCCCCGGCTTCGATGCGGCGCCAGTTCTCCCCGCCGTCCTCGGTCACGTGGAGAAGCCCGTCGTCGGTACCGGCCCAGATCACCGCCTCGTCCACCGGCGACTCCCCCAGGGAGGTGACGGTGTTGTAGTTGGACATGGCGCCCACGTCCCAGGCGTTGTCCCAGCTCTGGATCCGACCCATGTGGGGGATCTCGGCGAGGCGCTCCTGACTCCGGGTGAGGTCGCCGGAGATGGGGGTCCAGGAATCCCCCCGGTCGTCGCTCCGCCAGACCCGATACGAGGCGTGGTAGATCCGCGCCGGTTCGTGGAAGCTGGTCTCGATGGGGGCGTCCCAGTTGAACCGCTCGAAGGGCTCACCCTGCCGCGCCTGGGGCTGGATGTTCACCTGGTCCCGGGTGATGCGGTCGATCCGGTGCAGGTTCCCCTGCTGGGACTCGGCGTAGAGGATGTCCGGGTTGCCACGCTCGGTAGCCTGGTCGTGGCCGTCGGCGCCCAGGGTCTTGAACCAGTCGGCGTTGCGGATCCCGTGCTCGAACTCCGTCCGGGTGGGGCCCCCGTTGGATCCGTTGTCCTGGGTCCCGCCGAAGACATGGTAGAAGGGCTCGGCGTCGTCCACGGCGATCTTGTAGTACTGCATCACCGGGAGGTTGGCGACGTAGCGCCAGGTATCGGTGTCGTCGAACGACTCGTAGAGCCCCCCGTCGGTGCCGATGATGACGTAGTCGGGGTCGCTGGGACGGAAGGCCACCGCGTGGTCGTCCACATGCTTGTTGTCCACGTTCATCTGCTCGAAAGTGGCGCCGTGGTCCTCGGACACGAGCATGTAGTTGCTCACCAGGAAGAGCCGTCCCTCGTGGTGAGGCGAGGCGTAGAGCTCCTGGTAGTAGTGGGGCCCCGTGCCTCCGGACACGGCGTCGGACATCTTCCGCCAGGACCGTCCGCGGTCCTCGCTCATGAAGACTCCACCGGTGGTGCGATCCAGCTCGATGGCGGCATAGACGCGATCCGGGTTCTGGGGGGAGAGGGCCAGCCCGATCTTCCCCATGTTCGAGCTCGGGAGGCCGGTGGTGAGCTCCGTCCAGCTCTCCCCGCCATCCTCCGAGACGTGCAGCCCGGAGCCAGGGCCGCCGCCCAGGTAGGCCGCCACCGTCCGGTGCCGATCCCATGTGGCGGCGTAGAGCCGGTCGGGATTCCTCGGGTCCAGGAGGAGGTCGGTGGCGCCGGTCCACTCCCCCTCACCCAGCACCTTGGTCCAGCTCTCCCCGCCGTCGGTGGTCTTGTAGACGCCCCGTTCTCCGCCGGGGCTCCAGAGAGGCCCCTGGGCCGCCACCCAGACCACGTCCCCGTCGGTGGGGTGGACCACGATGGTGGAGAGGTGCTCGGACGCCTGCAGGCCCATGTTCGTCCAGCTCCGCCCTCCGTCCATCGACTTGTAGATGCCGTCGCCGAAACCCACGTGGCGTCCGCCGACGTTCTCTCCCGTGCCCACCCAGATCACGTCCGGCGCGCTCGGGTCGATGGCCACCGAGCCGATGGAGTAGCTGGTCTCGTCGTCGAAGATGGGTTCGAAGGTGGTGCCGGCGTTCTCCGTCTTCCAGACGCCCCCGGACCCCACGCCCACGTACATCACGCTTTCGTCGTGGGGGTGGATGGCGATGTCGGCGATGCGCCCGCTGTTCATGGCCGGTCCGATGCCCCGGAAGGAGAGTCCGGAGAGGTCCACGCCTTCCAGCGACGATCCCTGGGCCAGGACGGGAAGGGGCGCCAGGAGCAGGAGGAGGGCGGCGAGGAGGGTGGAGGGTCGGGTCATGGCAGGGTCGGGTGCGGAGGAGGTGCGGGCCGGGATCACGGCCAAGCTAGGGAGGGTCGGCGAAGGGACACAAATGGCCTCGAGGGGTGGATGCCCACGCCGGCAGAAGTTCTGGGTCCAGGAGCACGAGGTCACCCATGCCGAGTACGTCCGGTTCGATGGGAGTGGGCCATGCCGGTCTGGTTCATGCGGGACCGACGCCTGGTGAACCAGGAGGCCCGTAAGCTGAAGGACGGCTCCTTCGATCACCCGGCCTCCTTCCCCCGTGCCCCTCGGGGACCAACGGGATGCCCCACGACTACGCCTGGGACAACGAGGGCTCTCGGGTGGTCTGGGAGGCGGTGGGGCGCTGACCGGTCGGCTTCGACCTGCGGCGAGTTGAGGTTATCTTCGGAAGCTGACAAAACCAAAGAACAGGCGAAGAATCACGTGGCGAAAGAAGAAGCAATCGAGCTCGAAGGAACCGTGACCGAGGTCCTCCCGGACGCCAACTTCCGGGTGGAGCTGGAGAACGGACATGAAATCCTGGCCTACCTCTCCGGCAAGATGCGGAAGCACTACATCCGGGTCCTGGAAGGGGACGAGGTCACGGTGGAGATCTCCCCGTACGACATGAGTCGGGGCCGGGTCACCTACCGGTACAAGTAGCGCCGGATCTCGCCGGCGCGGGACGCGTCGGCGGGCGCTGAACTCTCCGCGCCCCCGCGGCCTCTCCGGGCCGCGGGGGCGCGGCGCATGGGGTGCTGTCGGCTCCGGCGTACCGCCCCTATCCTGGGTCGAGACCCATGTCCGTCTTCGGCCTCCCACCCTGGTGTCGATTCGCATGCGACGGTTCCTCCGTCCCCTTCCCATCTGCCTCGGCGTCCTGGCACTGGCGCTTCTGACCCCGGTCCGGCCGGCGGTCGTGTCGGCCCTCACCGGGGAGCCTGTCCCAGGCGTGTCCCTCCATCACGGGCCGGCCTACCTGCTGATGGCGCCGATGGGGACCCTATGGGACTGGCTCACCACCCGCACGGTGGAGGAGCATCGGGCGGTGTCCGTCGTGCTGGCGGTGGGCTTCCTGGCGTGGCGGGCACTGCGGAGGCGCCCCCGTCGTTCCCTGGCGGGACGGGTGGCCGTGGAGGTGGGCTCGGCTCTGGCCGCTCTCCTAGGACTGCTGGCCTTCTACGCCTACGGAGCGGTGGGGCCCCGACCTATGGCGGCTCTGACGGTGGACGATCCGGAGATCGTGGTGGTGGACCTCCACAGTCACACCGACGCGTCGCACGACGGCCGGCCGGGGTTCGACGCCGAGGCGAACCGGTCCTGGCACGCCGGGGCGGGCTTCGACCTGGCCTGGATCACCGACCACGACCACATCGAGCCGGCGCTGGCGGCCATGGCGCGCAACCCGGCCCGGGCGGGCGACGGGGTGTCGCTCCTCCCGGGCCGCGAGGTGGTCTATTCTGAGCAGCATGTGGTGGCGCTGGGCCCCTGGGATCCCCGTGACGGGTTGCCACCTCTCGCCGTCCAGCGTGGCGGATCGGGGGATGTGGACTCCGCCCCCGACTGCTCCGCCTGGCCCCTCCTCATCCAGACCCTCCCCAACGACCTGGGACGGGTCCACCCGGGAGGCTGCACCGGTGAGGGCGCGGGCATGGTGGCCATCGAACTGGTGGACGGGGACCCACGGGGGTTCGGTCAGGCGGAGCGGGAGCGGGCCCGCCTCCTGGCCGTCGCCGACAGCCTGGGCCTCACCCTGGTCTCCGCCTCGAACCTGCACGGCTGGGGCCGGACCGCCGTCGCCTGGAATCTGATCCGCGTCCCGGGGTGGCGGACCATGACGCCGGAGGCCGTCGGGCTGCGGGTGGAAGAGGCGGTGCGGAAGGGTGTGGTGCAGGTGGTGACCGTGCGCCCGCCACCGCGCACCCATGCCGGTCCCGCGGCGGCGGCGCTGGCTCCGGCGGCTCGCACGGTGGAGTTCCTGGCCAGCCGGTCCCGCGGGGAGCGGCTGGCCTGGCTGGCCTGGGGAGCGCTCCTCTGGGTGGTGATGCTGCGGTCTAGCGGTAGTTCCCGAAGCGGAGTTGCACGCCGTAGTCCTTCCCCTTGAGGAAGGCGATGACCTCCTGAAGGGTGTCGCGCTTGGGGGCCGTGACCCGCAGTTCCTCGCCCTGGATGGACACCTGGACCTTCTTGAAGCCCGCACCCTTCACGTCCTTCACGATCCGCTTGGCCGCCTCCTGGTCGATGCCCTGCTTGAGCCGAAGGCGCTGACGGTGTCGACCCATGGTCCCTTCCTCCTCGGCCTCCTCGTCGAGGTTCTTCAGGGGGACCTTTCGGCGGGCGAGCTTCTCCCGGAGGACCTGGTGGAGGGCCTGTAGCCGGTAGGCGTCGTCGGCGTCGAGGAAGACGGTCGCCTGCTCGCGATCGAACTCCAACGAGCAGTCGGTCCCCTTGAAGTCGTAGCGGTTGGCGATCTCCTTCCGCGCCTGGTTCACCGCGTTGTCGACCTCCTGAAGGTCCACGCCGGTGGAGATGTCGAAGGAGCTGGTCTTGGCCATGAGGATTCGATGTCGGGAGTAGGGGTGGGGAGACGTCGTGCGTCGCGTCGGATGGGTCGACAGGACACTAGCCGAAGTGCTCCTCCGCGCAGTCGGGACAGATGCCGTGGCTGAAGCGCACTTCGCCGTGGCGGGAGAGGTAGTCCTCCAGGTCGTGCCAGTAGTCGCCGTCGTCCCGGACCTGACGGCAGTAGGCGCAGATGGGCAGGAGGTTCTGGAGCTCCTGGACCCGCCGCAGCGTCTCCTCGAGCTCCACCACCCGGTCCCGGAGACGGAGCTGTAGCCCCATCACCCGCAGCCCGACCTGCACCCGAGCGCGAAGCTCGCCGGGATCGAAAGGCTTGGTGATGTAGTCGTCGGCTCCGGACTCCAGCGCCTCGAGAAGGTCGGTCTTCTCGTCCCGGGAGGTGAGCATGATGACGTAGGTGGACGCCCCGTCCTCCCGCTCCCGGATCCGACGGCAGAGCTCGATGCCGCTCAACCCGGGCATCATCCAGTCGAGGATGGCCAGGCTGGGTTCGTTCTCGTCGGCGAGGAGCTTCCAGGCGGCGTCGCCGTCGGCGACGTCGGAGACCTCGTGGCCCTGCTTCCGGAGCTGCGCCGAGACCATGGTCCTGCCGACGGCGTCGTCGTCGGCGACGAGGATCCGCACCTGCGGTAGAGGCTCGGGCTCCGGGACGGATTCGGCGGTGGGGGTGGAGGTGGCCACGGGCTCCGAGCGGGTGGAAGAAACGGCGGTGGAGCGACGACGTGGGCTCTATACCGTCGGCGGGGTCGGGAGTTCGCCTGTCGTGCCCGGGCGGGACGCTGGTACCCGGAGTTCGAGCGCGGAAGAGAAGGCGGGACGGACGACGAGCGCTCCCGCGCCCGGGGAACCGG
>JGI12048J13642_10047875_pt1 | contig 14207 bp, 15 predicted proteins | sample ElkSlonscriptome_16_FD_13642 | JGI IMG/M metagenome (IMG submission 13642) | reverse complement strand
ATCAAAATGGAACCATCGAATGAAGACCCCATCCATCTCCCCATCGAAGATGTGCTCGATCTGCACACCTTCAACCCCAAGGAGGTGCCCGACCTGCTGGAGGATTATTTCACCGAATGCTTGCGGGCGGGGATCTTCTCCGTGCGGGTGATCCACGGTAAAGGAACCGGAGTTCTCAAGAAGCGGGTCCACTCGCTCCTCAAAAAAAGCCCGATGGTGGATTCGTTTCGGGAGGCGCCGGCAGGCGGCGGGGGCTGGGGGGCGACTTTAGTAGAGCTGCGAAAGTCAAAAGAATGAACCCGGATACATCGGCGGGGCCGGATATCCGCTTTTTCCCTTGATCCATCGGTGAGATGCGTTAGAGTATGGGTTTTAGGGGGAAAACGGATGAAACATGAAGCGATATTAGATTATTACAGCGTCAACGGGGAGCTTCGACCCACCGGAGAGACGGAGATTTTCGATCGAATCGGCGGCGGGGCCATTTACGAAGTGGTGAAGCTGATCGACGGGGTGCCGCTTTTTTTCGAGGAGCATTTGGCCCGAATGCGGCGATCGGCCGCGCTGCTGGGCGCCTCTCTGGACACCCCGGAAACCGATATTCTCGCCGCCATCCGCCGGCTGTCGGAAAAAAACCGCTGCCGGCATATCAATGTGAAGCTGGTGTCGGCCCATCCGGACGGCGAAGGTCTCTTCCTGATCTATTTCATCAAATCCGAATACCCCGGCCCGGAAGCCTACGCCCGGGGGGTCCATACCATTCTGTTTTCCGGAGAACGGGAAAACCCGCACATCAAAACCCTGGCCGGGTCTTTTCGCCAACGGGTGGAAAAGGCCCGGCAGGAGACCGGGGCCTATGAGGCGCTTCTGGAGGACGGCGAGGGGTATATCTCCGAAGGCACCCGATCCAACATCTTTTTTCTGCGGAATACCGGTATCTACACCCCGCCGGCCGGCACGGTCCTGCTGGGCGTCACCCGGGGGCAGGTGGTGGATATCTGCGAAGGATTGTCCATTCCGGTCACTGAACAGTCCCTTCGCACGGCTGAGCTGGAGACCCTGAAGGGGGCCTTTATCACCGGCACCACCGTGGACGTGCTGCCCATCGCATCCATCGATGAGATTCGAATTCCGTCGGTATCGGCGCCGGCCATTCAAAGCATCATTCGAGTTTTTCGGGAAAAGATGCGGGCCGATATTCATCGGCGGGGCGGCGACCCTACTCGCATCGATTCCGAATCAGACCGACCCCCTTCACCTCACAGGCCACCCGGCTGCCCCGGCTGAGAAGCACCGGCGGGTCCCGAAAGATCCCCACCCCCGAAGGCGTTCCGGTGGAGATGATGTCTCCGGGCAAGAGAGTGATGTCCCGGCTGATATACTCGATCAGAAAGGGAATGTCGAAGATCAGGTCCCGGGTATTGCCTTTCTGCATCACCTGCCCGTCCACCCGGGCCTCCAGCGCAAGATCGCCCATGTTTTCGATTTCGTCCGGGGTGACCAGGGCCGGCCCCAGGGGGGCGAAGGTGTCGAAGGATTTTCCCCGAAACCACTGCCCGTCTCCGAACTGGGCATCCCGCCCCGAGACATCGTTCATCACCGTGTATCCGGCCACATAGTCGAAAGCATCGGCCGGCGAAATGCGCTTCCCTTCCCGGCCGATGACCACCGCCAGCTCCACCTCCCAGTCCACCTGGGTACAGCTTCGGGGCATCAGAATGGGATCGAAGGGGCCGTTGAGGGCGGTGCCGGCCTTGCAGAACAGGAGCGGTTTTTCCGGGGCCTCGAATCCGCCTTCTTTGGCGTGTTCTGCGTAATTCTTCCCTATGCAGATGATCTTGGAAGGGCGATCCACCGGCGGTCCCAGCCGAACCTCCATTTTCCGCCCCGGTTCATCCACCGTCGCCGCCTTTTGGGGCCATCCCTCTCTGAAAAAAGACTCCCCGATGTCGGGAATATCCGAAAAGATCGCCCGCAGGTCGACGATGCGGCCGTCCCGCCACAAACCGGGTCGCTCCGCGCCTTTGTCGCCGAATCGAATCAGTCGCATGTTTCTTTCTCCCGGGCTTTTTCGAGCCCTTCTTCGAGNCCGTCCCGATACCGCTTCTCCGAATACCAGTTGACCTGGCGAATGATCCCTCGAATGATGGATACCTCCCGGGCCCGCAAGCCGAGTCGGGTAAAGAAATGGCGCAGGTGGTTCATCCAGTAATCGGGGTTTTCCGGGTTGAGGTAGCAGATACGGATCAATATCTCCCGAAGCTGGTCATACATCCCGTCCAGTTCGTACCGATTGGCCAGCTTGGGGGTGAAGGGCCGGCGGTCGTCCGCCGCGGCCCGGTTCATTTCGTAACACAGCACCATCACCGCCTGGGCCAGGTTGAGGGAGGAAAAATCGGCGGTGGGGATATTGACCAGCCCGTGGCAGAGCCGCAGGTCTTCGTTGGATAGCCCCCGATCCTCCCGGCCGAAGACCAGGGCGACCCGGTTCTCCTGAGAGATGGGGATCAGCTGTCGGGCCGTCACGGCGGGACCGGAGACCCGTCGCTGGCCCCCGAGGCGGGCGGTGGTTCCCACCACAAACCGGTAGGGGGCCAGGGCCGCCTGAAGGGTGGGATAAAGCCGCATCGACGCCACCACATCCGAGGCGGCATGGGTGGCCAGCTTCAATATCGGGTCGAAATCGAAATTTTTATTGGGGTCCACCACCACCAGCTCTCGAATCCCCATATTCCGCATGGCCCGGGCCGCGGCCCCGATGTTTTCGGGAATACGCGGCTGATTCAGGACCACGGCGATATGGTCGAGGCGGATCTTGCGGGTGTCGGCGGACGCCATTATCCCACGATTTCGAGGCTGTTGAAAAAGTAGCCGATTTCAAATGCGGCGGTTTCCGGCGCATCGGAGCCGTGGGCCACGTTTTTTTCCACATCGGTGGCGAAATCCTTGCGGATGGTCCCTTCGGCCGCATCCTTGGGATTGGTGGCGCCCATCAGCTCCCGGTTTTTCTTGATCACGTTTTCACCCTCGAGCACCATCACCACACAGGGACCGGAGGTCATAAAATCGGTCAGGCTGTCGAAAAAGGGCCGCTCTTTGTGGACGGCGTAAAACCCCTGAGCCTCTTTTCTGGACATATGAATCATTTTCATGGCGGCGATTTTGATGCCCTCGGCCTCAAACCGCCGAACCACCTCTCCGACAACCCCCCGGGCCACCCCGTCGGGTTTCACGATCGATAAGGTCCTTTCCATTTGGTTCATCCTTTCTTCAATAAAGTTGGGTTCAGTATGTGGGGTCCAATAACAGAAGCCGGGGTGACAAGTCAACCGCCCGAGAACCGCCCGGACCGTCGGTCCTGGTCCATGGCCGATTGCCTTTCGGCCATCATGGTTTATTTTTAGGGTGTAAATTTTCACCATTGGATTTCGCCGCCTCGGTCGATCGGCCGAAATTGGCGTTTGCATTCGTTTCAACTCTTATGATAGGGAGGATTTCAACCGTTGGAGAATGAAACACTCGATAACATAAACCAGCCATCATCAGAATTTATGCAGGAAAGCGCCGACACCGTCAAACACAAGCAGACCTTTTCGGACAACGAGCTGTCCCGGCAGCTGTTCGGAGAGCACAACCGCAACCTTCAAAAGATCGGCAACGCGCTGGATGTGGCGGTTCACGCCCGGGGCAATACCGTGATCCTCGAGGGGGATTCCATCGCGGTAAACCTGACCCGAAATATCCTCGACCAGCTCTACGACCTTTTAAAGAGCGGATATCCCATCTATCCGAATGATGTGGATTACGCCGTCAGCGTGCTCAGCGCCGACGACCGGACCCGGCTCAAAGATATCTTTCTCGACACCGTCTACATCACCGCCAAGAAACGGTCCATCACCCCCAAAAGCATGGCCCAGAAGGAGTATATCGATGCCATTCGCAATTTCGACATCGTTTTCGGCATCGGCCCGGCCGGCACCGGCAAAACCTATCTGGCCATGGCCATGGCGGTGGCGGCCCTCTCCAAGGGCATCGTCAACCGGATCATTCTGACCCGGCCGGCGGTGGAAGCCGGAGAAGCCCTCGGGTTTCTGCCGGGGGACCTGGCGGAAAAGGTCAACCCCTACCTGCGGCCCCTCTATGACGCGCTCCATGACATGATGCGGTTCGAAAAGGCCTCCAACCTGATTCAGCAGGGGGTCATCGAGGTGGCGCCCCTGGCCTTCATGCGGGGCCGCACCCTGAACGATTCCTTTATTATCTTAGACGAGGCCCAGAACACCACCACCGAACAGATGAAGATGTTCCTCACCCGCCTCGGATTCAACTCCAAGGCGGTCATCACCGGCGACATCACCCAGGTCGACCTGCCGGCCAACCGCCCCTCCGGGCTGATCGAGGCCCAGAACATATTGCAACCGATCGACGGCATCCGGTTCATCTTTTTCACCAAAATCGACGTGGTCCGCCATCGGCTCGTCCAGGAGGTCATTCAGGCCTATGAAGAACTGGATGAGCGAAAGAAAAAGGGGAACGCCTCCGGTTAATCCATATGAACATCAAAAAGACGAAAACCGCCCTGGCGGAATACCTCCAGTCCAGCCGCCTGGTCAAATGGGTCTTGTTGGCCGCGGTGATGGCGGTCTTTACGGTCATTCTCTACCCCGGCATCATTATCACCGCCCCTTCTTACCAGTTGGGGGACGTCGCCAAACGGGACATCAAAACCCCCAAGGATTTTCTGATCGAGGACCGAATCGCCACGGAACGAAACCGCCGGGAGGCGGGCCAAAGCGTTTTGACGGTCTACGATCACAACACCCTTCTCCAGGACCGAATCCAACAAAATGTCCGGAACGCTTTCGGCGCGGTTCGAAACATGATGTCGGAATCGCCGCCCCGAACCACAGGAAGCCCGGCTTCGGACATCTCCCTCAAAAACGGCGATGTTCCCTCGGAGCAGGTCTGGGCCGCCAAAGAATCTTTTGAAAAGGAACTGGGGATTTCGGTCAGCGACGGGGCTTACCGGGTGCTGATGCGGGAGGGCTTTTCCGAGCGGATCGCCGATCGCATCGTCGCCATTCTGGAAAAATTTCTGAGTACCGGCATCGTCGCCAACAAAGAGGTGCTGCTGAGAGAATCGGATCAGGGCATCCTCCTGAGATCGGTCGGCACCAAGGCCGAGCGGATTATCCGAAACCCAGGCATGTTTTACGGGCTGGATCAGGCCAAGACCACGGTCCGGTCGGCGGCCCAGGCCGATCTCAAGGACATCAACTATACCCTCTTCAACCTGATCGTCGATTTCGCCCAGCGGTTGCTGCAACCCAACATCACCCTGAACCGGAATGAAACCGAAGAGCGCAAGGTCACGGCGGCGGCGGATGTCAAACCGATTCTGTACCGAATCAAGGCCGGGGAGATGCTGCTTCGGGAAGGCGAACGAGTGACGGAGGTTCAACTCCTGAAGCTGAAGACCCTGCGGCAGCAGAATCGGCTCGAAAAACACTACGCCCGAACGGTCGGCGCGCTTATGCTGATCCTGAGTCTGCTGCTCATCACCTATTTTCTCAACACCCGCAAACCGGAACGGAAGATGTTTCAGAGCAACAAGGACCTGCTCTTCGTGGTGGTTCTTCTGGTGTTCTTCTTTTTCGTGCCCAAGATCTCTCAAACCCTTTATGAAGCCCTGATCCGTTCCACCCCCTTTGCCGCCTCCGAGGCATCGATTTTCTACGGCATTCCCCTGGCGGCCGGCGCCATGACCGTCTGTCTTTTTCGGGGGTTTTCCGCGGCCGTGCCCTTTTCGGTGGTGATGGCCGCCTGCACCGCGGTGATCTTCCAGGGCCGGTTCGAAATCTTTCTCTATTTTCTGCTGAACGGGGTCATGGGGGCCTACTGGATGCAGAACTGCCGGGAACGAAAAGTCTTCGCCATCGCCGGGCTGAAACTGGGGCTGCTGAACGTGCTGCTGGCCGTGGCCACCGATGTTTATCTGGGCGAATTGTCGGGGCTCAGGCTGGCCTGGGACGGTCTCCTGGGCTTTCTGGGAGGGGTGGGCGCCGGAATTCTCACGGCCGGCATCGTGCCCCTGCTGGAGATGCTCTTCACCTACTCCACCGACATCACTCTGCTGGAGCTGGCCAACCTGGAGCGGCCCATCCTTCGCCGGCTGATGATGGAGGCCCCCGGCACCTATCACCACAGCATCGTGGTGGGCTCCATGGTGGAGGCGGCCGCATCCGAAATCGGCGCCAACCCGCTGCTGGCCAAGGTCTGCGGATATTACCACGACATCGGAAAGATCAAAAAGCCGCTCTACTACATTGAAAACCAGAGCCATTGTGAAAACCGCCATGACCGGCTGGCGCCCTCCATGTCGAGCCTGATTCTGATCTCCCACGTCAAGGAAGGGGTGGAAATCGCCAAAAAGCATAAACTGGGCGGAGAGATCTCCGATGCCATTCGCCAGCACCACGGCACCAGCATTATCAAATATTTCTATGAAAAAGCCAAAAAGCTCAAAGGAGAAGACGCGGTCAAGCTGGAAAACTTCCGGTATCCGGGGCCCACGCCTCAGACCCGGGAAATCGGTCTGGTGATGATGGCCGATGTGGCCGAGGCCGCCTCCCGCACCTTGGAAAACCCGACCCCTTCCCGGATCAAGGGGCTGGTCGGAAACCTGATCGATAAAATTTCCTCGGACGGCCAGCTGGACGACTGCGATTTGACCTTGCAGGACCTTCATAAGCTCAAGGCCAGCTTCATCAAGATCCTGAATGCCATTCACCACCACCGGGTCGAATACCCGGATGAGGGTCAATCCAAACGCAGGCAGACAAAGGAAAAAGAAAAACATGGCGGTCCTGATCACCGACAACCGAAAAACCGAGACAATCTCTCCGGAGAAGGTTCGAAAAACAGCCCAGCGACTGTTAGACGCATTGGGGTCTCCTGACGGAGAGCTGTCGGTCCTGATCGTGGACGACGCCGAGATCACCGAGTACAACCGTTCCTACCTGAACCGGGAAGGCCCCACCAATGTCATCGCTTTTCCCATGCGGGAAGGCGAATTCACCGAACTCACCCCCTACCTGCTGGGGGATGTGGTCATCTCCGCGGACACCGCCGAACGGGAAGGCGAAGCCGCCGGTATTTCCGCGGCGGAGCGGTTTGACCAGCTCCTGGTCCACGGCATTCTCCATCTGTTCGGCTATGACCACGAACAGGAGGAGGCCGAAGCGACGCACATGGAAGCCAAAAGCGAGGAACTCCTGGCCCTGCTTACGGAAATCCGTCGGGACTGAGATATGGAGGTGTCGACCCTGGCGGTGACCACCCGCTCCCCGAAGGAGACCCGTGACCTGGGCCGAACCGTCGGCGCCTGCCTGGGCCACGGCATGATGCTGTATCTGATGGGGGACCTGGGCAGCGGCAAGACCGCCTTTGTCCAGGGACTGGCCCGCGGGCTCGAGGTGCCTCCCGAGTATTATGTCACCAGCCCCACCTTCACCCTGGTCAATGAATATCCGGGTCGCCTTCTTCTTTACCACATCGACCTCTACCGGCTGGAGGGCGCGGTGGATTTTGAAGATATCGGGCTTTTTGATCTTCCCGAAGAGAACGCGGTGGCCGCCGTGGAATGGGCCGAACGGCTCCATTCGGCGGATCGAGGCGACGGAATCACCGTTCGGTTCGAGATTCAAGAGGAAACGGTTCGCCGGGTCCGGCTGATTGCATCTGGACTTGCAGCGGGGGATTTGATAAGGGAGGTCGAAAAAATCGCCAAGGAGAGAACATGGGTTTAATCGTACAAAAATACGGCGGCACGTCGGTCGCCGATATCGATCGTATCAAAAACGTGGCCAATCGGGTCGCCAAGTCCCACGATGACGGAAACGCGGTGGTGGTCATTCTGTCGGCCATGTCCGGGGTGACCGACAACCTGATCCGGATGGCCCACCAGGTGACCGACGACCCGGCCCGGCGGGAACTGGACGTGCTGCTGGCCACCGGAGAGCAGACCACGGCCGCGCTCTTGGCCATGACCCTGATGTCCATGAATTACCGGGCCGAGTCCCTGCTGGGGCACCAGGCCGAGGTCCTGACCGACTGCGATTACGGACGGGCCCGGATACTCGACATCGGGGCCGATCGCATCCGGCATCTGGTGGATGCGGGCAATATCGTGGTGGTGGCCGGGTTTCAGGGGTGCGACCTCAACGGCAACATCACCACCCTGGGCCGGGGCGGATCGGACACCTCGGCCGTGGCCATCGCCACCGCTCTCAAAGCGGATGTGTGCGAAATCTACACCGATGTGGACGGCATCTACACCGCCGACCCGAATATCTGCCCCAAGGCCCGTAAGATGAAAAAGGTCTCCTTCGAAGAGATGCTGGAGATGGCCAGCCTGGGGGCCAAGGTGCTCCAGATACGGTCGGTGGAGTTCGCCAAGAAATACAATGTGCCCATACATGTCCGTTCGTCGTTTACCGAAGAGGAGGGAACCATGGTCGTCAACGAAGAAGCCGATATGGAACGTCTGGTGGTATCCGGCGTGACCAGCAGCAAAAACGAAGCCCGCATCGCCGTCAAAGGCGTCCCGGACCAACCGGGGATCGCGGCCAAGATACTGACCCCCATCGCCGAGGCGGGCATCAATGTGGACATGATCGTTCAGTCCTCCCCCACCGGGGATACCAACGACCTGGCCTTCACCGTGCCCAAGACCGATTACAAGCGGGCCGTCGAGATCGAGCGCGAGGTGGCCCGGAACATCGGGGCTCAGGATGTCCGCGGGGATGAGACCATCGCCAAGGTGTCGGTGGTCGGGGTCGGCATGAAAAGCCACTCGGGGGTGGCCGCCAAGATGTTTTCCACCCTGGCCGCCGAAGGGATCAACATTCGCATGATCTCGACCTCTGAAATCCGCATCTCCTGCATCATCACCGACAAGTATGCCGAGCTGGCGGTGCGGGCCCTGCATTCGGCATTCGGCCTTGACAACGAATAAACGAATAATGGACAGCGAATAACGGAATTGACAAACCCGATTCCCGTGAATAGATTGAATGGCATCACGAATGAATTTATTTTAAGGAGGTACATTAGATGACTGAAGCAAACAATGACCGGCTCGAAGTCACCCCGAGCGCGACCGAGCAGCTTGAGGAGTACTTCAAGGGCCGAGACAGAAGCCCGATTCGAATATTTTTAAACGAGGGCGGGTGAGGGGGCCCATCCCTTGCGATGGCTCTGGATGAGCCTAGAGACAACGACGAAAAATTTGAGATCGGCGGTTTTACCTATCTGATCAATGAAGATTTTCTGGAAAAAGCCAAGCCCATCGCGGTCGATTTTCAGGGAATCGGATACAAGCTTACCTGCGGCATCGATTTCAGCCGGCAGGCGGCATGCTCCTCCTGCGGAACCGGAAATACGAGCTGCTCATAAATAAATTTCGAATCGCGATCGTTACCTAAAGGGCCGCACATGCATTGTGCAGCCCTTTTTTTTATGGGATTCGGCAATGCCTGTTTTTCAGCAATACCCCTTATCGGTTGACTGTTTCGGAGGGGCGTGCTAGGGGACGGATACTCGGAACCTATAACGGACTGGTTGCACTATTTTGGAACGGAGGATACGGAATGCCACAGGTCACCTATGAACTGAAGGAATCGACTGCGATCGTGACCCTGAATGACGGAGAAAACCGGTTCAACCCCGATTTCATCCATTCTTTGCTGGACCTTATGGATGACATCGAAACCGCCACCGATGCACGCACCCTGGTGGTCCGGTCGGCCCATGAAAAGATTTTTTCGAACGGCATCGACCTGGACTGGCTGATTCCGGTGATTCAACAGGGAGACATTCCCGCGGCCAAGGATTTTTTCTTTCTGATGAACCGGCTGTTCAAACGAACCCTCACCTTCCCGATGATCACTGTGGCGGCGATCACCGGGCACGCCTTTGCCGGGGGCGCCATCTGGTCGTGCGCCTTCGATTTTCGGTTCATGCGATCGGATCGGGGGTATTTCTGCTTTCCCGAGGTGGATCTGGGCATTCCCTTTCTGCCGGGCATGCTGGCGTTGCTGAAAAAGGCGATTCCCATGTACAAGCTGGAAGAGATGCACCATACCGGCCTCCGCCTTACCGCCGAAGAATGCCAAAAACATCACATCGTCACCCGGGCCTGTCACCTCGATCATCTCATGGATGAAACCCTCGCCTTTGCCGGCCCCCTCACTAAAAAAAGGGCGGTGCTTCAGGAGATGAAGGCCCGGCTGTACAAAGATATCGTCCACACCCTGGATGTGGAAGACGTTCCCTATATTGAATCGGGGACATTCAACATCGGGTGAAAAACGGGGCGACCCAGGAGGACGCCATGAAAATCTTCATCACGGGCGGCGCCGGCTTTGTCGGTACCCACCTTTCCAAACGGCTCCTGAACAAAGGGCACACAGTCATCGCCACCGGCACCCGCCCGGATCAGGACCGGATTCACCATGAGGGGTTTCACTACCTCTCCTGCGACAATACACAGCCGGGTCCCTGGCAAGAGGTGGCGGCCAAGACCGATGCGGCGGTCAACCTGGCCGGCCGGTCCATCTTCAATTACTGGACCGAATCCTACAAGCAGAAGATGTACGACAGCCGCATCCTCACCACCCGAAACCTGGTGGATGCCCTTCCTGAGAATCCCGATTTTGTGCTGGTGTCCACCTCCGCGGTCGGGTATTACGGCAGCCGAGGAGATGAAATTCTCACCGAAGACGCCCCGCCGGGCGACGATTTTCTGGCCGAACTGGGAAAGGACTGGGAAGCCGAAGCCGAAAAGGCCCGGGAAAAAGGCGCCCGGGTGGCTATCCCCCGCTTCGGCATCGTCCTCGGAAAGGGAGGCGGGGCCATGAAGCAGATGCTTCCGATCTTCAAACTGGGCATCGGCGGCCCGCTGGCCGACGGCAGCCAATGGTTTCCCTGGATTCACCTGGAAGACCTCGTGGCCGTCCTCGAGTTCGCCCTGGAAAACGGGGAGGTATCGGGGCCGTTCAACCTCACCGCTCCGGACCCGGTCCGGAATAAAGAATTCACCCGCATTCTGGCCGATCGGCTTCATCGGCCGGCCTTTATGCCGGCGCCCGGCTTCATGATTCGAACGGTCATGGGCGAGCTGGGGGATACCCTGCTGGCCAGCACCCGAGCGATTCCGGAAAAGCTGCTGGAATACGGGTTCCGGTTTACCTATCCGACCGCCCAGGCCGCCCTGGACCAGATCATTCAGGAAGCATCCGAATAGTGCTTGAATAAACGCGAATCCACAATTCTTCAGCCCGTAACTGAGTTGCGAACGATGAAAAGATACCTATTTTGTTTAGGAGTTTTGGCACTGGTTTTCTGGGGATGCGCCGGCCCCCCGCCGGAGTATGCGCCGCCGGAGGACCTGTTCATTCAAGAGATTACCGAAATACCCGGTTTTTCCAAGGAAGAACTGTTCAAGGGGGCCAAAATCTGGGTGGCCAAAAGCTTTTCCGCCGACCTGGATGTGATCCAGTATGCGAACCGGGAGCAGGGAGTGGTCGTGGGCAAAACCAGCATCCCCCATGAACGGTCCTCCAAATACGGGCCCCCGGATCGGTTCGAGCTTCGGTTCACGGTGGTGGCCGAAACCAAAGATGAAAAAATCCGGACCACCTTCAAAGACCTTCGCCTGATGGGCGGGTTCGGCATCGATCCCCTCCTGGCATCGGATATGGAGGTGATCCGGCCCAAGCTGGAGAAATCGATCCAGGCATTGGCGGCCTCGTATGAAAAGAAATCCGAAATGGAAGACTGGTAGGAATCGGGTGATGAATATCGCAACGGAAACACCATCGGAAATGGTGATTCGACAGGCCCGGGAGGTCCTCAAATCCGAGGCCGAAGGGGTCCTGCAACTGATGGACCGAATCGACGACAACTTCGCCCGAATGGTGGAGGTGATCTGCGCGGCCTCCGGCCGCCTGATCGTGGCCGGCATCGGCAAATCGGGCATCATCGGCCGTAAGTTCGTGGCCACCTTCAACAGCACCGGCACCCGGTCTCTGTTTCTCCACCCGGTGGAGGCCATGCACGGGGACCTGGGCATGGTCGGCCCCGAAGATGTAGTATTGGCCCTGTCCAACAGCGGCGAAACCGAAGAATTGAACATCCTGATTCCGTCCATCCGCAGCATGGGATGCACCGTGATCGCCTTTACCGGCAATCCCCGGTCGACCCTGGCTTGCAACAGCGACATCGTGATCGACGTGGGGGTCGAGCGGGAGGCCTGCCCCATGGGGCTGGCCCCGACCACCAGTACCACGGCGCTTCTGGCCATGGGCGATGCCCTGGCGGTGGTGCTGATCCATAAAAAGCATTTCAAATCGGTGGATTTCAAACGCTTTCATCCGGGCGGGGCTTTGGGAAAACGGCTCTCCAAACAGGTCCGGGATTTCATGCTGGTGGACGAGGCCATTCCGATGGTCTCCGAGAACGCCGCCATGGCGGAGGCCCTGTCGGCTATCGACCAGGCCGGCATCGGGGTGGTCCTGATCGTGGATAAAGCCCGGACCCTGACCGGCATTCTGACGGACGGCGACCTTCGTCGGCTTCTGGCCCGACGGCAGCCGATTTACGACCTCTCGGTTCGGGAAACGATGATTCCAAATCCCAAATCGGCGGGCCCGAACACCCCGGCCTACGACGCCCTCAACCTGATGGAAGCCTATGAAATCACCGTACTTCCCATCGTGAATGCGGACATGAAGGTGATCGGCATTCTTCATCTTCATGATATCCTGGGAAAGGGAGAGTTCAAATTCAACGGCACCTGAAGCAACGCGTCCGCCGGATTTTTCAATGATGATTCAGGGGAAAGCCCCGGCTTTCCCCTTTTTGATAGATAGATGGACCCTTTAGTTCGAGGTATCAATCATGCCTTTCGATGACATAGACACCACCATTCCCATGCTCGGTGAAGCCCGAATTCCCACCCCCATTCAAGGCTGGCGGAAAGACTGCCAACGCAGTTTCGTCTCCAACGGAGAACGGGTGACGGTCGAGGTCGATCCGGGAAAACTGACCGAAATGATCCAGGCGGGGAAAGATCTCCCCTCATTTGAAAAGGCCGGCCCCCGGTCCAAGATCTATTTCGATCCCAGCAAACTCAAGTGCGCCCTGGTGACCTGCGGCGGCCTCTGTCCCGGTCTCAACGGAATCATTCGGGCCACGGTTCTGGAACTGTATTACGGCTACGGGGTGCGGCACATCTACGGCATCCGGTACGGCCTTCAGGGGTTTATTCCCGAATACGGACACGACGTGATCGATCTCTCTCCGGATATGGTGGGGAATATCATTCGAAAGGGCGGCTCCTTTCTCGGGTCCTCCCGGGGCCCCCAGAATATCGATCAAATCGTGGATTGCCTGGAGCGGATGAATATCGGGATTTTGTTCATGATCGGCGGGGACGGCACCCTCAAGGCCGCCAACAAGATCGCGGACGCCATTCTGGAACGAGGCCTCAAAATCAGCGTCATCGGTATTCCCAAGACCATCGACAACGACATCTACATGGTCTCCCGGTCGTTCGGGTTCGATACCGCCGTGGACGTGGCCACCCAGGCGATTCGGGCGGCTCACAACGAGGCCGAAGGCTATCCCCACGGGATCGGACTGATCAAGCTCATGGGGCGGTATTCCGGGTTCATCGCCGCCACCGCCACTTTGGCTCAGCAGGACGTCAATTTCGTTTTGATCCCCGAGGTGGATTTCGATATGGAGGGCCCCAACGGGCTTCTGGAGACCCTGCGAAAACGGCTGGAACATCGCGGACACGCGGTCATCGTGGTGGCGGAAGGGGCCGGGCAGCACTTTTTCCTTTCGGCCACCGAAAAACACGATCCCTCCGGTAATGTTAAACTCCACGACATCGGGCTTTACCTGAAAGAACGAATTCCGGAGTATTTTCGGGAAAAGAATATGAAGTATTCCCTCAAATACATCGACCCCAGCTATATCATCCGCAGCCTGCCGGCCAACTCCAATGATCACGTCTTCTGCAGCTTCTTAGGCCGGGACGCGGTGCATGCGGCCATGGCCGGAAAGACCAAGATGCTGGTCGGCCATTGGAACAACCATTTCGTCCATGTACCCCTGGAGGCCTCCTCGGGCAAACGCAA
>JGI12048J13642_10414365_pt1 | contig 14231 bp, 9 predicted proteins | sample ElkSlonscriptome_16_FD_13642 | JGI IMG/M metagenome (IMG submission 13642) | reverse complement strand
AAAGGAGAAACTGGTTCTGGACCACACTTTTTACAGCCCCGGAGACCGAAAGGAAATTATGTATAAAGGACTGGACAGCATCATCGCCAACGAGGACCTTCGGCAGGCCGGCATCGGCGAGCTTCTCGTTGAACGGGGATTGGTGTCCGAAGAAGAGTTGCGAAGAGCGGAGGACAAGGTGGATTACGGCGGGTAAATCTATCCCGCGTCTTTAAGCCGTTAAAAAGATAGTTGAATCAAAATCAGGAGCAGTGCCACTCAGATGGGATGGAAGCGAAAAACGAGTTTCCTTTTAGTTGGTATTCTGCTCCTGATTTTCATCGTTTCGGCCGCATTTTATTTTTTCCTACCCGCCTATCTCAATTCCGGTCCCTTTTCTGAAACTCTTCGTCAAGCAGGGCTCGAGGAATTAAGCTGGGAAGTTCGCAACATCGGGGCTACCGGTGCGGATATCGCTTCGGTGCGCCTCGGGTCCGAAAACGAGCCGGGGTTTTCCGCGGATGTGGTGCGACTGGATTATACCCCCGGCGGACTGACCGACAAGCATGTGAAGCGAATCTTCATCAGCGGGGTCGAGTTTCATTGTGCCTATCGGGAGGGTGAATTCTCCGTTCGAGGAATCGATCCGGAACAGTTTGTTTCCAAAACACCTGCCGAAGCCGAGCCCTCGGATGCCTCTTTTGACCTGAGCCTTCCCTTCTCGTTTGACTCTCTCATCATTCGAAACGCGGTGGTCTATTTTACGTGGCAGGATGGTCTCACCTATCGCATTCCCCTTCAGGCCCGCATTTCATTAGAAAACCAACGGAGCCGGCCGGTGCTTGTTGGAAAAATCCACCTGATCCCTCGTAATCAGAGGATCGATCTGGCGCTGCATGTGGATGCCGGCAAAAAGACCCTTCGCCTGCAGGTGACGGCTGAGCAGTTACATCCGGAACGGTTCGGGGACCTCATCGGAAAAGTGCCGGGACTCACCTTGGCCGGAGAATTGAGCCTTTCGGCCGAGGGAGAATTCCGGTCGGCTCCCTTTGAAATCGCATCGGCCCGGGCTTCCCTGGAATTCCGAAATACCGGTTCGGTTTATCAGGGGTATAAATTGCAAACAGCCGGGGAGGAAGGAAATACATCGCCCCTGCACCTGGGAGTGCACACAGCAGAGGGCAGAGAATGGCAGGTGACCGCCTCCGGTTTTGATCTGGTTTCGCCGGTTCCTCTGGGAATTACCGACCTGAAAGCCCGGGTGAAGCAGGAATCCGGTGGTGTGAGCACTTCCGGCGACCTTTTATTTCTTGTCGGAAAAAGTGAGCGTGAAAAAGACCTTTCGGTTCAGGTGACCGACCCCTTGCTTCTTCCCCTGGGGTTTTCAGGTAGGTATGGCCCTGAGAGCGGCTGGGAGTTTACCCTGGAAAACGTTCCTTCGGATGTAAACCTTTCCAAAGGGTGGGGCGTCCAAATAGGGGAACGAACCATTCAAACCGAACCGCCGGATCTGGAGATCGCGGGGCGTGGGGGCCCGGAGGGCGGAAAGATCGATTACGAGCTTACGCTTCCCTCGCCTGTGGTGGCCGGGGATATCGCGCTGAAAGGCACGGCGCTTTCTATAAAAGGGGACATTCGATTCGATAAGACCGGCCCTTTAAAAGGGTCGACCGAATTCACGGCTGCTGAAACCGCAGTGCAGCTGTCGAAAACGGCGATTGAAATTCCCCGATTGGGGGTATCCGGAGAATGGAACACTACAGAAGCGGGCACACTGCATTTCGACGGCGCGGTGAGCATGGACGAGGGACGGATTCATGATGCGGGTTCCGATACACGGATTACCGGAATACGCGCAAACATGCCGGTCCATTGGCCCTGGAAGTCCTCTCGGACGCAGGGTGAATTTTCGGCGGCCGGTATTCGAATGAGCGATTTTCAGCTGGGCGGGGTGAAGGGCACGATTCAACCGGACCGGGAAGGCGTGGCATTTACCGGCGTATTTTCCGTTCGTCCGCTTCCCGGCGCCTCGATCGCCGTCGAAGGGAGTACGCACTTTCTGTTCGGGGCGAATCGCACCGAGGTTCGGTTCGACGGTGGATATTCGGCGGCGGCGTCGCCGATGCGTCTGTCGACGCTTCTGCCGAATGTAAAAGGGATGACCGTGAACGGAAACCTGAAGCTCACCGGGACCCTGACTTCGGATTCGACCGGACTGTCCTCATCGGCGGTAATGAGCCTGGACAACGGCCATTTTTGGATGAAGGACAGCGATCTGGCGGCTGAAAACATTCAGCTGGAACTGGTCCTGCCGGACCTGCTGAACCTGCGAAGCGGACCGGCCCAGGTGCTGACCGTGGAAACGATCTCCTTGGGAAAGATTCACATGAATGACCTTCGGGTCCAGTTTCAGGTCGAATCCGGAGAATCGGTGTTGGTGGAAAAGGCCGGGTTCCAGTGGTGCGGCGGTCGGGTGAATGCGCAGGCCCTGCGGGTCCTTCCCGGGGTCGATGATTATGACGTCACCCTGTATTGTGATCGACTGAATCTGGCGGACCTTCTGGAGCAGTTCGGGGCGGCTCAGGCCGCTGGAGAAGGTGCGGTGAACGGGCGGATTCCCGTCCGCTATTCCGGCGGTAAAATCCTGTTTGACGACGGATTTCTGTACTCCACCCCGGGTGCCGGGGGTACGATTCAGGTGACCGGCGCGGAGATGCTGACATCCGGCATGCCCGAGGGGACCTCTCAGTACGGCCAGATCGATCTGGCCCGGGAGGCGCTCAAGAATTATGAATATGATTGGGTTCGAATCCGGATGGAAACCGAGGGAGAGATGCTCATCCTGGACTTGCAGTTCGACGGTCAGCCGGTGGACCCGCTCCCCTTTGTATATCAGGAAGAGGCCGGCGGATTCGTGCGAATGGAAGCCGGCGGGCAGGTTTCCCGATTCCAGGGCATTCGGCTCAATGTGAATCTGGAGGTGCCGCTGAATAAAATTTTACGATTTAAGGGCATATGGGATATGCTTCAATGAGGAGGCGAGAAATGATTTTTAAAAAAGGAATGCTCGTATTGGCGGCCGTTTCGCTGTTCATGCCGGCGGCATGCACTCAGCACCGGGTCAAGGTGGACCCGGTGCGAACCGAGCATGTGGTGGAGGTGAAACCGATGACCATCAATGTCAATGTTCGGGTAAAGGTGGATCGGGCCCTGGAAGATTATTTCGGTGATATCGATGCGGCTCGAGAGGATCTTGAAACCGAGTAATCGATACCGATGGAATGGTCTGGATACATTTTATGGATACGAAAAGGAGATGCGGGATGAAACAGCATGGTATTTTTATATGGGGGGCCCTTCTGCTGATCGGGCTTCTTTTCCTTTCCGGCACGGCCGGGGCCCAGGATATCAAGGCGCGGATGAAGGATCGGCTGCCGATTATCAATGACCTCAAGACCAAAGGCATTGTCGGCGAGAACAACCAAGGCTTTCTGGAATTCGTGGGCGGACAGCAGGAAAAGCCCGAAGTCCTCAAGGCCGAAAATCAGGATCGGGCCGTGGTTTATGCGGCTATCGCCAAACAGCAGGGGGTGTCGGCGGAACTGGTCGGCAAGCGCCGGGCCGCACAGCTTCGGGACCTGGCCAAACCGGGGGAGTGGCTCCAGAACGAGGGCGGAGAATGGTATAAAAAATAGCCGAAAAACCGGCCCATAAAAAAATCCCGCAGTGGAGGAACCACCTGCGGGATTTTTGGGGAGAATGAAAGACGTTACTTAGATGAGTCTCACTTATTTTCTTCTTTGACTTCCTCGAAATCGGCATCCACCACATCTTCATCCCGAGATGCTTCACCGCCCGCCTGAGCCCCTTCAGGACCTTCCGGTCCGCCGCCTTCGGCCCCCGGCTGATCTGATGATGCCTGCTGGTACATGGCTTCGGCCAGTTTATGCGAGGTCTGGGTCAATTCTTCACTGAGGCGTTTGATCTCTTCGGCGTCATTGCCCTTAATCGATTCCCGAAGGGCGGAGATTTTGGCTTCCACATCGCTCTTGGTGGCGTCGTCCACTTTTTCTCCCAGGTCCTTGAGCGATTTTTCCGTCTGATAGATCAGGGCGTCGGCATGGTTGCGGGCTTCCACCAACTCTTTTTTCTTCTTGTCGTCTTCGGAGTGCATTTCCGCATCCTTGACCAGTTTGTCGATTTCTTCCTTGGACAGCCCGCTGGAGGCGGTGATCTGAATGGACTGCTCTTTTCCGGTGGCCAGGTCCTTGGCCGATACGTGTACGATGCCGTTGGCGTCGATGTCGAAGGTGACCTCGATCTGGGGCACGCCTCTGGGAGCCGGCGGAATATCCGCCAGATCAAACCGTCCGAGGGTCTTGTTGTCGCCGGCCATTTCCCGTTCACCCTGGAGTACATGGATGGATACCGCCGGTTGACTGTCCGCCGCCGTGGAAAATATCTGGCTTTTCCGGGTGGGAATGGTGGTGTTCTTTTCGATCAACCGGGTCATGACCCCGCCCAGGGTTTCGATGCCCAGAGACAGCGGTGTGACGTCCAGCAAAAGCACATCCTTGACATCCCCCTTGAGAACGCCGGCCTGAATGGCGGCGCCGATGGCCACCACCTCGTCGGGGTTTACACCCTTGTGGGGATCTTTTTCAAAGATCTTCTTGACCCGATCCTGAACCGCGGGCATTCGAGTCATGCCGCCGACCAGGATCACCTCGTCGATGTCTTTGGCGGACAACCCCGCATCTTTGATGGCGGTCCGGCAGGGGCCTTCGAGGTTGTCGAGAAGGTCGCTCACCAGACCTTCCAGCTTGGAACGGGTGATGCGGATATTGAGGTGTTTGGGTCCGCTGGCATCGGCGGTGATAAACGGCAGATTGACGTCGGTCTCCATAGCGGTGGAGAGTTCCATCTTGGCCTTTTCGGCCGCCTCTTTCAGGCGCTGCAGTGCCATTTTATCATTGCGAAGATCAATCCCCTGGTCTTTTTTGAACTCGTCCGCCAGGTAGTCGATCAGCCGCAGGTCGAAATCCTCACCGCCCAGGTGGGTGTCGCCGTTGGTCGATTTAACCTCGAATACCCCTTCGCCGATTTCCAGAATGGAGATATCGAAGGTGCCGCCGCCCAGGTCGAAGACCGCGATCTTTTCTTCGCTTTTTTTGTCGAGCCCATATGCCAGAGAGGCCGCCGTCGGTTCGTTGATGATTCGAAGGACGTTCAGGCCCGCGATCTTACCGGCATCCTTGGTGGCCTGGCGCTGACTGTCGTCGAAGTAGGCCGGAACGGTGATGACCGCGTCGGTGACCGCTTCACCGAAGTAATCCTCGGCATATTTTTTGATGTGGGCCAATATAAAGGATGAAATTTCCGCGGGGCTAAACTGTTTTCCCCTCAAATTGATCCGCACATCACCGTTGGATGCCTTTTCAATTTTATAGGGTAAAATTTTGACATCCTTCTGCACCTGGGGGGAATCGTACTTGCGTCCGATCAGCCGTTTGACCCCGAAGACGGTATTTTCAGGATTGGTGATGGCCTGGCGTTTGGCCACCTGGCCGACCATTCGTTCCTGGCTTTCAGACAGGGCCACAACGGAAGGGGTGGTCCGGCCGCCTTCCGGATTGGTAATGACCTTGGCCTCACCTCCCTCCATCACCGCTACGCATGAATTGGTGGTACCCAGATCTATCCCTATAATTCTACCCATTTCTTCTCCTCCTTGAATTGGTTTAAAATTGGACTGGTATGTGTATGAACGTTGAGTTCTATGTATTTTCCGCCGGCTTGGCCTTGGAGACGATTACCATGGTCGGCCGGATCAGCCGGTCGTGCATGGTATAGCCTTTGAGCAGCTCCCGAACCACGGTATTATCCGCTTCGGTTTCGCTTTCTTCCTGACCCACGGCTTCATGAAAATTGGGATCGAACGGCATGCCCAAGGCATCGATGGGCTTTACCTCAAATTTTTCCAGGACCCGCAGGATTTCCTTTCGAGTCATTTCCACCCCTTCCAGAATGCAGTTTTTGTCCCGGGTGTCTTCTCCGGAAGAAGAGATCGCCCGCTCCAGGTTATCCACCACCGGTATCAATTCCTTAATCAGGTTTTCGGTGGCGTATTTCCTGAATTCGCCCATTTCCCGGGCGGTGCGCTTTTTGTAATTGTCGAACTCCGCATAAAGCCGCATGTAACGGTCCTGCTCCGCCTGCCGGGCCTGTTCGGCGGCCGCCAGGCGGCCCTCCAGCTCGGCGATCGGATCATCCCCGGGGCCGTCATTCTCGGGTGCCCCTGTATCCGCATCGGATGGAGTTAATTCGTCATCTTCCGAAATCGATTCGCTCCCTTCCAGTTCCGCGTCCTGGTCGTCATTATATTTCTTTGCCGTATTCTCTTTTTCTGTCATGGGCCAGTACACTCTCCCCGTTGTTTTGGATATGAATTCATGGATTCCTATCAGAAGATGGATAAAAGGAAACAAGATCGTCAATCACACTCGGAAAACACTGAAAATCCCTAAAAATCGAGTACATCCATTTCAATAATGTAGAGAAAATAAGACGACATGATTCTTTGTCAAGCGGGCTCGAACCACAGAAGGGCGCCGGATTGTCCTACCCGTTTAAGGGGTTTTTCAGGATTGGAGGGAACAGGTGGAGACGATGAAAGCGACCCGAGGTCCAGTTTCGTCTAAAAAGGTTTAGATGATAAAATCGGCCGGTTGGATGTTGAAGGCGGAGGGATGGTAGCTTTGAATGATGTTTCGAAGGTATTCTCCGGATTTCGGATCTCTGGCGTCCAGATTTACCCTTTCGCCGGCGTCGAAACCGCCCTTGCCGTCCGGAATCAAGAGCAGGACCCGGGGCCGGTCGGCTTCTTCCCGAGTCTCTTTGACCAGCGCCATTTCATCGGTATCGAGTTTCAACAGGGTCCCGATGGGATATACTCCCAGCATGTTGATGAAGACCTTGATCAGGATGGGATCGAAATCTTTTCCCGCCCCCTTCAGCATCATTCCCAGGGCCCGATCGGGGCTCAAGATGGTGGGCCGGTAGACCCGGGGAGAGGTCACCGCATCATAGACATCCGCGATGGTCAAAATTCGGCCGAAAAGGGTGATCGGCTTTTTGCGATCGGTTTGTGGATATCCGGTCAGGTCGTATTTCAAATGGTGTTCAAAGGGCGGAAGCAGCAATCGGGCCTTGCGGTCCCGACTCGCCTGAATCTTAACGATCAGCCGAACGCTGTTGAGCGCGTGCTTCTTCATTTCTTCGAATTCGTTCGCGCTCAGTTTCCCCGGTTTGTTCAAAATCTCTTCCGGCACTTCCACCTTTCCGATGTCGTGGAGAAGGCCGCAGAGGCCGAGACGTTCCAGAGAATTTTTGGAGAGGCCGATATACCTGCCCAGGCACATGGATAAAATGGCCACATTGACTGAATGGGAAAAGGTGTAATCATCATAGATGCGGATGGTGCTCAAGGCCTTGAACATGGACTGGTCCGCCATCATCAAATCTACCATGTTCTGGGCCATGCGAAGGGTTTTGCCGATGCCGGCCCGTTTTTGGGCCCGCACCTTCTGGGCGACCTCTTTGACCGAGGCCAGGACCTGGACATAGGTTTTTTTGGCGATCGCCGCCAGGTCGAGCGTTTCCGAGTCCGGGTCGTCTTCACGGGCGGGGGGCTCATGAACGATCTCCACCCAGGCGATCTGCTCATCGGTGAGTTTATGCGCAAACCAGGTCAGCGCGTTTTTTTCATTTCCGGCCATGTTCAGCAACCGGGCAAAGGTGAGAAGTCCTCGGGTCGAGGCATCTGAAATGGTGGTGTAAAAACGGAGCCCGCCGATTCCCCGTTTGCTGAAATATGCGCACAGCTTGTTCAGAATAGGTTCCAATTCGCGGCGATAGGGGACCTTTTGATTCTGAAGAAAAACCTGACCGCGAATGAACTGGATGGTAACCTGGTCCTCCTCCACGCCCAGATCGGAGATTCTGCGGATGAAGTTTTCCGCACTCTCGATCACCAGCCGGTTGTTTTCCTCATGAATCTTGACGACCCCGATCAGCCGGTTCAATTCTTTTACAAACCCCTCTTCCGCAGTGGAAGGGGATCGCTCTCCTGCATCGGTCGATCCAAGGGATTGCGAAGACTCGTTCATCGCAGGGCCTCGAACGCGTTTTCATAGGCCCTGCGAATGGATGCGAACCGGTTTCGGGCGGCCTGCTGCAGAATCTCTTCCGCGGTTTCCAGCTTGAGGGCCATGAGGGCCATGGCGGCGCCCTGCCGCTCGTGGGGTTTTTCCAGCCCGATTATGCCCCGCCAGCCTTTCTCCAGAAGTCTGGCCCGCAGAAACGGAATGGATTGAAAAGACCCGCACTGCCCCAGGGTGTAGTAGCACGCGATCACATGGAGGGGCTCATCGATCTTGAATCGTCCGTCGGACAGGTATTCCAGGAGAAGGCTTTCCGCCTCACGGCTTTTGCGGCGGCTCAAGAGGTCCAGAATAATCGTTCGAATCTCCGGGCTGGGATCTTCAATCAAGGGAAAGAGTCTGGACAGGGCGCCGCTGCCCCGGGAAAGGACCGCTTTCATAGCCCGTTTTCGAATCGAGGCCGAGGGATGAGAAAGCATTTGGGTCAGCAGTGGAACCGAATCCGGATGCTTCAGATGCCCCAGAATAAATACGATCTGCTGCACCAGCTCTTCGTCCGGATTATCCAGAAGTTTTTCCAGGCTGGCGGGGTCGGTATTGGCCAAAGAACCGATAACCTCCATCAAAACTTTCTGAATGCGGGGATCGGTCGTTCCCGGCAGCATCAATCCCAACGGGTGAACCGCGCGTGGATGAAGATGAAGCAGAAGGCGGCGCATTGTTTTCAGACGGTCATCCGATAGTTTTGCCGGTTCCGAACGGAATTGGCCGAGCGCGTTCAATACCTCCGGGCCCGAAATGGTATGGAAAAAACGATCGATAAGGGGCGGGGCCCAGTGTTTGGGATCGGAGTAGGTTCTTTTTAAGGTTCGAATGTTATCCAGAAGATCGGCCGCCAGTTGAAATTCCAGCTGTTCTAAAGTCATCTGGAATTCTTCCGTTATGAATTCCAGAATGGTCGAATAATCCGCTTCGGTCTGCTGCTCGTGAAGAATCACCACCAGGACATCCAGAACGTCATCGATGCTGTCCCAGTTTTCTTCTTCCACCACCATCTTCCGAAGTTCATTCTGCTCGGCTTCGGTCAATCTCCAGAGGTCCCGATCGATCTCAGGGTCGGCGATGCTCACGACCTCCCCCTGGGTTTCTAAAAAAGCCGCCACGCCGCTTGGTTTTCGGTCCCCGTCGGAATCCGGTGGGCCGGTTTTTTCGAGTTCCTCCGGGTCCTGGAGCGACTCCAGTGCACTCGGTGCCTCTGGGGCCGTCTCTTCATCAACGGCGTCTTCTTTCATCGGCCCCCTTTGCAGGTTTGCCGCCGATGTTTTATCTTCGAAGTCCTCCGACCCCGGCGGTTCCGGAGACTCGGCCGATCCGGAGGAAGACTTTTTCCTTTCGCCGGACGCCACTTCCAGATCCAGTGATCCGAAATCGACCAGGGGTTCGGCATCCCAGAGGACGTCTGCGGCATCGTAGTGCAGGTGGGTCAGCCCGGCATCCCACAGGGCGGTGACGATGTCTCCCTCGGCTTCCTCTTTTAAATGTCGGTTCCGATGAAGAATTTCCAAAAACCGCAATATTTCATCGGTATCAATTCCCGACTGAAAAGCGATCCACTGAATGCCGTCTCGAAACAGGATATGGGGAAGGTCGCCTTCCCGGAGCACGGACTGATAAATGAGGGTCCCCTCGTGCAACAGGCGATTATTTTCAACATCGATCCGAAAGAGATCTTTTTCGGAGAGCACCTCGCCCAGTTTTGTCTCGAAATCGGTCACCGCATTCCGGCAGATCACATGGTCGAACGGGTAAATGGCGTAATTTTTCAGGGCCCGGAAAAAGGCGACCATCAGTTCCTTGTATACAACAGGATCATTCGTCGGCAATCGGGTCTCTGTCGAGACAGACTGTTCCACCTCGGGCTTTTCCATCGGTTGAATCGTTCAGGTCTCCGGAAATTAATATCTTCTTCGGATGATATTTGCCGTTGTAATGCAACTACCGTGGTCGGTGCTCATTTCCGACCAGAGACTTACATGAAAAGAGAAGAGATCAATAGAATCCCGAGTGTATGGATTCTCAGAAAAATAGTCAAGTATTATTGCCGAATGTTCCGCCCGGACTATCCGATCACGGCCACGACGGCGCCGGTCATGCAGGTGGCCAGGGTACCGGCGATGATGGAGCGAAACCCCAGTGCGACGATTTCATCCCGTTTTTCCGGAACCATGGTGCCCATTCCGCCGATCATGATCCCCAGACTGCCGGGATTGGCGAATCCGCACATGGCGTAGATCATGATGATACGGCTGCGGGGGCTCAGGGCCTCTTCGGGAAGACGACTCAAATCCAGGTAGGCGAGGAATTCGTTGAGCACCGTTTTGGTGCCCATCAGGGCCCCGGCGGTCGGTGCTTCGGACCAGGGAATCCCCATCAGCCAGACCACCGGGGCCATGAAATAGCCCAGAAGCCGCTGCAGGGTGACGGGTCCGCCGCCGATTTCGGGCAGCAGTCCCAAAAAAAGATTGATCAAATGAACCAGGGCCACCAGCACGATGAGCATGGCGATGATGTTGATCAGCAGCTCCACCCCCTGAATCGTTCCTTTGGTTACGGCATCCATGGCGGACAGGGCCGGGTCGGGATAGACCATTTCTGCGGGGGTCGATTCGCCGGTCTCCGGCACCATCAGTTTGGCGATTACCACCGCCGAGGGAACGCTGATGATGGAGGCGGTCAGGATATGCCCCAGAATGCCTTCCACGGTCCGGTTCAGAATGCTGGCATACAGAACCATGACGGTGCCGGCGATGGTGGCCATACCGCAGGTCATGAGGGTGAAGATTTCGCTTCGGGTCATTTTACCCAGGTAAGGTCGAATAAACAGGGGGGATTCGACCATGCCCACGAATACATTGGCGGACACCCCCAGACCTTCGGCGCCGCCCAGCCGGAGGGTCCGTCGAAGCGCCCAGGAAAACCCGCGTACCACCATCGGCAGGATTCTCCAATAAAAGAGCAGGGAGGAGAGTGCGCTCATCACCAGGATCAGGGGGAGCGCCCGAAAGGCGAGAATATAGGCGGCCCCGGGAAAAGGCTCTTCAAAAGGGAGATCGCCTCCGCCGAGATACCCGAAGACCATTTGGGTGCCCGCCTGAGTCGACTCCTCCAAAAACAGAACCAGGCGGTTGAGCCCTATAAAAAAATCCCGAAAAAAGGGGAGTTTCAGGAGGAGAAACCCCACCCCCAGTTGAATGAGCAGTCCGACAACCACCGTTTTCACCGGAACCGCCCGGCGGTTTTCGCTCATGAGCCAGGCCGATGCGGCAAACACCAACAATCCCCCGATACTCTGCAAAACCATCATTTCCTCCTGTCGGTCGGCGTGAAACCCACCCCTGCCTTGAATATCGGTATTCGGCCGAAAATCACCCTTCCGGGGGCCCGCTGTCGTTCAGGCTTGGCCGAAACGATGATCAAAGCCCGGATAGTCCGGTGAATCGGGGGATTCCGGGGTATAAGGATAGCGTTCTCACTGCGGACTCAACCGCCGAACGATTCCGGTCCGTTCCACCAGAAACCGGGCGGCCCGCACCGCCCGTTGAATGGATGGAAACCCCACCACCCCGAGGCGGTGGAACCGGCGCAGGTAATCGTCCGTAAAGGGGCCGTACTGGGTGAAGACGATCACCGGTTTGTCCGTTTCGACGGCGCGCCGGGCGATTTCATCGACCATGGCATCGGTGATGGCGGGCGGTGCAAAAAAGGCGATGCAGAGGACTATATCGACGCCGGGATCATTCAGAAGCGCGTCCAGGGTCTCTCCCACCATTCGGTCGTTGGCGCTGGCGGTGAGGTCCACCGGGTTTCGGGGAGAGGCAAAGGGAAGGCTGATTTTTCGAATGCGGTTTTCGGTTTCCGGAGAAAGCCGGGCCATTCTCAGCCGAACCGATTCCCGGGAAAGCGCGATGTAATCGGCCGCCATCACCCCGTATCCCCCGGCCGGTGTCACCACGGCCACTCGGTTGCCTCGGGGCGGTCGCAGCATCGACAAGGTCTTGGCGGCATCGCAGAGGGCTTCGTCATCCATCACCCGCTGAACCCCGAACTGCCGGAATGCACCGCTGACCACCCGGTCCGATCCGGCCAGTCGGCCGGTGTGGGAGACCACGGCTGAAGCGCCGGCTGCGGAGCGTCCGGCCTTGAGGGCTACCACCGGTTTTCGACGCGACGCCTTTCGAGCCGCCGCCAGAAATTGCCGCCCTTCTCCCATGCTTTCCATGTAAAAGGCGATACAGGTGGTTCCGTCATCATCGGCAAAATGATGAAGAAAGTCGATTTCATCCAGGTCGCAGGCATTGCCGAGCCCGACAAAAGCCCGCATTCCGAAACCGGTGTTGCTGGCCAGACCCAGTGCCTCCACTCCCACCGATCCGCTCTGGGATATGAAAGCGGCCCCGCCTCCGTGGGCCAGGGCCCGGTCGCCGTGTTCCACGAACAGGGTATCCAGGCCACTGTGGGGAAGGAAAATTCCCAGAGTGTTGGGGCCGAGGACCCGGCTTCCGAACCGCCGGGGAAGAGCGGCAAGGCGTGCTTCCAAGGCTTCTCCATCCGGTCCCGATTCACGGAACCCGCCGGCCACGACGATCAGATGCGGAATCGATTTGCGTCCGCATGCTTCGGCGGCCTCCACCGCCCCCTGAGCGCCGATGGCGATGACCGCCAGATCGATGCCGTCGGGCAGGGCCTTTACATCGGGGTAGGCCGGGGTGCCGAGCACATCGGTTTCCTTGGGGTTGACCGGAAACAGCGGAACGGCGGCCCGGCGGAGCTGCTCAAAAATGATTCGGCCGGCCCGTCCCGGGCGGTTGGTGGCCCCGATCACCGCAATGGACCGGGGATTCAGAAGGGGTGTCAGATTCGGAGAGGGGGCGGTCATGCGCACACTATACCAGGATCATTCATGCACCGCAATTGCAGGTTGAAGCGGCAGGATTTACAGCAGTTTCATCACCACCAGGGTGATGTCGTCTTCCTGGGGGCTCTCCCCTCTGAATTGGGTGAGGGAATCGATGACGGCTTCGAGAATGGTTCCCGCCGGTTTGAGGGCGTGGTTCCGGACCACCTCCTTGAGCGGATCGGTGCCGAACATCTCCCCCTGTTCATTCCGGGTTTCCGAAATGCCGTCGGTGCTGATGAGGATGATATCCCCGGCGTGCCAACCCTCCCGAATACTGTCTTTAAAAACGAAATCGGGTATCACCCCGAGGGCCATACCGTCGCCGGAGAGGGTTTCGAATTCGTTTTGTTCGGCGTTGTAGAAAAGGGCCGGATCATGGCCCGCCCGCACCCACCGAAGCCGTTTTTCCGGCGGGTTAAGTTCCAGAAAAAAGAGCGTGGTGAAGCGGCCGGTCTCGGAGGCGTCCTGGGTCAGAAACCGGTTGACGTCCTGTAGAAGCCGGGCCGGACCTTCATAGTGCCGGGTGCCGAACCGAAGAAAAGCCCGGGCCGTGGTCATGTGCAGGGCCGAGCCGACCCCGTGGCCCGAGGCATCGGTCACTACGATCCCCAGTCGACCGCCGTCCAGTTCCAGAAAATCATAATAATCGCCTCCCACCTGTTCGCAATAGATGCTGGTGCCGGCGATGTCCATCCCGTCGACCACGGGCGGCGCTTTGGGGAGCAGATTCTGCTGCACCTCTTCGGCCACGCTGATGGCCGACATCAACTGAAGCCGGTGGCGCAATCCCTGAATCATGGTGTTGGTGTGTCCGGCGATGGTGCCGAATTCGTCATGGGTGGCCACCGGCACCAGGCTGGAGAGGTCCCCGCGGCTGACCCGTTCGAGGACACCGGTTTCGGTGGTGAACAAGAGTTTCAGATTTCGGGAATAGGATACGACGATGTTGACCACCATGATCAGCAAAACCCCGATAATGAAGAGAAGCTCGTAAACCACGACCGAAAGGGCGTGGCCGGCTGAGATCCCGTCTTCATGGGCCCGGGTGAGCCAGACCATGTCTCGGGAGATGACCAGGGTGATAACCAGCAGCAGAAGCAGGGTGGTGCCCATGGCGACCAAAAAAAAACGGC
>JGI12048J13642_10150344_pt1 | contig 14232 bp, 13 predicted proteins | sample ElkSlonscriptome_16_FD_13642 | JGI IMG/M metagenome (IMG submission 13642) | reverse complement strand
GACACGACCGGGTGCGAAAGCCCGTCGGCGCCCGCTCAGACCGATGAGCGATCCGCGTGCTAGAATGTTAATCATTCTCGTTATTTCTATCAACCACTCCGGCGCTGGGGGAGTGCCGAAGACAGCGGGGCCTGCGTCGGCCCTCAACCTAGAAGCGGCTGGCGACACATGGGATCGGCGCCAGTTGCGGCCGTGCCTGAAGGCGCAGGAAGTCGTCCCGCAGAGCCTTCAAGCGGCGGCCGAGATGCTCGCGTTGCGCCATGGAGAGCGTAGCATCCAAGCGCACGAGAAGCTCGACGAGGCCGGCCCGGATGCCATCCGAAACGCGACTGAGTGACTCGGGCAAGTCCTCCCGGGCAACGAACCAACCATCCAGCATGCGTTGGATTCGCGCCTCATCCGGGTCCCTCTCGAGTAGGCGAAAGAGCTCGTCCAACTTGGCTCGGCGGTACGCCGACCAGGCCTCGCCCGCATCCGGGATCCTGGCCGTCACCTCAGCGACGATGCGCCGCTGCTCGGCGCTCAGCGAGCCGAGCCAAGATTGCAGCGCTTCCGCATAACGCTCGGCGCGCTTGCGGTCCTCGTGCGCGTCTCGTTCGACCGCCTGCCTCGGATCGGCATCGGGCCCGGCATCCCGGAGCTTGCCTTCGAGGTGGGCGAGCTGCTGCGGCCTGGCCGCAGCGAGAAGGGGCGCTAGCAATGCGGCGGTGAGACGGGCGTGACGGGCATAGATCGTCTCGAGCTGATCCAGCAGACACCCTGCGCGCGCCGCTGAGAAGCCGTCGAGCGCCCCGCGCCAAGCGGTATCGAAAAAGGCCGCCACAAACGGAAGCTCGTCCTCACGGTGACTTGCCAGCAATGTCTTCAGCGTCGGGCGCCAGCTGGCAAGCTGATCGCGGTCCAACGCCAGATAACTGTCGGCATACAGCTCGATGAAAAGGTCCGCCGTGTTGTAGGCGAGCTGAACACGGCTGCAGGCAACCAGCGCCGAAGCCAAGGAAACGGCGACGAGGGTCGCAAAAACAAGGCGGCGCGCGTTCATGGCCCTTGGCGAAATCCGATCCTTAACATGCATGACTTTGAATTGTGCTAAATGATCATGGGACGAGGCGAGCCACCCGGGACGATGAAATCTCGCCTTCTGACCGAGAATGAAACCAAGGGGGCTGTCCCTTGAACCCAGAGACCCCGGATCGACCACAGGATGCAGCGACCTGCGCCAAACTTCGCCTGCATCGCGACGCTCGCGGTTCGCAACAGGGCGACGCCCTGCCGCAAGGCGCCTTGTTGAGAGCGGTTCGCGCCAACCTGACTTACGCCTTTCAGCCCATCGTTAACATTCACACGGGCGGCGTCTACGGTTATGAGGCCCTGCTGCGAGGCCTCGAAGGCCTTGGCTTCAGCAGCGCCTACGAGCTCTTCTCCTATGCGTTGGAGCAAGGTCTGGCCGGCGAGCTCGACTTCGCGCTGCGTGAGCTCGCCATCAAACGCTTCGCCCGGCTCACCGAGTCGGTACGCTACCGACTCTTCTTCAATATCGACCCGCGGCTCGTCGCACAAGAGCGGCCGAGCGAAACCCTGGCGCTGCTCGCGGCTTACGGTCTTCCCCCCGAGGCGATCTGCCTCGAACTCTCCGAGCATGCCGATCTGACCGCAACGCCCGAGGTAGGCAAGCTGATCGCGGCCTATCGCCGCCACGGTTTCCCCTTGGCGATCGACGATTTCGGCACCGGTTATGCCGGTCTGCGCCTCCTCTACGAGCACCCCCCCGATCTGCTCAAGATCGATCGCTTCTTCGTCAAGGGCATTGCCGACGATCACCGCAAGCGCCTCTTCGTCTCCAATACCGTACAGCTCGCCCATGTCATGGGTATCGGGGTGATCGCCGAAGGCGTGGAAACCGATCGCGAAATGCTCGCCTGCAAGGAGGGGGGCTGCGATCTGGTCCAGGGCTATCTGGTCGCACGGCCCCAACTGAGCGTCGAAGTGCTGTTACCGAGCTACGAGCACATCGCCGCAATCAATCTGAACAACCGCCGCGCGGTCAATGGCGACCGCGCCTTGATCGAGGCCTGCCTGGTGCCAATCCCACCGCTGCGCCGCGACGACAGCGTCAAGGCGATCTTCGAGGCCTTTCGCTTGGACAAGGAACACCACGTCGTTCCGGTGCTGGATGCGGCCCAACGCCCGCTCGGCTTGATCCATGAGGCCGATATCAAGGAGTTCATCTATTCGATCTACGGCCGCGACCTCATTCTCAATCGCGCTTACGCCCGCTCCCTGCTAGACTTCGTCCGCCCCTGTCCCGTGGTCGACATCCACGACTCGGCCGAGCGCCTGGTTCAGGCCTATTCCGCTAATGCCAACCCGGCCGGGCTGATCGTGACCGAGGATGCCCGTTACCGCGGCTTCATCTCGGCGATGTCGCTACTGCAATTGATCGAGCAGAAGAACCTCGCGGTGGCTCGGGACCAAAACCCCCTGACCAAGCTACCCGGCAACAATTCCATTCACGAGTACGTCTCTAAGGCGCTCGAGGAACCCGATGGCATTTGGCATTTGGTCTATTTCGACTTCGACAACTTCAAGGCCTTTAATGACCACTATGGCTTCCGTCGCGGTGACCGGGCCATCCAGATGTTCGCCGAGCTATTGCGCAAGCATCTCCAGGGCGGCGGTCCCTGGTTCGTCGGCCACATCGGCGGAGATGACTTCTTTGCTGGCATCTGCGATGCGGGCTCGGCCGCGGTCACGGACCAGCTCGGACGCCTTCTCGACAAGTTTCGCTCCGATGCCCAAAGCCTTTATGATCCCGACGACCGCCAGCGGGGCTGCATCCGCGCCTGCGACCGCTATGGCCAGGAACGCGATATGCCGCTGATCCGCTGCAGCGCGGCCGTGCTCGAGGTACGCCCGCGATACAGCTACGGGGGTGTCGAGGAGCTTGGTCGCCTCATCGCCGAATTGAAAAACCAAGCTAAGGGCGCCGAATCGGGGATGGTGCTGCGCCGGATCCCGCTCGAGCGCAGCGAATCGGCCAAAGGGTCTCGAGCGAGCGCACAACACGACGCGCAAGCGCCGATCCCCTAACCGATGCCGCGAACGATCAAGGGCCGGCTGGCCCTCTACCTCTCGCTGCTGATGGCGCTGCTGTTGGCATCAATGCTCGCGGTGACCGCTTGGCTTGGTCTTCGCTTCATCGCCGAGCTACGTCCTGAACTCCTTAGCGTCTTCGAGGAGGCCCAGACCTTCAACGAAGAACGCGCCCTGGTCAACAGCGCCCGTTACCTCAGCAACCGTCTCTTCCCCGCCGTCTATGCGTTGGACATAGCGGCCCTCAATGCCGAGATCGAACAAATCCGCCGTTGGCTGCCGGCGCGCTCCTTCCTCGTCACAGACGAAACTGGACGCATCCTGACTGATGGGACCGACACCAACGCCCGCCACGAAGTGCGCCGACTGCTTCCGGACCGCGAGCGGCTGCGGCAAGCGCCCGATTGGCAAGCTCGGCCCGGCGGCGGTCAACTGACCTTCGCCATCGATTCTGACGAGCTGGTGGTCGGCTATGCGGTCGTATCGCTCTCCGACACCGGCCTGCAAGGCTCTCTTCAGACGCTGGACGAGCGTGTCACCAGCCTTTGGGCCCATACGACCCGGTCCGTGATCGTCGCCCTCATCGGCTCGCTGCTGGCCGTTGCCATCGTCGCGGTCCTCTTCATTTGGCGGCTCTCGCGCTCGCTGACCAATCCCATCTCCGAGATGATTGAGGCCGCCAGCGCCTATGCCTCCGGTAATCTCGAAGTCGAGCTGCCGGTCCGCTCCAACGACGAGGTCGGGCGTCTCGCCCTCGCGCTCAACAGCATGGCCCGCGAGCTGCGCAAGAACAGCCGTCAGCTCTATGAGCTGGCCAACTACGACCGGCTCACTGGCCTGGCCAACCGCAACCTTTTCCAGGACCGCCTGCGCCACGCGCTGCGCATGGCGGCCCGCTCACAGGCCCAAGTGGGCCTGCTCTTTCTCGACCTGGATGGCTTCAAGGAGATCAACGACGCACTGGGGCACAGCAGCGGCGACGAGATCCTCAAGATCGTCGCCGCACGGCTGCGCGATTCGGTGCGCAAAAGCGATACCGTCGCCCGGCTCGGCGGGGACGAGTTCACCGTCATCGCTGAGGGTGTACGCAGCTGGCAAGACGTCGACACCCTCGCTGCCAAGCTCCTGGGCGCCCTCGCCCAGCCCTATGCGATACGCCAGCGCGCCTTGTATCTCTCGGCCAGTATCGGCATCACCCTCTACCCGCGTGATGGCGCCAATGCTCGGACCTTGGTGCGCAACGCCGACACCGCCATGTACCTCGCGAAAGAAGAAGGAAAAAACACGGCGCGCTTTTTCGGACCAGAGCTCGACCAGCGCGCCAACGAGCGCCTCGGCCTAGAGCAAAGCTTACGCCAGGCTATTGAGCGCAACGAGTTCGCACTGCACTACCAACCCCAAATCCATTCGGTGAGCGGCGCCCTGATCGGGGTCGAGGCCTTGCTGCGGTGGCACAGCCCCGGCGGGCTGGTGCAGCCCGGCGAGTTCATCCCGGTATTGGAGGAGACCGGTCTGATCACCCGGCTCACGGCCTGGGTGATTGCCGAGGCCTGCCAGACGGCCGCCCGCTGGCGAGCACGGGACTTCCCATCCCTGCGCGTCTCGATCAATCTCTCGGTGCTGCAACTGCAGCAAACGGCACTGCTGGCGGCCATCAGTCAGAGCCTGGCGGAGACCGGCATCGCGCCCGAGGCGCTGGAGATCGAAATCACCGAAACCACTCTGCTCCACGCCGAGCGCGGACAGGAGATTGCCGACGCCCTGCAGCAGCTCGGGGTCCGGCTTGCGATCGACGACTTCGGCACCGGCTACTCGTCGCTCGTTTACCTGCACCGCTATTCCGTCGATACGATCAAAATCGATCGCAGTTTCGTGCGTGACGTGGTTTGCGACCGCGACAGCGGCCTGATCACCGGGGCCGTGATCGCACTGGCGCGGCAACTCGGGATCGAAACCGTTGCCGAGGGCATCGAGACCCCGGCGCAGTACCAACTACTCCGGGATCAGGGCTGCGACATGATCCAGGGCTACCTCGTCAGCCGACCGCTGCCGGCACCCCGCTTCCTTGCCTGGTCCCAGGAGCGCTACGTCGGCGGCGAGATAGGAACGGACACGGCTGCCGCGACAAGGCTAGAACAGGGGTCCGACCCATGTCCCAAACAGCAGGATCGCCGAGGCGGCGACCGTGATCAGCACATTATCGTCAATAGCGCCAAACTCATAGCGCTCGACGAAGGTCGCGACCGCAGCCGCAGCTAGCCCCCATTCCGGGATCGCCGGGTCCGCAAGACCGCCGACGACCCAGCCCATTGGGGCACAGACCAAGAGCATGAAGACGCTCCCAATGGGACTCTTCGAGCGCTGCCGGATGACCAGGTTGCGAGCGATGCCGGTGACGCCATCGCCGAAGGCCATGAACAGGGCCGGCAGGATGGCGAGCCAGGGGTTGCCGAGCAGCCACCACAGCAGGGAGACCGAGCCGAGCCAACTGAGCGCGAACTTGACGTCGTTGCGGTTCTCTTCGATCTGGAACCAGAACAGACGCAGCCCCGCGGCATGCGCAAGATAGGTAAAGAGGCTGAGAAACACCCCCGCAACCAAGGGGTACCAGAGGTCGTTGAACACGAGCGGGACGGCCAGTGAGCCCACCCCGCCGGCCAGCATGTGCACGATCTTGCGGTTGTAGTAGACGGCCCGAATCGGCTCCATCCCACCGGCCACCATGCGATCGTAGGGGATCTTGGTCAGAAAGAGGACGGCCAGGACATAGACGCCCAAACCGACCGCCCAGAGGAGTTGTTCATCGAGGACCATAGCGCTTGCCTTTATCACCGCGGGCGCGCAAGGATCGCCGCTTACCTGTGCCGCTGGCAAGCCTCACCGCAGCGCTCAACCATTGCGCGCGCCGCCCTCGCTGATGCGCGCGATGATGGCACTCGTGCTGCGATCCTCGACCAAGGGCACGAGCACGACCTGCCCGCCCCAGCCGCGCACCTCGCGCGCCCCGACGACCTCTTCCGCGCGGTAGTCGGCGCCCTTGGCCAGGATATCCGGGCGCAGGGCCTCGATCAGCGCAAGCGGCGTTGCCTCGTCGAACAAGACGACGGCGTCGACTGCGGCCAGGGCAGCCAAAACACGGGCGCGATCCGCCTCACCGATCAGCGGACGGTCCGGTCCCTTCAGCGCACGCACAGAACCATCCGTATTGAGCCCAACCACCAGCCGTTGACCGTAGCGCCGAGCCCGCTCGAGGTAGGTGACATGGCCGACGTGCAGCAGGTCGAAACAGCCATTCGTGAACACGACCCGCTCACCGGCCGCCTGCCATCTTCGCACTTGCGCGGCCAGGGTCGACAGCGTCTTGACCTTGGCCGCCTGCTCCTGGGCCCGCTCGCTCAGGATCGCGGCGAGCAGGTCGTCGGTCTCGATCGCAGCGGTACCCACTTTGCCGACGACCACGCCGGCGGCCAGGTTCGCCAGGCGCGCCGCATCGCCGCGGTCCAGGCCAGCGGCGAATCCCGCGGCAAAGGCCGCGATCACCGTGTCGCCGGCGCCGGAGACATCGAAGACCTCGCGCGCCATCGCCGGGATCAGGCTGGTCCCGGACGAATCGACGAGGGCCATCCCTTGCTCGCTCAGGGTCAGGACCAGCGCCGCGACACCGAGATCCCCGCGCAGGCGCTCGGCCGCAGCCAGCTGACCCGATTGATCGCCCGCGGGAACGCCGGTCGCGGCCGCCAGCTCACCGCGGTTCGGCGTCACCAGGGTCGCCCCGGCATAGCGACGGAAATCGCGGGCCTTGGGGTCCACCAGGACCGGGATACCGGCCTCCCCAGCGCGGGCGATCAGGTCTTGGCACAAGGGCTCGGTGAGCACCCCCTTGGCATAGTCGGAGAGGACTAGTGCCGCCGCCCCGGCCAGGCGCGCGGTCACGGCGCCGAGCAGGCGCTCGCTGTCACCCTCGCGGAGCGGCTCGGCGTGCTCGCTGTCGATCCGAACCAGCTGCTGCCGATCACCGACGATCCGCGTCTTGGTCGTCGTCGCGCGGTCGCTTGCGATGAGCAAGGCATCCGGATCGATTCCCTCACTGGTCAGGATGCGCAACAGGGTGGTGCGCGCCGCGTCGTCGCCGGTCACCCCGGCCAGCGCGACGGCGAGCCCCAGGCCAGCGAGGTTGCGCGCGACATTGGCCGCCCCGCCCGGTACCTCGGTCTCGCGCTCGAGCTGCAAGACCGGCACCGGAGCCTCCGGGGAGACACGCCGCACCTGACCCCAGACGTAGCGGTCGAGCATGACATCGCCGACGACCAGGACGCGGCGCCGGTCGAAACGCCGCCTGACGGCGTCGACGACGGCCTCGGGCGCATCAAACACAGGCGCCGACCCGACAGCCCTCGCCGGGGCTGGGTCCAAGTCCGGTGCCATCCAGCGCGTCCTTCATCGCGAGTCTCCAGCGAGTTGCGTCTCGACCAGATCGCAAATGATGTGGCCGATCAGGATGTGCGCCTCCTGGGTCCGCGCCGTGTTGTCGGTCGGCACCACCAGGCACAAATCAGTCTCCTGCAGCAGACGGCCACCGTCGCACCCGGCCAATCCGACGCGGTAGACCCCGAGCTCGGCAGCGCAACGCATCGCGGCCAAGACGTTGGCGCTATTGCCCGAGGTCGAGAGCCCGATAAGGAGATCCCCCGGACGGCAAAGTGCCTCGACCTGGCGGGCGAAGATGGCGCCGAAGCCGAAGTCGTTGCCCACGGAGGTCAGGATCGATGTATCGGTCGTCAGCGCGACCGAAGCCAGTCCGCTACGCTCGCGCTGGTAGCGACCGACCATCTCGGCGGCGAGGTGCTGACAGTCGGCAGCGCTACCGCCGTTACCGGCCCAGAAGATGCGGCCGCCGCCGGCCAAGCACTGCGCCGCGCGCTGCGCGAGACGCTCGATGTCGGGTATCAGTCTCTCGAGACTGCCGATGACCTCGATGTGCGCAGCGAGGGTGGCGCGAATGTGTGTCTGCATATCTCGCCCTAACGATCATGGGGCGAGCCGAGCCACCCCGGATGATGAAATGTCGTCTCGCCCCTGATCCTTCCCTCACCCCAACCCTCTCCCAGAGGGCGAGGGAGCGAACGCGCTGCGCGAATTTCATCGTAGAGCCAACAGCGACGCCCGGCGACCCCGGAACGCACCTGATGGCCGAGTATGCTGCCCGGAAACCGGCAAGATCAACCGGAGCGAGCGGCATTCTCAGGCGTCGCCGAAACCGCTAGAATCGAGAAGGTTGGCGGGCCGGCCCTCGGCCCCGCCTGCGTCGGCCGCGACCTCGCTCATCCGGCCCGATGAACCAGGGCAATCGAAGTCTCGTCCGACGTCCCCCATGCGCAGGTGGCGGAATTGGTAGACGCGCTGGATTTAGGTTCCAGTGGGGCAACCTGTGGGGGTTCGAGTCCCCCCCTGCGCACCATTCCAAATCAAGAGCTTATGCCCCTGATCTCGACCGGGCTTGCTCACCCTCCTCCAGGAGCCGGCGACTAGCAGGCGATAAGCTGTTCGATTTCGATTCCGGGTTCGGGTTGAGCGACAAGGTCCCAGTCCGGCGCCGGCTCGGGTGCCTCGTCCCAGGCGGGAGGTCCTTTAGCGGGGGCGAACGTCCGCTGTCAGTCACATTGCCGCCCTGGCTGTTTAAGAGCGATGTCGAGTCAGGCGCCTGCTCGCTGAGCGATGGCCGAGGCGACACCGGACCGGTTAGTCGCTCAGCGCGGGGGTTGACGTTGGTGCAAGTAGCCGCAGCTTCGCTTGTGGCTATGATGGGTCCGGGTCATGGCTTACACAATCGAATCGCGCCCTGCGAGAACCCAGTACCGGACTTTTTCCAGTATCATCTTGCCCATCACAAGCGCCGTGAAAACACCGAGGTTGACCTTGTCACAGCAGCTGAAGGCCGTGTACGAAGGTGGCGTCTTCCGCCCGCTGGAACCGGTTCGGCTCCAGGAGCATCAAGAGGTCGCCCTGGTGCTGGAAACCGCAGAGAGCGAGGGCGGCATCGGCACAGGGAAACCGATTTGGGAGGTTGCGGCCGATCTGGTGCGCACTATCCCTGAGGATGTCCGAAACAGCCTCCCCGCCGACGGTGCCGCGGAGCATGACCACTATCTCTACGGCACCGCCAGGCGGGACTGATGCGCACCGTTTTCGCCGACACTTGTTACTGGATTGCCCTGCTCAATCCCAACGACCAGACACACGACAAAGCCGTACGCGTCAGCGAGGGCCTGACGGCTTATCGGATCGTCACCACCGAAGAGGTCCTCACGGAACGTCTGAACTACTTCGGTGGGCGTGGGCCACACTTTCGCAGCGCGGCCGCCGAGTTTGTGGAGTGCATTCGGGCAGACTCAGCGATTGACATCCTGGCGCAGACCCCATGACGGTTTCCTCGCCCGTCTCCGTCTCTATCAGGCTCGTCCGGACAAAGGCTACAGCCTGACCGACTGCCTCTCGATGCGAGCCATGCGTCGGGGAGGGCTGACGGAGGTGCTCACGAACGACGACCATTTCATCCAGGAGGGCTTCATCTGCCTCCTACAGTAGTCGCTTCACTGGCACCCGCTTTCCCCCCGAGCGCACGGCGCCCCGGCGCGACGGTATAGTTCCCCGACACCGGCCAGTCCCCTGCCCCCTTCTTCCGCCCCACGAAAAAGATTACTGCCGGTAGAACAATAGCATCCCCGTGCACTGGCGGCTTGCGAGCCTTGGTGAAAACTCCGCCATCAGGCGCATGCCTTGTCCCCTCACCTGGAGGCCCCGGACATCTCCGACCAGGTCGCTCTGCAAATGCCCCTGCATGAGGCGCAAGGCGTGTACAGGCGGCCCGTGGTTCCAATCCCGGGCTCGGTGATCAGCGCCGGAAGGTCTGGTTCGAGTTACAAACCTGTCGTCGAGCCTCACACGCTGAGCGGCAGGTCTGGGTCGGTAACCGTCCCTTGGAGGCGCGACACTGATGTTTCCTCAAACCCTTGGAGGAAACAGACGATGTCGACATCAAGCGTTCAGCCCGGCGATCCCGTTGGCCATGCGCCTTGGAACAAAGGGAGACTCGTTGGTCAGAAGCCACCGTTGAAGCTCCAGGAGATCTGGTCGATCCGCATCCGGCTGCAACTCGGCAAACGGCTGCGCGACCTTGCCCTCTTCGACCTGGCCATCGACAACAAGCTGCGCGGATGCGATCTGGTGCGCTTGCGGGTGCGCGATGTCGCCCACGGCGACCATGTCCTTGCTCGCGCCACGGTGATCCAGCAGAAGACCGGCCGCCCCCGTGCGGTTCGAGCTGAGCGAGCAAACGCGAGAGGCCGTTCGGGCGTGGATCGAATCGCAGCACCTCCTCGCCGGGGGCTTCCTGTTCCCGAGCCGGAGTTGTCAGTCGCCACACCTCTCGACGCGCCAGTATGCGCGGATTGTCCGGCAGTGGGTCTCCCTCATCGGACTCGACCCTGCAGACTACGGCACACACTCCCTGCGACGCACGAAGGCGACACTGATCTACCGGGGCACCAAGAACCTCCGTGCCGTCCAACTGCTACTCGGGCACACCAAGCTGGAATCGACAGTGCGCTATTATCGGCAGAAAGTTTTTATGTGTTGAAAGGCCGCTAAGACATTGATCAAAAACAGATCCAGTCGCCAGATTACAGCATAAAAATTCGGTCGATTGGGGTGGGCCGCGGTCAAGAAGCGGCATGTCTACCTACGCCGTTAGAGCGAGCGCAGCCACTCCAGCAGCGTTTCGTCCTGCTTCCAAGAGGGGATTGTGGGAAGCGGGGGATCATCGGCGACCTTCTCCAGCGCCTTGCGTTTCATCTCGAGGTTCGCCCGCGCATAGATCTCCGTCGTTTTCGCATCCGCATGGCCGAGAAAGTCGCGGATGACATCGAGCGAAATGCCACTCTGCAGAAGATGCATTCCCTTCGTGTGACGAAAACTGTGGGGGCTCACGGGCTGCGTGAAGCCGGGATGGATCTTGCGCACGGCCCCGACGTATTTTTCCAGGATATAGCGGACGCCCGAGCGCGTTAAGCGCCCCCCTTGTCGGTTCTGGAAGAGCGGGCGATCGAAATGCTCAGGGCGGTCCAGAGCATTTTCGCGTAGATACGTGCGCAGGATTTCCGTCGTCGGGTCTATCAATGGCACGGCGCGCATCTTCCGCCCCTTGCCCATCAGGCGAACCTGTGGAGGTGGATCCAACCGGACATCGCCGGCGCTCAGGTCGACCAACTCCTGGACACGCGCGCCGGTATCGTAGAGCAGGCTCAGCAAGACGGCGTCCCGGCGCCCCGTTCGCGAGCGCAGGTCAGGCTGGGCGAGGATCTCGGCAAGATACTCCTTGGAGAGATAGCCAACGATGGGGCGCGCATGGCGCCGCAGTGGAACGGCCAGGATCTGCTGGCACTGCAGCAGATACTCCGGCACTTCCGACTGCACATAGCGGAAAAACGCGTGCAAAGCCGCCAGGCGATGGTTCCGGGTGGGGATCGAGGCGTGCCTGTCGTTTGTGAGGTGATCGAGAAACGCCTCCACGAGAGGTGCGTCGATATCGGCGAGGGACAGACGTTCCAGCGCCATGCCACGGACGTCGCGGCAGTACCGCAGCAGCAGCGTGAAGACGTCGCGGTAGGCCTTGATGGTGTTCGGGCTCAGGTTGCGTTGTCCGGCCAGGTAATGGGTCAGGAAGTTGGTCACCTGCACGGAGAAGTCGGTCGGCTTCACGGTGTGGCCCTCCGCGGGATCACATCGCCAAAGGCGGCGTTCGTGCGCGCCGTGATCTCCGGGAAGAGTTCGGCGGTGAGGTGCAGATAGCGTTGCGTTCCGGCAAGCGATCGATGACCAAGGTAGGTCGCCAGCACCGGCAGCTTCGCTTCCAGGTCGGCGCCCTCCTGGTACCAGCGCAGGAGGGTATGGACGGCAAATCCGTGACGAAGGTCGTGGACGCGCGGACCTTTGCCGCGCCCGGCATGGGGAATGCCGCACCGAAGCAACAGTGTTCGGAACAGGAAGTACACCGTTCTGATGTTCAAGGCCCCGCCGTATGGCGACGGGAAGAAAAATGCCTCGGGCGGACGCGTTCCGAAATGCTCGGCGTACTTGCGCAGGCGCACCACCAACGCCGGGGCGGGCGGAACCAGCCGATCTTTGCCGAACTTACCGTCGCGCACCGTCAGGATGCCTTGTTGGAGGTCCACATCGGCGAGGCGCAGATGCAAGACCTCACCGACGCGAAAGCCGCAACCGCAAAGCAGCCGGAAGACCTCCGGCATGATGAGGTGGCGCAGCGGGAAGCGCGAGGTCGGTGTGAGCTGATCGGCGGCCCGAAGCAGCTTGCCCACCTCGGCACGTGTCAGGATTCGAGGGGAGTACTCGGCGTCTTGCTTCGCCCCCAGCAATTGCTCGGGCACATCGGCCCGATAGTCTTGTCGGCAGAGGAACTGGGTGAACTGACGGACGACGGAGATGCGGTTTCGATGCGTGTTCGCGCTCTCGTGGGGCCGCTTGGCGAGCCACTCCCCGGTGATCGACCAAGGCAGAGCGCCGGGCGGTAACGCCTGATCCGACAAGAACCGATCGAAACCTGCCAGCATCCGCGCGGCTTCACAATAGCGGTAACCACAGGCGCGCTTTTCCCGAACGAACTGGTCCATGAGCGGCGCGAGCGCGCTCTGGAACCGGGCCTGCGCGGCTTCACTCGCCATGTGCCAGCTCCTCGGGATCCAGGGCGACACCGCGCAACGCTTCCACATCGGCCTTCGCGTAGATCAACGTCGAGGCCGTGGTGGCGTGACCGAGAATCTCGGAAATGATGTGAAACGGCGTTTCCGCCCGCAGAAGCTCTGTGGCCAAGGTGTGCCGTAGTGAGTGCAGGCCACGGCGGCGTTTGCTCCGAAACTCGATTCCGGCCATCTGCCTCCAGTGCGTGACGAGCTGGTGGAGGTGATTGTTTTCGCTGAACGGCGCAAAGGGAGGGTTCAGCTTGAGGAATACCTCGCGGCGTTCTGTCTGCGGGCGGCCGGCCCGCAGGTAATCGATCAGGGCCTCGCCGACTTCCTCGGTCAGGGGAAGCTGCAATGGCGCCCAGGTCTTGGATTGAATGATGTCGATGGTGGCCGCCTCCCAGTTGAGGTTCTCCAGTCGCAGCGCCCGGATGTCTCCCAATCGCAATCCCAGGCGGCAGGCGAGCAAGAGAATGGCGAAGTCGCGCTTGCCTCTCGGGGAGCTGCGATCGACGGCCTTCAGAAGCCGGGAGAGGAGATCCGGATCCCAGACCGAGGGAATGGTGGCATCCCGGGGTATCCGAATCGTCGGCAGCACAACGCTGAGATCCCGCTGCAGAATCCCTTTCAGGGTAAGGAACTTCAGAAATGAGCGGACATCAGAGAGGATTCGGGAGATGGTTTTCGGCCGCAGGCGGGGGCGCCACATGACGAATGCAGTCAGATCGGCCGGCTGCAGCTGGTCCAGAGTCTTGAGATTTCTCGAGCCCAGGAAGTCGAGGAATATCGCCAGCTCTCGAATCCGCAGGGAGAGGCTCGACGGTCGAAGGTAAAGACAATCTCGGCCATAGGCTTCGTAGTCCCGCAGGGGCTTCTTCATCGCAGGCGGGATCTGGACCTTTTGCACGTCGGTGTGGCAGCGCTCGATACGACCGTCGCGCACGAAGGCTGCAAGCACCCGGGTGGCGAACACGACATGCCTTCGCCAACCATCGCTCGGCTCGATGGTCTCGTCGGCGCCAATCCGATACGCCTCCACGAAACGCACTGCCAAGTCCTCTGAGAACGTATCGCCCAACGCTTCCTGATGGGCAAAAGCGATAAGGCGTTGCCAGATCGTGCGGTAACGTCGCAGCGACCTTCTGCTGTAGCCGAGTTTCTCCAGCTGATCCAGGGCGTCAGCCACGAGCCGGCCTAACGGTCGATCGCGTGCAACATCCGGGTGGGGTTGGTCCATGGTCGACCTCCGCGGTAAAGGCGGCCCCGGTGGCCGCCGCGTGGTCGATAATGCGATTTTATGTGCAGTGATCCAATGAAAACTTTCATGGACACAGACAGTTAGCTTATGCACTGCACATAACGTTCTGCTCTACACAATAACGTA
>JGI12048J13642_10124038_pt1 | contig 14246 bp, 14 predicted proteins | sample ElkSlonscriptome_16_FD_13642 | JGI IMG/M metagenome (IMG submission 13642) | reverse complement strand
AGCCGGTGGCCGCAGCCTTCATCCAGCGAGGCTGGCGCGTCACCGGCGTCGACCTCAGCCCGGCGATGCTGGCGCTCGCCGAGCGCTATGTGACGGCGATGCAACGCATGCAGCGCGACATGCGGGCGGTGGAGGCGACGCGCGAGCCCGCGAAGAAACCCAGATGATACCTGGCCGACCCCGCTTCGGGTGGCGGCTAGGATTCCTTGAGGGACCAAACATCGTGCAAATGAGTCAGGTTGTTGCAACGCAGCAGACCCATGGCTCGTTGGTCTGAGGCGCAGCCTCGCTAGTTCGTTCAGGGCGCAAAGATCAGCATCAGGTAAGCCAGAAAGAGCGTGAGATGGACGACACCCTGCAGCAGATTGGTGCGTGCTGCGCTGAAGGTGACCATGGCGACCATGAGGGTGACGGCGAGCATCAGCGGGTCGGTGTCCTGCAGGCCCAGCTCCACGGTCTTGCCAGTGGCCAGGCTGATGGCCAGCACGGCCGGGACTGTGAGCCCGATGGTGGCCATCACCGAGCCAAGAAAGATATTGACCGCGCGCTGTAGCCGGTTGGCCAGTGCGGCCTTGACCGCGCCGATCGCCTCGGGCGTCAGCACCAGCGCAGCGACGATGAAGCCGCCCAAGGCGGCCGGCAGCCGCAGCACCTCAATGCCGTAGTCGATAGGCACGGCGAGCTTCTTCGCCAGCAGCACTACCGGAATCAGGTACGCCAGCAAGAACAAGGCATGGAAAGGCACCGAGTGCAAGACGAGCACGCCATGCTCGGCATGCTCGGAGGGCCCATTCCCGTCCTGGGCCGCCGGGTCGGTGAAATAGCCGCGATGCCGAAGGGTTTGGATGGCGAGGAAGGTCCCGTAGAGCGCGATGCAGATCACGATCAGAAAGGCGGATTGAAACCCGGTCAGACTCGGCGTGGCGGTGGAGATCGTCAGATCCGGCAGCAGCAGGGTCAGCAACGCCAGCGGAGTGATCACCGACAGGTAGGCATTGGCCCCTTGCAGGTTGTAGGTCTGCTCGTGGTGGCGCAGCGCGCCAAGCACCAGGGTCAGCCCGACCATGCCGTTCAGCACGATCATCACCACAGCGAACATGGTGTCGCGCGCCATGGTCGGGTTGTTGCTGCCGCTCAGCATGAGCGCCGCGATCATCAGCACCTCGATGGAGATGACCGAGAGGGTCAGAATCAGGGTGCCGTAGGGCTCGCCGAGCTTGACCGCCAGGCAGTCGGCATGGTGCACGACCTTCAGCGCGGCCCAGAGGATGACCGCAAAGAGCCAGGTGAACATCAGCCCGAGCCACAGCGGATTGCTCAGGTCGGCAAGCCAGCCCTTGCCAAACGCCAGAAAGGCGAACGTTGTCGCGACCACCACGGCGAGCGGGGCTTCAGCGCGTAGCATTTGATTGCGGAGCAATGCCGGGGGCGTATGGTTGGCCATATTGCGCTCGAACGGGTTCGGATCGGGCCATGGTGCCGGCTGTTTCTCTGGCGCGAGAGTCTCCCTGATCCGTCTTCGGCCGACAACCGCAATTGCATTGCGGCGCGCCGCTTCCTGTCCCTGTCCATCGAGCGCTCACCGCCGCTGCTGCCCCTGCGGGGTGCCCTCACCCCAGGTTCGCGCCCGGCGGTGGTGCTCGGCAGCACCGCGCAAGGCGTGGCGCGATCTCGACTGCGTTGAACTCACAGAATCGCGTCGTTAAGGTGGCCACCGTCGCGAAGCGCGATCCCCCAGTGATCTTGACGAACGAGACGGATGCGTATGTCGCCTTTAACGCCAGTTTTTGCGCTTATCGTTCTGTTTATGGCGCCGCTCAGTGCGCTTGCCGAGCGTGCCGATGTCGGCGCCGCAGTCGCGCACAACGATGCCCAGAGCAGCTCCGATACCTCTCAGCAAGAACCGGATCAAGGCACCCCCGAGGCTGCGCGTCTCGCCTTCGACCCCGCCAAGGTCGGCTTGTCCGGCTTGCCGGTGCCGATGGGCTCGGCAGAGGATTTTCAGACTGCGATCGTCACCATCGATGCTCGCCTCGCCGAGCTAGAGGCTGAGCTGGAAGCCGCGCGCGCTCAGGTCGAGGCGGAGGCCGCTGCGCAACTTGAGGGCGCCGAGGCCGAAGACGGCGCCGACCTCGCCGGAGAGGACGCCGACGAGACTCCCTCGGGTCAAGCAGAGCCGTCCTCCGAATCCAAGGCCCAGGCTGCCGCGATCGCCGGGCGCATCGAGCTCCTGCGCCAACTGCGCATCGCTGTGCAGCGCCGCGCGACCCTAGCCGAACGCCTGGCGTCCACCAGTGGAGAGCTCGCGCAGCGCCGGGCGCAGCTCGAGGCCATCGCCGATGACGGTGTGGCGCTGGAGCCGCCCTTCCCCATCTCGCTGCTCGACCAGCAGGAGGCCGAGCTGCGACTGAAGCAGGCCATGGAGGAGGTCGCCGAGACTCGGCTTGAAACCGCCGCGCGGCGCCTGGCGGCGCTAGAGAAGTCGGTCGCTAGTGCTGTACGCGCGAGGCGCGCCGCGCGCGATGAAATGGCGGAACTCGAGGACGAGGGAGGGACCCATGCAGAACGCGACCGCCTGGCGGGGGCGCTGGAATCGGCGCAACTGCAGGAGCTGGTGACGCGCCAACGACTGCTGGCCGGCGAGGAAGCGGCGGCGCTGGCACGCAACGGCGATCAGCTGGCCGAGGCACAGCAGGAGTTGCTGGAAGCGCGCCTGGCCTTCGTCGAATCGCGCGTCGAGCTGAGCGCCGAGATGCTCGAACAGCGTCTGGCCGATCTGGCGGACAGTGGAGAGCGGATGCGCGAGCAGCTCGAGACGCTGCAGCGCCAGGGCGACCGCGCCGAATCTGCGCTCTACGAGGCCCAGCGCCGCCTGGCCGAGGCCGACGAGGATGCCGACACGACGGCGTTGGAGGTCTGGATCGAAGCGCGCCAGGCCGAGCTGGACGCAGCGCGCTCGGGCGTCGATTCCCTGACCGCGGCCCAGGCCGATCTCCAGCGCATGCGGCAGCTTTGGCAGTCGCGCTTCGAGATGATGCAGGACTCGGACGCCATCGATGGCGCCGAGCGACTGCGCGACGTCATCAAGGCGATCAACGAGGCGCGTGCGGAGAAGCGCGAGATCGAGGGTCGTCTCAACGCCCTGCGCACGATTCAGCTCGCGCAATCGCGCGCCTTGCGGGACCCGACGCTGGATCAACAGGTGCGCGAGGCGATGACGGTCCGCGCTGCCGCACAGGACACCGCGGAGCAACACGGGCGCGAACTGCTCGAGACCAAGGACGAGTTGATCGCGCTGCTGCAGGGCATTCGCCACCAGCTGGAGGGGCTAGTGGATAACGCGACGATCAGCCTGCAATGGCTCCAGGCCAAGGAGGCGATGGCCGGCTGGTGGAATGCCGAGCTGATCGAGATCAATGACCAAAGCATCCTCGTGCGGGAGCTAGCGCTGGCCCTCGGGATCTTCGCCCTGGTATGGGCGGTTCTGCCCATCGTGCGGCTGATCGCGCGCCGGGCCCTGCGCAAGCTCGACACGACGCTGGCCGCTACCGAGCAACGTGACCTACGTCTCGCCCTGTCCGCCGTTGCCGGCAAGACCAGCCAGCTGTTCGTGCTGATCGCCGCCTTCTATGTGGCCATGGTGCTCTCCGGCCTGGCCAGCCCGACGGTCAAGGATTGGCTCTGGACACTGCTGGTCATTGCCTTCTACCTGCAACTCGGCATCTGGGCCAACGCCGTCATGGTGGACTACATCACGCGCCGCCGCACCCGCCAGGAGCTGCGTGATCCGTCGACCGTGACTGGCTACGGTCTGCTGACGTTCTTCATGCGGGTCGGGATCTGGATCACCGTAGTGATCTCGCTGCTGGTCTACTTCAAATACCCGGTGGCGGGCCTGGTCGGCGCACTCGGCGTCGGCAGCTTGGCGATCGCCTTCGCCGTGCAGAACATCCTCGGCGATGTGTTCAGCTCCATGGCGATCATCCTCGACAAGCCGTTTCGCGTCGGTGATTTTGTCATGGCCGGCGAAACGGTCGGCACCATCGAGATGATCGGCGTCAAGACCACCCGCATCCGCAGCCTCTCCGGCGAACAGGTGGTGTTGTCCAACAGCGACCTGCTGAACAGCCGCATCCACAACTTCAAACACTTCCGCGAGCGTCGGGTGTCATTCAAATTCGGCGTGGTCTATCAGACGCCAAGGGCGCTGCTCGAGCGCATCCCGGAGATGATTCGCCAGTCGATCGAGGAGCAGGACCGGACGCGCTTCGACCGCGCGCACTTCTTCGCCTTCGGCGACTTCTCCCTCAACTTCGAGATCGTCTACTATGTGCTGACGCCGGATTACGCCGCTTACATGGACATCCAGCAGGGCATCAACCTCGGCATCCATCGCCGCTTCGAGGAGGCCGGCATTCAGTTTGCTTACCCGACCCAGGAGGTGCTTCTGCGTCGTGCGCCCATGCCGGCGTCGGCTGTCACCAACGCGGCCGCGGGCCAGCATGGGACGGGCTGATCTTTCCTCAGCCGGAGGCCTTGCGTGCCGCCATTGGGCGCAAGACCTCCGATGCGTCGGCGGCTAGTCGGCGGCCAGGTTGTTCTTGTAGATCTGGCCGTCCTTCATAATCACCACAAAGTTGTTGGCCGCATCGGCAACTAGGGAGAGATCCTCCAGGGGATCGCCGGCGACCAGCAGCAGGTCGGCGAGCGCGCCCTCTTCGACCACGCCCAGCGGTCCTTGGTAGAGATTGCGTGGGCCGGAGAGCGCGAGCAGGTCGGCATTGACCGAGGTTGCCATGCGCAGCGCCTCGGCTGGGGTGTACCAGCGTTCCATCACCGCCAGCTTGGCGCCCTGGCGGGTGGCGTTCTTGGCATTGAACAGGATGTCGGTGCCCCAGGCGGTCTTGATGCCGAATTGCTTACGATGAAATTCGCGCAGCGCGTTTGCTCCCTCGCCCTCCGGGGGAGAGGGTTGGGGTGAGGGAAGGATCAGGGGCGAGACGACATTTCATCGTCCGGGGTGGCTCGGCTCGCCCCATGATCGTTCGCCAGTTGATACGCGCGATCCGTTCCCGCATACATGGTGAGCTGCTTGATGCGGTTCGCCGAGCCCTCGGGATAGGGCGAGGGCTGGTCGTCGACGCTGCTTCTATTGTGAGACAGTCCAGACTTGTTACTGGGGACCTGATGATGCATCCTGGCTAGGGCACTCATCCCTCGGGCTCGAGACGCTCAATCTGCCGCGAAAGACGCCAAGGCGCGATTCGATGCATCGAACAAGACCAGCTGCGTTTCGTTCAACAGCGCGGATCGTGTCTCTTGCAAGGCTTGCATGAAGGGGATCTCATGCGTCTCGCCTTCACATGCCATGCGCGTCATCGCCATTTTCGAAAATGCGATTGCAACGCCGCCCGCTTCATCCAGCGTGCCCCTATCCAGGCGCACGTCGCCAAAGAAGCGATTGCAACCGCTGAAGCCCTGAATACGTTGCTCGGACTCGACGAACTCCACATGAATCGGCTGCTCACGCGCAACGACGGGTTGCCCGTTTAAGGCCGTCAAGCGCCATGTTGTACCATAGAGGGAAGCGCTTGGCTCTGGGGTATCCACCGCATCGACTTCTTCTTGTATCTTATGTAGTTGGTATCGCTCCGCGAGGTTTCCCCGAATACGCTGCCCGGATTGATCCAATTGCCAGAGTACATTCTCGCCGACGAAAAAGGCCTTGGCATCCGGTCCGTCCCGGCTCAATCGCACGACCTGGCCGCGATCATCCCACGCGAAGCGCCCAGCTTCGCGGTGCCAATCCTCCGAACGCCCCAGGTAGCGGGTTCTGAGGACATAATGCCCATCTGCCGACAAGGTCAGCTCCGTTTCAATCGCCTCACAGTCGGCGCAAGGTAGGCGCCCGACATAGCGCCCGTCCCAATCGAGCGCACTGCGACTGGAATCGGGATAACTCGGAGCCGTCGACGGCATCGGCTCGGCCGCATTCGACACCGAAAAACCGACCAGAAGCGCTGCTGCGCTCAACAGAATCACGCTAAACTGCATGATTGTCTCCTTCATGGAATCCGGGGAAAATCTTTCTTGGACGCTATCAGAATTCCCTGAAGATGGAAAGAGAGCCCGAATTCGTCCCCATGTTCTATGTTGAGAAAGAAGGCTCGGCGGTTCGGTGACACACCCGACTGTGGCTACTTATTGATCGCTATTGATAGAACCTGATCGTCGTGACGTTGCTTCAAGAGATCAATTCGGCCTATCGGACCGCCTGGGGCTTCCTGGTTCCCTTCACGTTGGTCCACATGGCCCTGAGGCTCCTCGCGGCCGCTGTGATTCTGCCCGCTTCTGGATTGGTACTTACCGCAGCGCTCTCGATCGCTGGCCAGGCGGCGGTGACCGACCAGGACATCGCGCGTTTCCTGCTCACACCGGCCGGGTTCATTGGCGCCTTGGCGATGGTTGGCTTGACGATCATCGCCAGCGTGCTGGACCTGGCGGTGATGACCAACACCCTGCGTCGTGGTGAGCGGCGCGCGAGCACGGCGCTGATCTCCGGCGTGTCGCTGGTGATGGCGCGTTTTACCGCACTGTTCCGTCTTGGCATCAGGCTCACCCTGCGCCTGCTGCTACTCGCCGCACCGTTCCTCCTCGCCGCCGCTAGCGTGGCTTGGGTCTTGCTGAGCGACTATGACATCAATTACTACCTGACCTACCGCCCACCCGAGTTTCTGATCGCTGGCGCCCTCATCGGCTTCCTCGCGCTGGCGCTCATCGCCCTGATCGTGGGGCAGCTGGCGCGCTGGGCGCTCGCGCTGCATTTCCTGCTGTTCCAGCAGGCCTCGCCCAAGGCTGCCCTGGCATGCAGCGCGGCAGCGCTCCGTGATCAGCAACTGGCCGTGATCAGTCGGGTACTAGCGTGGGCCCTAATCCGCATTGGGCTGGCAACACTCGTCGGGACGCTCGGCGGGCTGTTGATTGGAGGCGCCCAAGAGGCCTTCGAGCTACACCTGCGGCTCATCGTCGTCTCCACCCTGACCATTCTGGCCGCCTGGTGGCTCGCCGATGCGATTGTGTCGGCCCTAGCGAACGGGGCGCTCGCGGCGCTGCTGGACGGACTCTATCAGCGCCTTGCCAGGGAGCCGACTTGCGGCAGCGCGCCGATCGACAGCGAATCAAGCCAGGGGCGCACCCTGGCGATCCCGCTGTTGCTCGCAATCGCCGCCACACTGATTCTCGGGGGCGTCGGCTTGGTCGGTGATCGGCTTGAGCGCGTTGGGGTCGAGCGCCGCGTCGAAATCATCGCCCACCGCGGGGCCGCCGCCACGCGGCCGGAGAATAGCCTCGCAGCGGTGCAAAAGGCCCTGGAGGATCAGGCGGACTGGGTCGAGATCGATGTACAGGAAACGGCCGACGGGGAGGTGATTGTCGCCCACGATCGCGACTTCATGAAACAGGCCGGCCTCAATCTCAAGGTCTGGAACGCCACGCTGACCGATTTGGCCGATATCGACATCGGTACCTGGTTCGACTCCGCCTATGCCGGGGAGCGCCCACCAACGCTGCGTCAGGTGCTATTGGCCGTCAAGGGCCGCGGCCGCGCACTGATTGAGCTCAAGTACTACGGCCATGACGTGGAATTGGAACGGCGAGTCGCGCGCATCGTCGAGGAAACCGGAATGAGCCGCCAGGTCGCGTCCATGTCGCTCGAGCGCGCCGGGGTAGAAAAGATGCAGGCGCTGCGCCCGGACTGGCCACATGGGGTCTTGGCCGCAAGGGCGATCGGCAATCTCGCGGCGGTGAAGGCGGATTTCCTCGCGCTCAACACCGGCCAGATCACGCTAGGTCTGATCCGCCAGGCCCAGGCGCAAGGCAAGAAGGTCTATGCTTGGACGGTGGACGAGCCTGTGACCATGGTGCGCCTAATCTCCATGGGCATCGACGGTCTAATCACGAATGATCCCGCCCTGGCCCGGGCCGTGATGGAAAGCCGCAATGAGCTTGCGACCGCGGAACGCCTGATTCTGTGGCTCACCGACCAGTTCGATTTCGATCGCCTGGAACTCAGCGCCGATGTAGCCGATGCCTAGCCCGGATCCGTCACCAGGTCCCTGATGACGGATCCGGGCAATGCCGCCGACGCGGAGCCGGCCGCGTGCCAGATGCAAGAGGTAACTCGAAGGCCACGACCGTCAGCCCTTCCTCCTGATGTAGAAGACGTAGCCGTAGTAGTCCTTGTACTTACGGTAGAGCCGTTCATCGTGCCGCTGGTTGGCGATGAAACCCTCAGCCGCCGTCGAGCTGCCACGGACGTCCTTGCAGCGTGTCGCAACGACCGGTCTCCGATTACTTTTGCAATCCTCAATACTCGGCAGACTGAAGACCTGCCTGAACATGATGGGCATTGACCCAGCCGCCCGCCGCGGGAAGCGTGAGAAAGGACTTTCCTTACCGGAGTCCGGCCGTGATTACGAGTAAACTGACGAGTAAGGTTCCGCTCCCGTACACCAGCCGCCCGCACCGCCAAGATTGCTACCATCGAGGCCATGGATGCGACCCGTCTCGGGTGCATCGGCGACGGCGTACGCGCAGAGGTTCTCGGGCGACTCCGCGGCCAGCTCGGCATTGATCCAGCTCCTTGACGCTAGGCTATGCGGGCGAAGCGCTTGTCGAAGGTGTAGAGCGGCGCGTCGCTCACAGCGACCTCCGCCGGCGCCGCGAACCTCCTCGGGATCGTCCTGAGCGCCCTCGCCCTCCTGACCACCGCCGCGGCCGTCCGCCTGCGTGCCCTCTGGCTGCGGAACGCGGTTCCGTTTGCAAGATTGACCGAAATGCTCCTGAAATCGGCTGCAACGACCCCACTTACCGTTCACGAGGCGCCGAAACCGGCTTACCAGAGCGGCGTCATCCAACTCAGTGTCGACGTATAAAGCAACAGGGGTTTCGATATGAACCTGGTCAAGAACGTGGGCAAGCAAGATCGCAACATCCGCTTCGCCGCAGGCGGAGCCGCGATCCTGATCGGTCTCTTCACAGGCCTGTGGTGGTTGGACATCGTCGGGCTCATTCTGCTCGCGACCGCCTACTTCGGCACCTGTGTCGCCTACCTCCCATTCGGTTTCAGCACCGCGAAGGAAACTACGACTGATGGAGGCCATTGACGTCGCGTCATGCTAGAGCGTCGTTGCCCCCAAACTGAGGGTCCAACGAAGTTCGATCTCGGTGGACTGAGCCGGGACAACCGGTGACTTGATCCCCGCTCACTCATGTTGGGCGGGGATTCTCCCATGTTTCTCACGTCTGGACGCCAAGCCCACTCCCTACAGCCACCTGCGCGAAATGCTATTTCGAGCGCGTCGGGTCGCGACTGACGGTGACTGTTTGGCGCTCACTGATTGGCAGTCCTGTCTAAACGGCAGAGTTTGCTTGCTGTCGGTGCCTGTATCCACCATCGCAGTGTCGACCGGTCGTTGCTTCATCAGGTCCAAGCCGGTGCCTTCGAACCGGCCTCGGGCAGCAACAGCTGGGCCGCTGCGGATGCCTGGGTGGCGCGTGTTGGGGGCCAGGCGGAGGCTGCATCGCCAGAGTGGCACGAGATGACAGACCTCCTGAGCGGAGCGGACTATCATTAAATGAGCTGCGCGGTTTTCATCGTAAGCGGTACCGTCACTCTGGATGCCCATGGGCCAGCCCGAACGGACGACAAGTGCCGCGGTGCGGTCCGTTTCGCTCAAACCGAGAGGAGGTCGTTGTGGTGAAGAGAGGGCTGTTAACGGCGTTGGCACTGGCTTCAGGCGTCGCTGCGGGAGCGGCACAGGCGGAGGTTGGCGAGCCGACTGACGAGGCGCTGAAAGAGAAGGTGCGAGCCTTGTGGCAGGCGCAGCACCAGGCGCTCGATGCACACGACATCGCGGGGGTCATGGACACCTTCGCCGACACGGACGACATCATGCTGATGGGCACGGGTCCGGGCGAGCACTGGGTCGGCAGGGAGGAGATCCGGGACGCCTATGCCCACTTTATGGAGGGGTTCGACCCGCACACCAAGAAGATCACCTGTGGCGAAGGCGCCGGCACCTCCCGAGGCAGCGTGGTCTGGCTCACCGGGGTGTGCGACTTCACCGATAAGAAGGGAGATGAGCCCCGCCATTTCATCCTCAACATCTCTGCGGTCCTCGTCGAGCAAGGCGACGCCTGGCGCTTCCACACCATGCATTTCTCTCATCTGATGGGCGGCGATGGCCAGCAGTCGCAAGACGCCTCTGAATAGCCAATAGGAGAGCACATCTCATGACTGACAAACACGAACCCGCGCAGACCCAGGGCGAACTCGAAGCGGACACTCAAGCCGACCCCGGTACCGAAGAAGAGCGAGACCTTCAGAGCCGCCGCGGCTTTCTCCTCGGCCTCGGCAAGTGGTCGCAGGCCGTGATCGTTGGCGCCGTTGCCGGCGGTGCGCTGCTGGCCGACCGGCCGGCCCAGGCGGGCTGGCTGAACCGCCGCGGTGGCGGCGGGGGCGGCTGGGTCAACGGCCGCGGCAACGGCAGCTGGGCCAATCGCCGCGGTGGCGGCTGGGGTGGTAGCTGGATCAACAACCGCTGACCGCATCGGTGGCCAAGGCGATCACCCGTCGGGAGGGCGCAAATGCCTGATGCGACGAGCCCGCCGGCGGATTCGATCGTCTACCAAATCCCGCTCTTGCATCTGCCGCACCACCGCGGCCGGCGCCTGGTCGTGCGCTGCGACGACCCGCGCAAACTCGTCGAACGGCTCGGCGCCGAGGATCTCGACAGCCTGGCCTATGTCCAGCTCGACTCGCTGCCGAGCGACGCCGACGTCCTCGTGCACTGGGCCGAGGGCCTCGGCATCGAGTTAGTGCTCGAGAGGCCGGCCGACGAGTTCGCCCGCCTCTATCACTACGCCAAGCTGCTCGATAACCACCCGGTTCGGGTCTCGGTGCCGGTGCAGATGGGATTCGAGAAGGCGGTCAAGCTCGCCTCGTCGCTACAATTCGCCGTTAGGCTGCAGGTCGGCCAGCCTACGGCGAACCTGATCGAGTCGCTCGCGCAACTGTTGGATAATTACCTGCATCGCCCGACGGTGGCGCAGCCGATCGAGTATTTTCACAGCGTGCTGCTCGGCCTCTGTCACGGGGAATCGTTCGACCTCTGGGCGATTCAGGAAGAGGACCCGGCGCTCGTACGCTATGTCGATGACCGTGGCGAAGAGCGCCTACCCGGCAAGCTGGCGGGGGTCGAGGCGGGGCCCGGCGCAGCGGGCTTCGTCGAGCGTTGGGCGAGCCACCTACTGGGCGCTGGGGCCGAGTGCGCCGAGTGCCCGTTCTTCGCTCCTTGCCGGGGCTATTTCAAATGGCCGCGACCGGACTACGACTGCGCCGGCGTCAGGGACCTGTTTCGTACGCTGGAGCAGGCGGCGGACGCGCTCAGGGCCGATCTCGCGGCCGCGTCCCGGATCCGAAGCGACAGCAACCCATGAACGGCAATCACTTCTCCCTGATTCTGCTGTCGACGAATCGCTGCAACGCGGCCTGCGAGTACTGCTTCGAGGACAAGGCCTCCGACGATCTCGGTCTCGAGCGCCTCGGACTGATCATCGGCAAGGTGCTGGATCACATGGACGCCCATCAGATCGGCGCGCTGACCATCCATTGGCAGGGCGGCGAGGCGATGCTCCTGCCACCGCAGTGGTACCGACAGGCCTTTGCCCTGATCGGGGAGGCTGCTTCGGCGCGCGGCAAACGCATCGACCACGGCCTGCAGACCAACATGCTTGCCTACGGCCCCGAATGGCGCCCGCTCATCGCAGAGATGTTCGCAAACACCGTCAGCACCTCGCTGGACTACCCGAACCTGTACCGTCGGCTGCCTGAGCGCGGCCCGGAGCACTATGACGCCGTCTGGGCGCGTAAGGTCGAAATGGCGCGCGCGGCGGGCATCGACGTCAAGGTGATCGCCGTGCCCAACCGGGCGACGCTCGCAATCGGCGCCGAGCGCTTCTATGAGCGCCTGGTCAACGATCTCGGCGTGACCGATTTCCAGATCAACACGCCCTTCCCCGGTGGCGAGGCCAACGCGGCAAAGCTCGACCTGGCGCTGAACGTCGCGGAGCTGGCCCGGTTCCACTGCCAGCTGGCCGACATCTGGCTCGAGCGCGGCGCCGATCAGGGGGTGCGCATCGGGCCCTTCGATCAGCTGATCGACTACTTCGTGCATCGCGAGGCCTCGCTTCCCTGCATCTGGAGCCAGAACTGTGCCGACGAATTCATCGCCATCGACGCCAGGGGCCATGTCGCGCAGTGCGACTGCTGGGTCACCAGCTATCCGGAGTTCCGTTTCGGGAACCTTCTCGACTGCGACGACCTCGCCACGCTATTGCGCGACAGCCGAGCCCGTCGGCAATTCTCCGAGCGCCCTGTAGGGCTTGTGCAACAGGACTGCATCGACTGCGACTACCTGGCGTTGTGTCACGGCGGCTGCCCGGTGCGCACCTACAGCGTGCACGGGACTCTATTCGACAAGGACCCCTACTGCGAGCTCTACAAGACAGTGTTTCGACACATCGAATACCGTGCGACGCAGCTGGCGAGTGTCGGTACGCTGGCGCACTGAGACGATTCTGCCATGCCCTGGGCGCAAGGCGTGTGCAATACTATGCGCCCAGATTGGCTTTACGACGGAGAACCAGCAATGCGAAAACTCATGAAGACAATGCTCGGCTATGCGCTGTTTGGTGCCCTTTCCGCCCAACCGGTTCTGGCAGTTCAGGATGAGGACATCCAGTTCGATACCACGGAAGATCTTTTCCAAGTCTGCTCAGTCCCCGCCGGCGCGCCCGAGAGCATCTCGGCATCATTTGCTTGCCGGGCGTTTATCGAGGCGACCGTTCAGTATCACGACGCGGTGACAGACCGTCAGAACCTCAAGCGCTTGATTTGCTACCCCAAGGGCGCAACGATCGCCGATGGACAGGAGGCCTTTCTGGCGTGGGCGAAGAAGCATCAGCAGGATGCGGAAATGATGAACGAAATGCCCGTGGTGGGCCTGGTGAGGGCGCTGGCTGGGCGCTATCCATGCCGTTGAAGAGCCCCTTTTGCAGGGGCGCCCTGCACTCTACTGACCTCTTAGGAAAAGCATCATGAAAAGCCTACTCGTACCGACCGCCCTAGTGTCCATGCTCTTTGTCGCCGGTTGCGGGACGACCACGGGCGAGCGCGCCGGAAGCGCTTCGCTGATGGGGGCCGCAGGCGGTGCCGCCATTGGCTCACTGAGCGCCAACGCCGGCGCTGGCGCATTGATCGGAGCGGGCGCCGGGGCGCTTGGCGGCTACCTCTACGATCAGCACGAGAAAGGGAATATCGACTAACGATCATGGGGCGAGCCGAGCCACCCCGGACGATGAAATGTCGTCTCGCCCCTGATCCTTCCCTCACCCCAACCCGCTCCCGGCGGGCAAGGGAGGGAACGCGCTGCGCGAGTTTCATCGTAAGCGTCCGCCAAGCAGAGGTCCAGCGCTTTGCTGGGCCTCGCCGTCCTCGCACAATGGCTCTGCAACCTCGCGGCTCTCAGGTGACCCAACCTGCCGATGCGGAGCCTTGTGGGCCGGCTAAATGGACAATCTTGGCTGTAGCGCCAATGGGCAAGGGATAAGTCGGCAGCGAAGAAAGGAGGCTCGCTTAGTGCGCTGGGGGAGCGAACATCAGGCCGCCCTCATTCCATAGTGCGTTGAGTCCGCGTTGCATCTTGAGATCGGATTGGGCGCCGAGATTGCGATCGAAGATCTCGCCGTAATTGCCGACCTGGGCGATCACCCGCTGGCTCCAACCGGCCTCGAGGCCGAGCGACTTGGCGGTTCTTCCATCCTTGTCCAGCAGGAGCCGGACCTCTTCGCTCTCTGCCTGTTCGGCGGCGCGCACCACATTGGCCGACGTCAGACCGAGCTCCTCGGCATCGATCAGCACGAACAACGTCCAGCGGACAATATCGAGCCACCTCTCATCGCCCTTGCGCACGGCCGGGCTCAATGGCTCTTTCGAAATGATCTCGGGCAGAATGCGGTGGGAACGCGGGTCCGACAGCGTGGCGCGCAGGGCGTGCAGCTGGGTTTGATCCGTCGTGAGCGCCATACACTCACCGGACAGATAGGCCTTTTGCGCCAGGGCTAGGGTGTCGAATCGCACCAGGTCAAGCGCCATGCGGTGACGTGCAAAGTAGCGTTTCGCATTG
>JGI12048J13642_10600157_pt1 | contig 14247 bp, 10 predicted proteins | sample ElkSlonscriptome_16_FD_13642 | JGI IMG/M metagenome (IMG submission 13642) | reverse complement strand
CCTAGCCTACTCGACGGGGCTGGCGCGGGCCAGCTACGAAGCCTTGGTCCCCCGGCGCATCGTGGACGAGGAGGACCGGACCATCAGCTACGGCAATCCGGACCTGGAGCCCCGCACCGCCGACAACTTCGACGTCATGTACGAGCGCTACACCAGCGGGCTGGGGGTCGTGACCCTCGGCGCCTTCTACAAGCGCTTCCGGGCCTTCCACACCCGCCGGGTCTTCCAGGAGGACGTGGGCGGGGTGGCCTACACGGCGACCCAGACCGTGATGGGCGACGGCACCGCCAGCTACGCCGGGCTCGAGGTGAGCTTCAACCGACGGCTGGGCTTCGTCTCCTCGGCGCTCCAGGACTTTAGCCTCTTCGGCAACTACAACTACACCCACTCCGAAGGCGTTGTGGACGGTCGCGAACTGCCGTTGACCAACAGCCCCGAGCACACGGCGAACCTCTCGCTCCTGTACGACAACGGGCGGAGCGGACTCTCCTTCGTCGTGGCGGCCAACTACCGTGACGACCTCCTCATCGGGGTGGGCAACGCCGCGCACCGAGACGTCTACTTCGAGGACGAGTTCCACCTGGACTTCTCGGTGACCCAGACCCTCTCGGAGCGGCTGGCCGTCTCGGCGAAGCTCAACGGGATCACCGCCCGGCAGGAGCGGGAAGTACTGGGCAAGCCCGGCTCCGGAACCGAGCGGATCCTCCAGTGGGAGGAGTACGGGCCGTACGCCACCGTGAACGTGCAGTACTCGTTCCGGTAGCGTCGCGGGGTGGCCTGCGGGTTCTGGCGCGGCGAGCTCGTTCCGGCGTAGGGTGACTCCTTCATGCTTGTGTTCGCCCATGGCGGATGAAGCCCTCAAACAGATGAGGAGGACTCCTTGGACCTGATCAACCAGTTGGTGACGTCGCTCGATGTGTCCGAGCCCCAGGCGGAGGGCGGCGCGGGCCTCCTCTTCAAGATGGCCCAGGAGAAGCTGAGCGGGTCGGAGTTCGCCCAGGTGCGGAATCAACTGTCCGGAGTCGGCGACATGATGGCCGCGGCGCCGAGCACCGAGGCCGGCGGCGGTGGCGTGCTGGGCGGCGTCGGAAACCTCTTGGATTCGGTGGGAGGCAACCTCGGCAAGGTGGAGGCCCTGGCCGACCTGGCGGGAGGCTTCGACAAGCTCGGGCTCGACGCCGACATGATCGGGAAGTTCGTGCCGGTCATCCTGCAGTACGCCCGTAGCGAGGGCGGCGAAGGCGTGATGAAGATCCTGGCGAAGGCCATCCAGAACCGCTGAGAAGCGGCTGGCGCCCTTGCGGGAAGCCGATCGACGGCACGAAGGTCGAGTACGTCCCCTCTGACTCCGGTCGGTCTCCCATCCGCCTCACCGTCCTCCCCCTGGTCCTGCTGGTCCTGACGGCCTTCGCCCAGGTCGCCTGCTCCCAGTCGACGGGACCGGCGGCTCCGGACGATCCCGGAGAGCCCCTGCCCGGCGAAGGAGAGTGCGCCGTCCCCCGCTCCGGGTGGATCTGGTGCGACGACTTCGAAGAGGACCGGCTGGGGAGCTACTTCGAGATGAAGGACGGGAACGGCTCCTTCGCCCGTGCAGACGCCGTGGGGTTGGCCGGGTCGGTGGGGATGCGGGTGCGGTGGGCACCCGGTCAGGTCGACGCCGGTGCCCTGCACCTGGCCGTGGGGCGGAGCCCGGACGGGCCCGATGGCTACCGGAGGAGCGTCGGTCCCCACGACCGCGACCTCCAGGCCGTCTACTGGCGCCTGTACCTCCGGAACCAGGAGGGATGGGTGGGAGGGGGCGGGAATAAACTCTCCCGAGCCACGGTCTTCTACACGCCGGAGCACTGGGGGCAGGCCATGACCGCCCACGTCTGGTCCGGCGGTCCAGGAGACGAGCACCTCATCCTGGATCCGGCCTCCGGGACGGACGAGGCCGGGACCGTCCTCGCGCAGAGCTACAACGACAACCGTCGATGGCTCGGCCAGCAGGCCTCCCGGACGCCCATCTTCGCACCGGACCACGTCGGGAGCTGGTACTGCGTCGAAGCCTTCGTTCGCATGAATGACCCCGGGCTCTCCAACGGCGAGTTCCGCCTCTGGATCGATGGGGGGCTGGAGGCGGAGGCCACCGGGCTGAACTGGGTGGGCGCCTACTCGGGATACGGCGTCAATGCCGTCTTCGTGGAGAACTACTGGAACGCCGGCTCTCCGGTGGCCCAGGAGCGATACCTGGACAACTTCGTCGTGAGCACCGAGCGGATCGGCTGCGACCCCTAGCCCTCTGGCAGATGAGCGGAATCGGACGCCTTCGCGTCCTGGCAGGATTCCGGCAAGGGGTGCCTCCCCTGGCCCGCGGCCGCCGCCGAGGAGTCCCCTACCCGCCCGGCACCTCGGTGCGGAAGCTCCGACGGGTGCCCAACGAAACGGGAGCCCATCCCTGCGTCCGCGCCGCTTCGAGGGCGAGTCGGATGTCCAGGGCATCCTCGGCGTCCGGGGCCCAGAGCCAGCCGCTCTCCGGGTGGAAGGCGAGAAGGGAGCCCGGGGTGTCGGGGAGGCCGAAAGGGACCAGGAGGAGCCGAGATGCTCCCGTGCCGAGGGCGGTGAGCCTTGTGACCACCCGGACGTCCCCCCGTACCTGGCCCGCGGCGAGCATCCGACGTACGAAGGGCTCGGCAGCCGGGGAGGTCCAGATGGGGAGATCCCGACCGGCGGCGGCCACCACCCCGCCGTCTCCCGTGGAAGCTGTGGTGGCCAGCACGTGGGCCACCGGACCGGCACCCGCGGACTCCAGCGCGGGGAGCGCTTGGCGGAAGTTGAAGGCGGCCTGGCCGGCCCCCACCAGGACCCATCCCTCGGAGGTCGGCACCGCTCCGGAGGGGAAGCCGAAGCCACCTCCGGCCACCAGCCCGTCGTCGCTCGTCTCGTAGGGCTGGATCGGCCGGGATTCGTGCATGGGCACGGTGCCTTCGGCCAGGAAGCGGGCCCGCATCTCGTCACTCACGGCGAAGGAGTCGGGCTCGAGGTCGACACCGAACGCCGCATCGCGCACTGTCATGCGCTTGTACGGCACGCCCATCCGCTCGACGTCCCACTGGGTGGGGATGGCCAGACCGTCGAAGTCCCGCCAGCCCGCGTACCAGACGCCGACCTCCATCGGTCCCCAGGGGACGAGGCCGTAGTCGTTGGGATGGCCGGCGGTGAAGCGGAGGTAGGTGGGCGCGCCGGATGCGGCCTGGATGAAGACCTCGGCGTCGAAGCGTTCTGCAAGGGTGGCGCGAAGGCGACGGTGCGGCTCACCGGCCAGCGTCGTGTCGGCGCCGAGTCGGAGGTCCGGTGCGTCGGCCAGCGCCAGGAGGAGCCGGTCGGGGGTGTAGGTAAAGAGCTCCCTGCGCTCGTCTACGTAGGCGACATTCTGCGGTTGCAGCCCGTTGCCGAAGTCGGTGGTCCCTACCGAGTCGCGGATGACGTTGACGACATTGCCCCGCGCAAAGATCCGGGTGTTCCGCCACGCCGGGATGGCGTAGTCGCGGACGTCCACGTGATCCTCGAAGGAGGGCCGGTCGGTGGCGGGAAGGCCACGGAAGCCGGTGCGTTGCCACTGGGTGCGCATGTCGAACCGTACGGTCCGGACGTCTCGCAGGCGCTCCTCCCCGCCCATGAGCTCCAGCGCTCGACCCAGGACCGTCCGCGCCTCCGTCTGGGCGGAGAGCGGTGCCACCCCGGAGCCCAGGAGCAGGGCGAAAACCACCCCCCACCCGTGCGTCGCCGCACCCCGCACCCGTCGGCTCCACCCCATCCGCTGCCGGTCCCGTCCATCGCGTCCCATCCGTCCACTGCGTCCCATCCGTCCCCTCCCGTATCTGCGGAAGCGTCCCCGACCCTCGGGGTCGCCTGCACAACCTGGTTCGGCCCCGGAGCTCCCCGCTTCCTCCGAAAGGAGGAGACGGTCCCGGCGGGAAGGACCTAGATTCCGGCAGATCGTCGCCGGGAGGGGTCATGGAGTCCATACTGGAAGGGGTGCTGGATCTGCTCGCGGAGCAGAACCGCAGCGGCGCACGGGAGCTCCTGGACACCGTGTCCCGCACCGGCCCCGAGGCCCCGGCGGCCCGGGCGCTCCACCGGCTCCTCGATCCCGCACCGGCTGCCCGGTTCGCGGGAGAGCCCATCGACTCGACCCCCACCAACTCGCCGCGAGCCCGGCTGTTCGAGCGGACCGCCGAGGCCTCCCAGGCCCTCCGCGAGGGCCGTGTAGAGGAGCTGGTGGCGGGCGCCCGAGCCGTGTGGGCGGCGGCGGAGGCGGAACACCCCTGGGTCCAACTCCGCGGCGCCAGCCTCCTCCAGGCCGCCTTCCGTTTCACGGGCGAGGCCGACGTCTTCCAGGAGGCGGTGGGCGCCTGCACCCGCGTAGGCGACCGGACGAAGGCTCCCCGGATTGCGGTCTTCGGTCGGGCGCTCCTCGGCTCACTGCACATGATGGCCGGGCGCCTTCACGCCGCCATGGACCGCCTGGAGGCGGCCCTGGGACTGGCCGAAGCTCGCACCATCGGAGAGACCTCTCCGGCGGCGCTGGCGTGGCAGTTCCGTGGGTACGTCCTCTGGGAGTGGAACCGGCTGGAGGCCGCGGAGGAATCGCTCCGGGGCGCCTGGGCACGGACCACCGAGAACGACCGGGGCATCCGGAGCGGCGTGGCGCGCGTGTTGGCCACCCTCACCGCCGCCCTCGGACGGGTGGAGGAGTCGGACGCCTGGCTCCGGGAGCTGGAGGCCGTCGTCGCCGAGCCCATGACGCTTCGAAATCGCGAATGGATCGCCGCCGTTCGGCTGACCCAGGCGGTCCTGGTCTCCCGGGCGCCCGGGGTCGAGGTAGAGCGGCGGAGGGCGGGCGTCCGGGAGGTGGAGCGATGGCGGAGGAGCTGGTCCTACGACCTGCCGGAGGTGATGGGGTGGACGGACGCCCATCTCCGCACCCGCCTCCACGAGTTGGGCCATGCCCTCACCCTGCTGGAGCTGACCAGCCAGTGGGAGACGGTCCGGGCGCTGGCCGTCCGGGTCGAGGCGGGGGTCGGCGAGCTCCGCGAGGGCTTCCGGATCCACGCCGTCACCGTGCGTGCCGTGGCCCTGGAGAACCTGGGCCGTTCTGCAGAGGCCGACCAAGCCTGGGCGGAGGCGCTGGCCCGAGGTGAGGGCGAGGGGTTCGTCCGAACGTACGTGGACGGCTCCGACACCCGGGCCCGCCTCCACCGGCGGGCGCTGGCCGACCCGGGGACCCGGAGCCAGGCGGAGCGCATCTCCCGAGCCGCCGGAGGTTGGCCCGACTCCGACGATGCCGTGGAACTCACGACTCGCCAGCTCGACGTCCTCCGTCGGTTGGCCGAAGGCGACTCCAACCGAACCGCCGCCGCCGCGCTGGGCATCGCCGAGACCACCGTGAAGACGCACGTCCGGGCCCTCCTCACCCGGCTGGGCGCCGAGTCCCGTACCCAGGCAGTGGCCTTCGCGCGGAGGCGGGGGCTGCTGTGATGGATCGGTGCCCTGGGGGACATGCCTTCTAGGAGCGGAGCCGCGCCCGATTCTCGTCCGATTGGAGGGGAAGATCGCGAAGCCGGACCCCGGTCGCCGCGAAGATGGCGTTGCCGAGGGCGGGCGCCACCGGAGGGTAGGGTGGCTCCCCTACCCCGGTGGGGTGTCGGTGGCTGTCGATCCAGTGGACCTCGACCGCGGGTGCCTCGCGAAGAACCAGGAGACGGACGTCGTGGAAGTTGGACTGCTGGACCTCCCCGCCCTCCACGGTCATCTCGCCGAAGAGGGCGGCGCCCACCCCGTCCATCACTCCACCCTCCATCTGGTGGCGCACCCCGTTGGGGTTGACCACCCGCCCGCAGTCGACGACCGACACGACCCGTTCCACCTGCACCTCCCCTCGTTCCCGGTCCACGGTGACCTCCGCGACGTGTGCGACGTAGGATCCAAAGGTGAAGGCGACCGCGATGCCCATGCCACGGTCCGGGGCGAGCTCCCGCCCCCAGCCGGCCTCGTCGGCACACTGCCGGAGGACCGCGGCCATGCGCCCGGTGGAGAAGTCGTCGTCCTCGTCGTAGGGGAGCTCGCGATCCTCGCCCAGGAGCTCCAGGCGGAGCTCCACCGGATCCCGACCGGCCGCATGGGCCACCTCGTCCAGGAAGGACTCCACGGCCCACGCGAAGGTGTTGAGCCCTGGCGCGCGGAGCGGCCCTCGGTTGAGGTTCGACCGTACCAGCCCGTACTCCAGTCGATGGGGCCCCACCAGCGCCGCCGGCCAGGTCCCGGCCCGAAACTCCGACAGACCGAATGGGACCCCTTCTCGGAAGGCGTACCGGGACGTTCCCGCCTGACGGTGCAGCCAGGCCATGGGCCGGCCCCCAGGGTCCAATCCCGCACGGAGGCGATGCACGTTGAGGGGTCGGAAATGATCCCACCGGATCTCGTCCTCGCGGGTATAGACAAGTTGGACCGGGGTGCCGGGAACGCTCCGGGCTGCTGGGATCACCTCCGCCACATACTCCTGCCCCAGCCTCCGCCCGAATCCGCCCCCGGCCCGCGACACGTGCAGATCGATCCGCTCCTCGTCCAGCCCCGAAACCTGCGCCGCGATCCGATGCGCCGGGAGCGGCATCTGCGTGGGTGCCCAGAGTTCGAGCCGTGATCCGTCCGGCTCCTCCCTCCAGCGTGCCGTGCAGTTCATGGGCTCCATGGGTACATGGCTCAGCAGGGGTGCAGAGAACTGCCCCTCCACCACGACGTCCGCATCGGAGAAGGCGGCCTCCAGCTCCCCCTCCTCCCGGAAGGTCTCCTGGCGGCGGGCCACCATGCGCCGCGAACGCTCCAACAGTTCCGAAGTGTTCTCTCCGGTATTCGGGCCGTCGTCCCAGCGGACCTGGAGCGCTTCCCGGGCCTTCAACGCAGCCCAGGTGGACTCGGCCAGGACGGCCACGGCCTCTACCGAATACGGTGCCGCCGGATCGCTCCCGAGGGCGTCCACCCGCACCGTGGAGTGGAAGCCGGGTACGTCGTGACAAGCTGTGTCGTCCCAGTCCATCAACTGGCCGGCGTACACTGGACAGCGAGCCAGTACTGCGTGGAGCATCCCAGGCAGCCGCAGGTCGGAGCCGAATCGGAGGCGGCCGGTGACGATGTCGGGCGTGTCGAGATGGGCCCGCGACGTCCCGATGATGCGGAACTCGCCGGGGTCTTTGAGGGAGAGCGTCTGGGGGTCGAAGCTTCCCTCCGTGCGCAGCCGCCTGAGGGCTCCGGGGGCCTCCGACGCCAGCTCGCCGTACGAGAGCCGCGATCCATCCGGATGGCGCACCTCCCCCGCCTCCGTGACCAGGCTCCCGGGCTCCGCGTTCCAGCGCAGGGCTGCGGCCTCCACCAGCGCCCGACGCGCTGCCGCCCCGGTACGCCGGAAGGGAAGCCAGTAGCCTCGCACCGCCCAGCTTCCTCCGGCGAACGGGTGGGGACCCATCTCCTCCTCGGCGCCCATCTGCTCCACCCGGACCCGCTCCCAGGCCACATCGAGCTCTTCCGCCACCAACATCGCCAGGGAGGTGCGCACCCCCTGACCGATCTCCGGAACCGGGATCCCCACCGTGGCGAAGCCCCGGGTGTCCACCTCGAGGAAGGCGTCCAGCCGGTAGGGGACGGCCGGCTCCGCCGACCCACCAGCCCCTTCCGAGGCGTCCCGACAACCGGAGAGGCATACCGTCACGAGCAGTCCGCCCGACGCCCCGAGGGAGATTCGCAGGAAGTCCCGCCGGGCCATCTCTTCGCCCGCCCGTCGTCTCCGACCCAGGTCGTTCATCTGTCCGATCCGGATCCGAGGTCCACCAGACCACGCGCCTCGCGGGCGGCGCGCAGGACCGCCGCTCGGATCCGAACGTAGGTGCCGCACCGACACAGATTGCCGGACATGGCCGCTTCCAGCGTGTCGGCGTCGGCGTCGGGATCGCCCGCCAGGAGTGCCGCGGCGTTCATGATCTGCCCGGCCTGGCAGTACCCGCATTGCGGGACGTCCTCCTCCACCCAGGCTTGTTGGACGGGGTGTGCCCCGTCCGGGTCTAGCCCCTCGATGGTCGTGACCTCCGCCTCCCCCACGGCTCGCACCGGGATCTGGCAAGAACGGACTGCGGCCCCGTCGAGGTGGACCGTGCAGGCGCCGCATCGGCCGATGCCGCATCCGTACTTGGTTCCTGTGAGCGCGAGGGCATCGCGAAGGACCCAGAGCAGCGGGGTATCCTCCAGGACGTCGACGGTGACGGGATCCCCGTTCACGGAGAGGTGGAATTCCATGAGACGCACCAGGGTCGGAGCAGGGTTCGGACGGAGGGGAGCGAGCGGGCGGCCCCCGTCCAACCGGGGCCCGCCGTGTCGACGAAGGGGTTAGCGGACCTGGTAGCTGCCCCGATCCACCGGAGCCACGGAGCCGGGGGTCGCGTCGTCGCAGAAGGTCTGCGGTCCCGCCGGGTTGGCCACGTAGAGGCCGAGGCTGCTCAACTCGTCCACGCCGCTTCCGTTTCCGTGATCCACGAGCTCCACGGCGATTCCGGTGAGCTGGTCCACCAGTTCCTGGGGAAAGGGCAGTTCCGCCCGATCAATGGTGCCACCGATCCAGGCCCGACCGTCGACCACGGTCAGACAGGTCACGTCCCCTCGGACCACGACGTCGGAGGAGCCCACCACCAGGTTGTAGCGTCCCGACACCTTCCCACCTCGGGCCTGGGCGGTGATAGAGAAATGACGGAGCGAGGTGGGATCGTCGGGGTCGGACGCGCGCCACCCCCCGCCGGTGACCGAGACGCCGGACCGGGCGGCGGAGGCGACGAAAGCCTTGGCCCCGTCGGGATCCAGGGTCGAGCCGAGCTCCGGGTCCACCGGGCCCTCGCAGGCCGTGAGAAGGGCGGCGAGGGGCAGGAGGCCGATCAGCCGTCGGATGTTCATGGGATCTCCGGGTACGAGGTCTTCCGAAGCAGGACGAGTTCCTGCTGTGCCCGGAGCCTCAGGAGGGAGCGCCGCACCCACAACGGCCATGTGGCGGGCCGCTCCCCCGAGACCACGAACCGGCATCTCAGCGCGATGGACCGGGGACGGAATCGGCGGCATGCCGGGCTCGAGAACGGGAGGAGACACCGAATCTCCCTACGGCGATGGTCCTTACGAGCCAGGCCGTATTCGGTCCCACTCGTCGCGCCGGAGGACCAGCTCGCCACATCGTGGTGGCCCGGGAGCAGACGATGCACGCGGTTGAGGGACGGCGGAGGGATCCCGGAGTCGCAGCAGGAGCACACGCCGAACGCGCGGAGTGGCTAGCGCGCGGCCGCGTTGACGGAGGCTCCACCGGTCGGCTCTCTTCAGCGGCGTAGTGTCGCCCCTCCCCATCATCAACCCTACCATGGCCTCCACCCCGGACGACGCATGGATCCTCTCCCCTCGCGACGACGGCGTGCAGGTGTGGGTCACCCGAGCGGAGCGCTGGCTCGCCTCCCCCGGCCGCCAGCTCGCAACCGGCCTCGCGGCCGCCCTCGTGGTGGCTACGGTATCGGCCGCCAACCTCTGGCTGAACTGGCGGGGATTCCACGTGCCGGTCTCCTATGGCGAGGTGCTGGCCGCCGAGGGGGTGGAGTGGGGCCTCTGGGCGCTGGTCCTGCCGCTCCTCGTCGCGCTGGAGCGCCGGATCAGCGGAGCGGGGACGTCGTTCTCCCGCAAGGCCGTAGCGCACCTCGTACTCCTGTTCGTCGTCTTCCTGGTGCAGGCGGTGGTCAGCACCTTCCTGAATCGGTGGCTCGACCCCGACCTGGCCGGGACGCCGGCCATGACGGTCTTCGCGGACCTGGCCGTCCTCAAGCTGCCCGGCGCCGTGGCCGTCTATGCGCTTCTCGCTGCCGCCGTCTGGATGGCCCGCTCCATGGTCCGCCAGGAGCGGCTGCGACAGGACTTCCTCGACGCTCGCCTTTCCACCCTCCGTGCCCAGCTCCAGCCCCACTTCCTCTTCAACACCCTCAACACCACGGCCTCGCTGATCCGCCAGGGTTCGGGCGGAGCGGCGGTGGAGAGCCTGGTGGAGCTGAGTGATCTGCTCCGCCGGTCCCTTCGCGCACGGAACCGGGAACAGGTGAGCCTCGCCGAGGAGCTGCACTTTCTCCGAACCTACCTCTCCATCCAGAAGCGGCGGTTCGGGGAGCGTCTTCAGGCCGAGGTGTCGGTGGAAGAGGGTCTGGAGGAGGCCACCGTCCCCTTCCTCGTGCTCCAGCCCCTCTGCGAGAACGCGCTTCGCCACGGGCTCGACCTGGACCGGGGTACGGGCGAGCTCCGGGTCGCGGCCTTCCGCCGCAACGGGGAGTTGGTCCTCCAGGTGGAGGATTCCGGCGGCGACCCCGGTGAGCCCCCTACCACCGGATTCGGGATCGGACTCGACAACCTGCGCGAGCGTCTCCGGCATCTCTACGGACCGGCTCAGGCGCTGGAGCTGGACGAGGGCGTGCCCGGCGTCGGGACCCGCGCCACAGTGCGCCTCCCCTTCCAGCTCGACGACCATGGCTGACGGCGGCGCTCCCATCCGCGTCTACATCGCCGAGGACGAGGAGCCGGCGCGGCGTACCGCCCGCCTCCTGGTCGAGGCCGACGGGGACCTCCACCTGGTGGGCGAGGGCTATGGCGAGCAGGCGCTCCAGCAGGTCTCGGAATCCCGACCCGACCTCCTTCTGTTGGATGTGCGGATGCCGGGCATCGACGGGTTTCAGTTCCTCCGGGCGCTGCCACCGGACTCCCTGCCGCACGTCATCTTCGTCACGGCCTTCGACGAATACGCCGTGGAGGCCTTTCACGTCCGGGCCCTGGACTACCTTCTCAAGCCCTTCACCGACCAGCGCTTCCGAGAAGCCATCCGGCGCGCCAAGGCGCAGATCCGCCGGGGAGAACCCCAGGCACGGGTGCAGCTCCCCCCCGTGCTCGGGACCGGTGAGCACGGCGGGGTCGAGGTGCGGGGCCGGCGCCTGGTGCTGGAGGAGGGTGGCCGCACCCTCCTGGTCTCCATGGAGGAGATCGACTGGATCGAAGCGTCGGGCACCTACGCGACCCTGCATGGGGACGGCGGAAGTCATGTGGTCCGCATCACCATGTCGGAGTTGGAGAAGCGGCTCCTTGGTCGTGGGTTCTGCCGCATCCACAGGTCGTCGATCGTCCGCCTGGGTGCCATCCGAGAGATCCGCCCGCTCTCCCACGGCGACGCCCAGGTGGTGCTCACCACGGGGACGAAGCTGCGGGTGACCAGGTCCCGGCGGGAGGAGTTGGCGCAGGCTCTGGGGTGAGTCGGTCAGTCGGCCCGGAAGCTCTCGAGGGGGTCCGTCGCGGCGGCCCGGCGGGCGGGAATCGTCACCGCCACCAGCGCCAGGCCAAGGATGGCGGCCGTCGTAAAGGCTACGGAGCCCGCCGACAGTCCGGTGCCGGTGGCACCCAGCGCCTCGGACAGGATTCCTCTCCCCGACCACCAGAGCGCCATCCCCACCGAAAGCCCGACCCCGGCCATGACCAGACCCCGGCGTACCACCACCGCCAGGATGCTGCGGCGCGTGGCGCCGAGGGCCACCCGGATGCCTAGTTCGGTGCGTCGGCCCCGGACGTGGAAGGCGACGGCGGAATAGAGCCCAAGGGCCGCCAGCAGGCTCCCGATGAGGGCCAGCGCGCCCACGATGCCGAGCTGGATCCGGAGGGGTCGGAACCACTCGGAGAGGTGTCGGCGGTACGGGATCACCGATACGGGTCGGGCGCCCGGGATGGCCGACTCGACGGCAGCCGGAATGGCCTGGAGTGCTCCCTCTCCCCCCGCCACCACCAATCGGGTGAAGGCCCAGTTCTCGGCGTCGAAGGAGGCGTACATCATCGGGGGCGGTGGCGTGTCGGGACCGAAGTGTGCCGTGGACTCGGCCACCCCGATGATCTCCCGGTCCTCCTGGAGGATGAAGAGGCTGAGACCCACCGGGGACTCGCCGGGAAGGACCTCGTCGGCGAGCGAGAGGGAGATGATGACGGCAGGTTCGGACTCCCCGGGGTGGAAGGTGCGACCCTCCACGATGCGGATCCCCATGACGTCGAAGTAGTCCGGCGAGACGATGGCGTACTGCCCGAATCTCTGCTCGTCCTCCCGGAACCGTCGGTAGTCGAACCGGTTGTTCGAGCCCGACATGGGCGGATTGGTCGAGATGGCCGCCTGGTAGCCGCGATCCTCGAGCTCCCGCAGGAGGGCGGCCCAGGTGTCCCGTCGCTCCTCCCAGCCTCCATCCAGGGACTGCGGCAGAGCCACGAGCCCCGTCCACACGCCGTCCGCAACGAACCCCAGGTCCCGATCCACGAGCTCCATCGATCGCTCCCAGGCCAGCGCCCCGACGCCCACCAGGAGCGTCGTCAGGGCGAACTGTCCGATGACGATGGGCCGGCCGCCTACGAGCTTGGGCGACACGCGGGTGCCGGAGGTTGGAGTCTCAGCCACCGGCACCAGCCACCGGGCGAGGGCCACCACCACGGCGCCGGCAGTGACGGCAACCGCGAGCCAGATCGCACCCTCCACCCAGGAGAGACCCAGGTCTCCGGTGCGGGGCATCCCCTCGGGCAGCCATCGCATCGAGGCCGCGGTGGCGACCTGGGCGGCGGCCAGGGCGCCCACGCCTCCCACCAACCCCAGCGCGGCCCCCTCGAGGAGGGCGGTCCGGCCCAGTCGGCCTCGGGACGCCCCCAGCGCCATGCGCACGGCAGACTCCGGCGAGCGTTCCAGGGCCCGTGCCATGGAGAGCCCGAAGACGTTCACCAGCGAGAGGGCGAGGAAGGCCAGACCTGCCACGAGGAGGAGGCGAAGGGCCGGTCGGTAGGGACGAACCAGGTCAGCCCGAAGCGATACGACCTCCCCACTCCACCCCACGTGCGACGGCCAGGCGTCGCCCAGCGCCTCGGCGAAGGCCGAGATCTCGCCGGACGCGACCTCGATGGTGGAGGAGGGGGCCACCCGGCCCACCGTCTCCACGTAGCGGGCGCCCCGGAAGCCCTCGGCCAACTGGTGGGGCTCCCACCGGAGCGGCGTGAAGAGGTCCACCAACCCGGGATACTCTCCGTTCTGGGGGACGACCCCGGCCACGGTGTGGGCGACGCCTCCCAGGTCCAGCGTCGACCCCACCACGCCCGGATCCCCGCCGAACGCCCGGAGCCAGAACTCCTCCGTGAGCACCGCCGCGGGAACTCCGGTGTCGTCGCCGGCTCCGAGGTCCGCCCGACCGTGGAGGGGCGCCACGCCCAGCACCTGGAAGAATCCCGGAGACACGAGCGCCCCGCGCAGGTGACGGACGTCGCCGTCGACCCGCCACTCCGGGGAGCTCTGGAGGATGCCGGCGAACCCGGTCAGGTGCCGCCAGTCACGCTCCCGCAGCTCCTGGAGCATCGGGGGGGAGAGCTGGAAGCGCGTCCGTTCACCGGCGCCGTCACCGGGCTCCAGCTCGTAGACGTGGACGAGGCGCTCGGCGTCGGGGAGGGGCAGCGGCTCGAGCCAGACCTGCCAGGCCAGGCCGCCCAGGACCATGGCGCTGGCGAAGCCGAGGGCGAGGGTGCCCGCGACGCCGCCGGAATATTGAGGACGCCGGAGGAGAACCCGGATGGTGCTGCGAAGGTCGCCGCCCCCCAAGCCACGCATCAGGCCCTCGGCAAGGCTCGTCAGGAGGACCGGAAGGGAGAGCAGGGCCTGCCTCCGATACCACCGGCGGGCCGCCCGAGCCCCGCGGACCTGGTGGATCTCCCGGAACCTCTCGTCGAGGTCCTGGAGGACGAACGAGCGGTCGGGGCGTGGGACCAGCAGGCGGATCAGCCGACGCGCCACCGTCGGGGGCCTCGGCGTCACGAAGCGCCCCCTGGGTCGAGGTGCGGGCTGTCCCACAGGCGCTCGAAGAGCTCCCGAGATCGGTGCAACGCCTCTGTGCCTTCGGGCTCGAGGGTGTAGACCCGTACGGCGCGACCGCCCCCGGCGGGGCGGCGGGTGGACGACGCGACCATCGCCTTCCGCTCCAGTCGCTTCAGCGTGACGTAGACCGCAGGGATGGAGACGTCGCGCCCCGTGGCGTCGAGGATCTCGGCGTGGATCTCGGCGCCGTACCCCCCGTCCCCCAGCCGTCCCAAGGCCAGCAGCACCACCTGCTCGAACTCCCCGAGGTACTCCCTGCCCTCCCCCATCCGCACCCC
>JGI12048J13642_10251530_pt1 | contig 14248 bp, 14 predicted proteins | sample ElkSlonscriptome_16_FD_13642 | JGI IMG/M metagenome (IMG submission 13642) | reverse complement strand
GATTTTGGCAGAACTTCCTTGTACTGCGTTAGTGCCCATCAAAAACTGGCGTTTCTGGATGAGCACCATCTACGTCAACCGCATTTACTGTCTCCGCAATTCAGGCAGGTCTGGCAGCCATCCATCATCACGACCGATTTTTGCAGACATTTTTTGCAAGCGCTGGAGCCAGCGGGAAAGTCAGTGAGATCAGTACCTTCTTTTCCGTTCTCTTGCTGACGTAATTCCCAGGCCGCTCTTTTTTCTGCAATCAGGCGCCTTTGGGCATCATTGAGCTCTTCCGATTCAATAATACCGAGGGCCTTCATATGCCGCTCAATAACGGAACCAATTTCGGCAACCAGTGACGGTACGTAAACACCGCCTTTTTTGTAGTAACCACCGTTAGGATCATGCACTGACAACAATTCTTCCATCAAAAAGGTGATATCACCACCTTTGCGGAAAACCGCCGAGATAACTCGTGTGAGTGCGATAACCCACTGAAAGTGCTCCATTGACTTGGAGTTGATGAAGATTTCATAAGGAAAGCGGGATTCATGGTCGGTATCGACGTTGAGAACAATATCATTGATGGTGATATACAGGGCATGTTCTGATACCGGGGGCTTTATTTTGTAGGTGGTGCCCAGCAGAAATTCGGGACGCTCTATGGTTTCGTTCATGACCAATGGCTTGATTTCTTGCTCCACTGGCATTGCCGTGTTGGTCTTAGCATCTGCTGCTTTGACTTTGTAGCCAATAATTTTTTTTCCGACTTTGACAGCCATTTTCGTTACCTTTGTCTTGCTAGCGGATCTGTTTGTTTACTGATCGGTGTCCCGATCAGCAGGGTTCAATGATTTTCTTGCTACTAATACTTTCTTAGTAAACTTTTACTATTGGTTAGTAATCTTTACAGCAGTTGTTAGTACATGCTTAGTCAGTCGTCGTTAAGCTCCTAATACTTGCCGTAAGTACCTTCTTTTAAGGCATCAAACAGATTTGCCGCCGAATGAACTTCGCCATCATATTCTACTTCTTCATTGCCTTTACATTCGATCTTCGAACCATCTTCCAGCACAAATTCATAGGTGGTGTTTTCCAGATCTTGCTCTTTTACCAGAACGCCTTGAAAGGCTTCGGGGTTAAAACGGAAGGTGGTACAGCCTTTGAGTCCTTTTTCATAAGCATCCATATAAATGTCTTTAAAATCTTCATAGGCAAAATCAGTAGGCACGTTCGCTGTTTTCGATATAGACGAATCAATCCATTTTTGAGCAGCAGCTTGAATAGCCACATGTTGACCAGGTGCGACTTCATCGCTGCTAGTAAAGTAAGCAGGTAGCTGAGCTGCTGGGTCGTCGCTGAAGGGCATGGCTTTATCATTAACTAAGTGACGATAGGCCAGTAGTTCATAGGAAAAAACATCGACCTTTTCTTTCGTCTTGCGTCCTTCACGAATAACGTTACGGGCATAGTGATGGGCAAAACTGGGTTCAATCCCATTACTGGCGTTATTGGCTAGTGACAGAGAAATAGTGCCGGTGGGTGCGATGGAGGTATGGTGAGTAAAACGTGCCCCGACTTCAGCCAGTTTATCGACCAACAGGGGATCGGCTTCGGCCACTCGCTGCATATAGCGACTATATCTGGCATGTAGCAAACGCCCTTTAATTTTATCTCCGGCCTGATAACCATCTCCTGCCATCTCCGGGCGCAGCCGCAGCATTTCTTTAGTGACGGTGAAATCATCATCCATAACAGGAGCCGCTCCTTTTTCTTCTGCAAGAGAGCAGGCCTGACGCCAGCCTTCCAGTGCCATTTCTTTACATACTAATTCCGTAAATTCAATGGATTGCTCTGATCCATAGGACATTTTCAACATTGCCAGCGTAGAACCAAGACCGAGAATACCCATGCCATGACGGCGTTTATATTCGATTTCGTGGCGTTGTTTTTTCAGCGGCAGACCATTGATTTCCACCACATTGTCCAGCATCCGGGTAAATATGCCGACGACCTTGCAATACTTGTCATAATCAAATCTGGCATTTTCAGTGAAAGGGTATTCCACAAATTTAGTCAGATTGACCGAGCCCAGCAGGCAACTTCCATAGGGAGGAAGGGGTTGTTCACCGCAAGGATTGGTGGCTCTGATATTTTCACAGAACCAGTTGTTATTCATCTCATTGACTTTGTCGATCAAAATAAAACCGGGTTCGGCAAAGTCATAGGTGGAGGACATGATGGCATTCCAGATGTCTCTGGCTTTGACGGTTCGGTAGATGCGACAAGCAACTAAACCACTGTCATTGGTGAAATAGTCAGCTTTGTTGGGAAATTCCCGGAATACGTAGGCGGATTCATCGGCAAGGTCCAATTGGTCGGTTGCCACTTCACTACTTGTGACTGGAAAGGATAACTGCCAATCCTCATCGTTTTTTACCGCGTCAATAAAATCATCGGTTATTAACAGCGAGAGATTGAATTGACGCAGGCGACCGTCTTCCCGTTTTGCCATGATAAAGTCAAACACATCGGGATGATGGACATCAAACGTTGCCATTTGTGCACCGCGACGCCCACCCGCAGAGGAAACGGTAAAACACATCCGATCAAATATATCCATAAAAGACAAAGGACCTGATGTAGTTGCTCCTGCGCCAGCCACATAAGCGCCCTTCGGTCGCAAAGTCGAAAATTCATAGCCGATTCCGCAGCCCGCTTTCAGAGTTAAACCCGCTTCATGATTTTTCTTTAAAATGTCGTCCATCGAATCCGTAACCGTGCCGGATACGGTGCAATTGATGGTCGAGGTAGCCGGCTTGTGCAATTCGGCGCCTGCATTGGAAATAATGCGTCCGGCGGGTATAGCACCATTTTCCAGAGCCCACACAAAATCCTGTTGAATCTTTGCTCGAATACTTTTCTTTTCAACAGAAGAGAGTGCAGAAGCTACGCGCTGGTAGGTATCCTGTATCTCCTTGTCGACCGGCTCACCTGATTTGGTTTTCAGTTGGTATTTGGTGCTCCAGATGTCCTGGGAAGCGGGTTGCATTTCGATGGGAGTAATTAGCTGCTGGACTTTTGCGTTCATGCTTTCTCTCAATGAAGGATTCAAAAAGTGGTCGTTTTTTGGCCTTTTCTGTTGGTTCAGAAAATAGATTGCGAACTCATCTGCATTTAACCAACGAAACCAAAGTAGCACAATATATAGTATGCCGCCAAAATAAAATGTGGATATGTGCTGTTTATTGGGGTAACACCCTGTGGATATCTTGTGCGGAATTCAGCTAAAGTCGCGTTAACAAAGGACTTGTAGCAAGACTTTAGTATTAGCCAAAAAAACTAAAAAAAATTGAAGGTTTTGGGATGTGTTAAGCGCTTACATGGGTGAGATCAATTAATGCGTCCGCTTGCTAACAATAATTAACAAGGCAAGTCCTGATAACCTGACTGTTTGTATTAAACGGTATTGAGCAATGGCCACCAATTTCACCGCTGCATTACTCGCCATATGTCTGGTTGTTGTCCAGCTTTACTGCATGGGTTTTTACGGCAGTGGACCGGACAGCAGCAAAACAGAAGTGCGTTCAATTAGCACCTTGATTGAGAATGAAGGTTTGTTGACCGGCTCGATACCTGATAATGACCTCGTCTTGTCTTATGACCTCGCTGAATCACCAGCCTTAAATAATATCGAAGCCCACCTAAAATAGTTGAGCCGCTGAATTCCCCCAAATGGTGCGTCGGCAACTATAATTCTTTAGTTAACAATCTACCTGATTTACTATTCTTCAACAGAGACTAAGCTGATGATTTGTTTTGCTCACGTGAGGAAAGACTATGGCTGAACCTAAGAACGTCACCCAACTACTAATGAGCTGGCGGCAGGGGGATGGACAGGCGCTTAACAAGATAATCGAAGCATTGCATGGAGAAATGCGGAAAATTGCCGGGCGCTACATGGCAGGTGAAAAGCAAGGCCACATGCTGCAAGCCACCGCCTTGGTCAACGAGGCCTATTTGCAACTGGTAGATGCTGAGGTGGAATGGAATGACCGGGTTCATTTTCTTGCCGTGGCCTCGCAAACCATGCGCCGTATTCTGGTTGATCATGCCCGTTCGCAAAAGCGTAAAAAGCGAGGCGGCGATGATCTGCGAGTCACCCTGTATGAGGCGCAAATCTGCGATGATGGTAGTCAACCCGATTTGCTGGACCTGGAGGACGTGCTGGAGAAATTGGCTGCGTTTGATGAGCGCAAAGCAAAAATTATTGAAATGAGTTTTTTTGGTGGCATGACCCAGGAGGAAATTTCACAGTTTCTGGATGTTTCTTTATCAACTGTCGAAAGAGATCTCAGGTTTGCGAAAGCCTGGCTGGTTAAAGAAATGAAGGACTAGCAGGATTCGTCAATCCTGAAAAAAGCCACCATAGGCTTGTTTTAAGGGCCGGCAAGCCTTAGCCATCAATAGAAAGCTGTCTGCGAGCCGGTCTCAGTGCTGTATGGCTTTTAAATGTTTAACGACGTCTCCGCGTGCATGAGCGGGCAGGTGGCTAACCAAAGCCACAAGCAATTCTTCATGGCTCAGACCTTTGTCCTTATATCGCTTAATTATTTCTGGCGCACTGGGTCCTACGTAAGCGGTCATCACTGCAGCTAGCCGCATAAGGTATTGGTCACTGAAACCCTCTTTTTCTTCACTGCCAGAAACCGAAGAGTCGGGAATGCGTTTCGCTTTGTCTTTAAGATGATGTTGAAAAGAACTCAGCCATTGCACCACTTTTTTCATGGAATTCAGGCGCAATTTAGGGTCTTTGATTAGCATACCGCGAAGCAATCGTTGCAAGTGCGGGTGTTTAACAATATCGGGATGGTTCAAGTCTGGCTCACTGTGCATCACCGCATTGAGCAGAGTGGAAGTTTTCTCAGCCGCAAACAATGGCTTGCCTGTCAACATTTCGAATAGAAGCGTGGCTAAGGACCATATGTCCGTGTGTGCGCCCACATCGTCACCTTCTAATTGCTCCGGTGCCATATAAGCCAGTGTGCCCATGCGGGCACCTACAAGAGTGATTTCAGTGCCTGCCAGTTTAGCAATGCCAAAATCCAATATTTTTACCACATTGTCTTGCTGGATTAGGATGTTAGCGGGTTTGATGTCACGGTGAACAACACCTACCTGATGTGCTGCACTGAGGCCAGATGCGATCTGCTTGGCGATTTTTATCGATTTTTTCAGCGAGATCGCGCCTTTGTTAAGATGATCTTCCAGCGTGTTACCGTGATAAAACTGCATGGCGATAAACAGACCGCCTTCTTCCGTGTTGCCCATATCGTGAATCACGCAGACATTGGGATGATCCAGCCGGGAAATGGCTTTAGCTTCCAGCAGCAATCTTTGTTTAACGCCGGGGTCTGAAGCGACCGAGGGGGCAAGACACTTCAAGGCAACAAAGCGATCGAGGCGGGTGTCTTCGGCTTTAAACACCCATCCCATGCCCCCTTCACCAATTTTGCTGATAATTCGATAGGGTCCCACCATCGATTCAGGCCGCATCTTTGGCAGTACCAGGGTGGCTTCGATAGGATCAGGCTCATAGGCCCTTGGCATGATCTCTTCTACTTCTTCATCTGCCATGATGAGATCCAACACTTCTTTTTTCAGTGCGTGGTCTGGACAGTGCTCTTGCAAATAGCGTGATCGTTCGTTTGCATCCATGTCGGCGACAGTATCAAAAAGGCTTTGAATTTGAGTCCAGCGTTTCGCGTCCATATATTGGGATGTAATAAGAAGAGTTTAAATGGTTCGGGATAGTGGCAAAACATCAACTGTTAGTTGATCATAGCTAAATATCGATGGAATGAGTATCTTCTTAGCGTTTTAACATTTGACTCAAACTGAAGCTATACGGGAAACTCTTATGCGCAACCTGCTCGTCGTCGCCCATGCCCCATCTCCAAATACCAGACGTCTCGTTGACGCAGTGCTCAGTGGGGCGCAACAGTCAGCGGAAACAACCGTTAATACCCAATGGATTCCGCCCCTACAAGCACAGCCAGACGATGTGCTGGGTTGTGATGCTATTATTCTGGGAACCACCGAAAACCTTGGTTATATGAGTGGGGCACTAAAAGACTTCTTCGACAGAATTTATTACCCCTGTCTGGAAGTGAAGCAAGGCTTACCCTATGTACTCTACATTCGCGCGGGTCACGATGGCACCGGTACCCGGCGCGGAGTCAACACTATTATTACTGGATTACGTTGGCGGGCTGTACAAGAACCTCTTATTTTTCGGGGTGACTGGCAGCCCGCATTTGTTGATCAGTGTGAAGAGTTAGGTATGGCGATGGCGGCTGGACTAGATGCTGGAATTTTCTAGTTTGTACTCATCCAGAAACGCCAGTTTTTGATGGGCACTAACGCAGTACAAGGAAGTACCGCCAAAATCGATCGCCTAAGCGATTGATTTTGCATGCAAAGTAGAATCGACATTTTACTTTGCGACTCCGCGAAACGGCATGGAAGCCGTTTCAGGATGAAAACCAGGTTATAACTGTTAAAACCGACGCCAGCACCAGGTTATTCAGTCAAGAACCCACTCATTTCTGCGATTAATGCTTGGGAGCCCATCCACATCAGATAAAACAGGGTGCTTAAGACCGCTAAGGCCATGGTGTAATACAGCAAGCGGCGACCCAGATTTTGTTTTGGTGTGAACTGTAACCCTGCCTGCTGGTTTAAATGCTTTCTTAGTAGCTCCACATTTTTAATGTTGGCCTTCCAGAGAACATCAAAGGCATCACCAATAAAGGGGATCGAACCCAGTATAAATTCAATTAGAAGATTAAGCAGCATGCGCAGGATGAGCGCAAAAGGTGCTCCAGCCACTTTGGCTTCTACCAAAATACCAGTGGAAAAGGCAAAAGTTAAAAAATCTCCGATGCCAGGGATTAAGCCAATAATTCCATCCCAGCCAAAGCGAATAGATGTGCCTGGAATTTGAAATTTTGAATCCAGTAGATTGGCATAATGATCCAGACGCTTTAATCTGCTGTCGACTTGGTGTTTGTTGGCCGTTCGATCTGAGGTTTGACTGATGCTTCGTGATTGTTTGCCTGGTAGGGCCATGACATTTTTCCAAATCGGTGAAAGGCAAAATGGTGAAAGGCAAAAACTGTGAATCCTATGAAAACTGAGCGTTGCGGCTGGTGTGGTTCGGACCCGCAATACATAGATTACCACGACAGGGTTTGGGGGCGTCCAGTCAGTGATTCCCAGCAGTTATTTGAAAAACTCTGTCTGGATGGCCAGCAGGCGGGTTTGTCCTGGCTGACTATTTTGCGCAAACAAGAGCACTACTCCGCAGCTTATCAAGATTTTAGGCCGGAGGTACTCGCAGGCTGGGGGGATGAAGACGTTGTTCGATTAATGAAAAATCCCGGAATCGTCAGAAACCGACTTAAAGTTCAATCGATTATTGGCAATGCCAGAGCTTACCTGGAGTTAGAGTCAACAGGCCAGGCCTTCAATCAATTCTTGTGGCGATACGTCGAAGGTAACCCGATAGTCAACCACTTTACGAATGCTGAAGCGGTGCCTGCATTCACCGCGCTATCAGATACTCTATCCAAAGACCTGAAAAAGCTGGGTTTTAACTTCGTTGGTAAAACTATCGTTTATGCGTTTATGCAAGCCGTTGGAATGGTGAATGACCACTTGATTCAGTGTCCGCAACATCAACAATGCAAGGCATTGGCTTCGACCTTCAGTTGCTAGCCAAGGTGGCTTGTCACCAAATAGCAATCAGGGCCAGAGGGCGCCCGGTAGGGTTTGGGTGTTCCCCGCTTGCCTGAACGGCAAGCAGTTAACACCCTGTGTAGAAATACTTTAATCTTTTAAACTTAATCTTTAGCAAAAAATCTGGCGTTGATTTCGTCTTGTAGCTTTTGTCCCGAAAAATGTGCCCGTTGCACTAATTCCCAGAAATAGCGATAAGTGGCCCGGTCGTGGAGTTCGCCATCATATTGTATTGGCCCCCATTCGGCATCTTGTGCGGCCAGCAATATATTCTGTGCGGCCTGAAGTTCGGTGAAATCAGGCTTCATGGCGTCTACAATCGCCTGAATCTGAGTTGGGTAGATGGACCACATTCTCATAAAGCCGAACTGATTTCTGGCGATTTCAGCATCTTTGTAGGTTTGGTAGGGATTTTTAAGGTCCAGTGTGACGTTGTGGCAAGGAATTACGTGATTGGAGAGCGCTGCCTGACAAACATTGGCCTTGGCTCTTGCGATTAAGCGATGCTCAAACTGGCCTGGACTTCTCATATTGGAAGCTGGTATGGCACCTTGATAACCGGAAATAAAATCCATCAGACCAAAATCCAGTACTTGCAACCAAGGTAGTGCGGCTATCTCATCAATATCCCGCAGTGCGCCATGGGTTTCGATCAGAATATGAATCGGTATCTCTCTGCTTATTCCTGCTTCTTTGCACTTGGCCTGGATATATTCAATCTGTGTTCTGGCATCAGCAACGGAAGTTGCCTTCGGCAAGGTAATATAGGCTAATTTCTCTCCTGCCCCTGGCACAAGGATATCCACGTCCTGTTTCCAGTCTTTGTGCTCAAAGTCATGTATACGACAGCCCGCCATGCCGTGCTTGTTGGCATCGGAGTTGACCACTCTGACGATCATCTCGGCATGGGCATACTCTTTCCCGGTTTCGGCTCCATCTTCACAGTCGCAAGTCACATCGAACACCGGGCCCAGCTTTTCCTGCAACTGCAATGCTTTCAAAATCATTTTTTCGCTGCCAGCAAAGTGCTCACAGGAGGGAATGACGGGAAGGGTTTTTCCTGAATCAAAAAGTGCTTCATTTGGGTGTGTCATCGGCTTCGTTATCCTTTAAAAATTTAATGGTTTGTCTGAATCTGCAGTTGCTGTTACTTGGCGGTTTTTTGGGTCGGTATAACCACGGTGTAGTCAAGGTCGAGTACAATGTGTTTGAGGTATTTGCCATCTTTACCTTTGGGCGTATCGATTTCGTCCGGCTTTTTGTTTTTTATGGCGACGGTTCGCAGACGTAACAATCCAAGATCGTCTCTATGGTCGATAGTGTCGAGAATTTCTGTGTAGGCATAGACAGTATCGCCTGCATAGGTGGGATTGGCATGGGCGCCGCTATTGATGGCATACACCCATTGCGCGTTTTGCAGTCCATTGAAGGACAATGCTCGGGCCAGTGAAATGATAACGCCCCCGTAGATCAGGCGCTCTCCCATGGGCGTTGACTTCATCATGTGGTCGTTGAAATGGACCTTGGCATTGTTCTGATACAACTTGGTGGCCAGGGTGTGATCACTATCGTCGATAGTGATTCCTTCTGGGTGATTCAGTCTTTCTCCTTTTTGATAATCTTCAAAAAAATACGGTCCTCCGGTGGCTTGGGTGTCGACACTTTTCACCGCGGGGATGCTTAGGGTTTCACCAATAGGTGTTGACTCGGCAAAGACAGGTACATCATTGATGCCAGACATATTCCCTTTGTCTTTTTTATGGACCATGACCCAACGCTTGAAATTCAGAATTTCGGCATTGTGTTGGTTGTAGCCGATAGAATGGACATAGACCACACCACTCTTGCCGTTTGAATTCTCCTTCAAACCAATCACCGACGATTCTAACCTGACCGTGTCACCCACATAAACCGGATTGGGAAAGGCAATCTCTGCATAGCCAAGATTAGCAATAGCATTTAAGGATACATCTTGTACTGATTTGCCAAATGTGAGATGAAACAATAAGATATCGTCGATGGGTTTGTTTTGATATCCCATCTCACTGGCCAATGGGGTGGAAGAGTGAAGCGCAAAGCGGGACCCGGTAAAGGCAATGTAGAGTGATACATCGCCATCGCTAATGGTTCGGGGCAGAGGATGTACTATTTTTTGTCCGATAGTGAAATCTTCAAAAAAATTGCCCATGTTAATCTTATTACTTAAATTTGACACTTCTGCTCCTTTACATGCTACATGCGGCTTAATCTGAATCGTGTGGAATCGTTGTTTCCCACTAAAATAGTCATTGTTTCACAACAGGCATTCGGGAAAGTCGGGCCCAGGGACTGGTTAAAAACGCGCCTATTTTATGTCATAAGGACACTTTGGATAAACAGTCGCCCAAGGTTTATTTCTCACTACCGTGCCAAGGGTGCGTTTTATGCCAAATGAAGGGATAAAAAGTCAAATATTACGTTGAATAATGGCTAAAATGTTAGAAATTGAGGGAATTATCCGAATTCGGGTAATTTTGACCTGGTGTTGATTCAACCATTCCGCCGAGCTAGTGAGCCCAACCACTGCCAATGGCACGAAATGGTAACTCCAACTCGAGCTCCGGCACTTCCTGCGCCACCCAGGCCGGGAAGGTATTGCTGTTTGGCCCGGGAAATACGCGGTAAACTTCCTTCCAGGGATAGCGCTGAATAGCTTCCTTAACTTTGACTATCAGGTCGCCGGTGTCTCCCCCTTGCTTATGAAGAATCAGCTCTGGTTTTTTGCCAAACCAATAACGATCGGGTAAGTCATAGCGTTCTGTCAGTGCGGGTAAGCCATGACGGACTCGCCAGCCCACCACCTGGTAGACCTTGTAAGCGGGTGCATCATAGGGTTTGATGGCAATCCATGTGTGGATGGCAAACCAGCCGCGCCAGCCCCAGGCGGGCGCGCCATAGACCAGTATGACAGCTTCACGCGTGGTCTCCGCTTTGGGGGCAATCTGGGCCGATGCGCGACTGGCCGTGCGCCAGTCATCGTTAGTACATGCAGCCAACAGGCAGACCAGGAGCAGAACTGATGATAGCCGTTGGGCATGGGCTGCAAAGGGAGAGGGCAGGGGTCTTGATTTCATTAGCTGGCAGTCATGGTTTGATCGCGCTTGCTTACCTGGCTATTTGGTACTGGTGCCAGTGACGCCAACTGTATCCCCATGATGGAAATGACGCAGTAGGCAGTAAAGTAATAAAAACCAGCATGCAGGCTGGCATGGATATTAGGATTGGATTGGGTAGCAAGAAAGGCAATAAACACACCAACAACAAACACATCGGCCATGGACCACTTACTGATGATAGCGACGAATTGATAGACTAACGGACGATATTTCAATTTCTTAATCAGCAGTACCAGCAGAATAAGCAGCGCTTTAAAGACTGGCACGGCAATGCTGAATATAAAAATCAAACACGCCACTATGGTGTTGTTATTATCGACCAGCGATCGAATCGTTTGCACTATACTCTGAGTTTCATCATAGATAATCAATTCCCCCAGCAATGGCAGCTTGGTTCCGGCGGTAATATTCATCATGGGCTTGGTTAATCCGGGATACAGGCAGGCAAGTGACAGTAGAATAAGCAGCAAAGCCAGTTTGTTTCGATAGCACAATATCAATTGAGGCATAGTGTAGCAGGGCCCTTGTTGCTGATGGCTTATTCCTATTACGAGCAAAAATGGCCAGCGAATAATAGTTACAAGCAAAGATTTATTTTAGCGGAATACTCACTGTATACTAAGTCTCTTGGCAGCGTTTCTAGATTCATTGACTTACCAGATACGGTCTTTTACGACTTAGCTAAGAAGGAAAACAAAGGAAGGATATTAGCCTTTTCCTCTGGATGCCTCGTTAAACCAGTCAATATACACTCTATATTTCACGCGGATTTGCCTGGCTTCGATATGTTACCCAGCAAGCGGAGACGTTTGTGCAGAACGGGTTTACTACCCTTTGCTGGTGACGCCATCAATCTAAAGTTTTTCGTTCAAGCCCAACCTTTTTCGGGGGATAAATGACTACATCAAAAATAATCTATACCAAAACTGATGAAGCGCCGATGCTGGCGACTTATTCGCTGTTACCCATCATCAGAAAATATGCTGAAAAAGCGGGTGTGGCTATTGAGCTCAGCGATATTTCCCTTGCGGGGAGAATCCTTGCTGCCTTTCCCGACTATTTGAATGAAGACCAAAGAACACCTGACGCCTTGGCAGAGTTGGGGGAATTAGCGCTGAAACCTGAAGCAAATATCATTAAATTGCCCAATATCAGTGCATCGATTCCTCAGTTGAAAGCGGCCATTGATGAATTAAATGAACAGGGTTATGCGGTTCCGGGATACCCTGAAGAACCGGCCAACGAGACTGAACAAGATATTTACTCCCGCTATGCCAGTGTTTTAGGTAGCGCGGTAAACCCTGTATTGCGCCAAGGCAATTCAGATCGTCGAGCGCCAGCGGCGGTGAAAGCTTATGCCAAGAGCCACCCCCATTCCATGGGTGAATGGAGCAAAACCTCAAAATCTCACGTTGCTTTTATGGAGGACGGAGATTTCTATGCCAGTGAAAAATCAGTCTGTGTAGACAAAGCATGTAAGGTGCGGATTGAACTGGAAAATAAATCTGGCCAAGTGGAAGTGTTGAAGACAGACATTCCTTTGCTGGCCGGAGAGATAATCGACGGTATGTTTATGAGCGTAAGCGCTCTTAAGCAGTTTTTTGAAGTCCAAATTCAAGATGCCAAAGACAGTGGGGTGTTATTTTCGTTGCATGTAAAAGCCACCATGATGAAAATTTCAGATCCCATTATATTTGGCCATTGTGTGGCCAGTTATTATCGGGAGGTATTCGAAAAACACGGCGAATTATTTGATCAATTAGGTGTTAGCCAGAATAACGGTATCAGTAGCGTTTACCAGAAGGCCAGTTCTTTGCCCGAAGCTAAACAAGCGGAAATAGAGGCTGATATAAAGGCTTGTTATGACCTTCGTCCTGCCATTGCCATGGTAAATTCCGACAAAGGTATTACCAACCTGCATGTACCCAGTGATGTGATTATCGATGCTTCAATGCCGGCCATGATTAGGACTTCGGGTCAAATGTGGGGGGCTGATGGTAACTCTCACGACACCAAAGCGGTTATTCCAGATCGAACCTATGCCACCATCTACCAAGAGGCGATCGCATTTTGCAAGCAACACGGTTCATTTGATCCGACGACGATGGGTTCATCACCTAATGTGGGGCTAATGGCACAAAAAGCTGAAGAATACGGTTCCCACGACAAAACGTTTGAAATCAGTGAAAGTGGGACGGTTCGTGTGGTAGATGATGCAGGCAATGTGTTATTGCACCACGAAGTGGAACAGGGTGATATTTGGCGCATGTGTCAAACCAAAGATGAGCCCATACAAAACTGGGTCAGATTGGCAGTAGAGCGTGCTCGTGCTTCCGATACCCCAGCAATATTCTGGCTGGACGAGAATCGTGCCCATGACCTACAACTGATTAAAAAAGTGCGTCTCTATCTGAAAGATCTAAATACGGATGGACTCGATCTTAGCATCATGGAACCAGCGCGGGCAATTTGCCATACCATGGAGCGGCTGGTAAAGGGAGAAGATACGATTTCGGTCACTGGCAATGTGTTGCGTGACTATCTGACCGACTTATTTCCAATTCTCGAGTTAGGCACCAGCGCAAAAATGCTATCCATTGTGCCACTGATGAATGGTGGCGGCTTATATGAAACCGGGGCCGGTGGGTCAGCGCCTAAACATATTCAGCAATTTGTAGAAGAAGGCCATTTGCGATGGGATTCATTAGGTGAGTTTCTGGCCTTGGCTGTGTCTTTGGAAGATTTGGGCATCAAAAACGATAACGAAAAAGCGAAGGTGCTTTCGCAAGCATTAGATAGCGCCACTGAAAAATTTCTCGAGGCCGATAAATCACCTAAACGTAAGAAAGGGGAACTAGGCAATCGGGGCAGCCATTTCTATTTAGCATTATTTTGGGCTGAAGCATTAGCCAGGCAGGAACAAGACGCTGAGCTAAAGGCAGCATTTGCACCTTTAGCTAAAACACTGGCTGAAGGTGAGAGCCAGATTATGGCTGAAATTGATGCTACTCAATGTAAACCAGCCGATATTGGTGGTTATTACCATCCCGACGACGCCAAATGTAACCTGGCAATGCGCCCTAGTGACACGCTAAATTCGGCAATTGAGGCGTTTTGACGCTGGGTATAGTGATACAAATGAAGCCTTCAGCGACTCTCTGACAATCTGACACGCGACGTTTACCAGAGAGAGCGCTGGGCATTGCTTGTCCACTCCATTGTCTTATTTTGACTACACTAGCTAGTTTTCATCATGAAACGGCTCCCATGCCGTTTCGCGGAGTATAGATTTTACTTTGCTCGCA
>JGI12048J13642_11115194_pt1 | contig 14250 bp, 12 predicted proteins | sample ElkSlonscriptome_16_FD_13642 | JGI IMG/M metagenome (IMG submission 13642) | reverse complement strand
TCGTGCTCAGTCGCTCCAGCGACGGTGCTCGTAATCGAAACCAACCGTGATGACCGCGCAAACCTTTTGACGATGAATGGCTCGACGTTTACCGGTTCTCGATCGACTTCGTTGCTGGGTCCTTCGAGGCTGCCGCGATGAATGGGATACTCTATCGGATCATCGCGATGCTGACCCGGATGGCGATGAAATTCGATGGTGTCACGGAGTAACATGCTGACATCGATTACGAGTACGAGCACCGCTTCGCTGAGCACGAGCACGACAGCCACGAGCACGACAGCGCGGACGAGCCAGAACGAACGTAGGCCGAACGTACGAACGTAGGGGCCGTACGAACGTAGGGGCAGAGCATCATATCGGGTGATGCAGCAACACCCCGGACAAACGGAGGGGTCGAGAATTTTGCTTTGCCTAGTGCACTTGATCGTCTGGAAACAGGCGTTCCTGCTTCACGAGACGCCTTGGCCACCTCACGAAAAAAAAGGGCGTGAAGGAATCTCCTTCACGCCCTTTTGGGGTTTGACTCATCTAGCGGACTCCGATGCGGTGTTCCGGACCAAAGTCATACTTGCCGGAGCCGCTGGGCCAAATTCGTGCCTTACAAACTGATGACGACACCTAAGTCGATTCCTTGAACCCAGAGGCTTGAATCATCAAACTTGAACGCGGGGCTACCGAACGGGCCACCGGTAGCGATGGTCGTACCATCAAAGGTTGGGTTCACAAAATCACCCGCCATCGCGACATTGTCAAAGTACAGGAACGAGTAGCCGACGGTCAACGCGACGTTGTCTCGGAACTGGTAACCAAGCTTGAAGTTGGCTTCCGGGACAAAGGCGAAGACGTCACGCTCGTACACACCTTGATTGTCCAATGCCAACGCTCCGCCCGACGATGGAGCGGTATTGCCGAGTGGACCGAATTGAGTCGAACCAGCAATGTTGACGCGTTGGTTCATGTTACCAAGGTGAACTTTGGTCAGCGAACGAACCATCCAACGGCCACGAGTCGCACTCAATTCAAAACCAAGTTGACCGCCGTTGAAGCGATTTTCAGCTTCGAACAGATCGTTGAAACGTGTTTCGTCACCCGTATCGCGGTTGAGCGAACGGCTGGTCATGCGAAGTTCGTCATCGATACTGAGGTGAGTATAACCACCGATCAGTTCTAGCTTGTGCGTGCGGCAGCTACCCAAGTTGATTCTTGTGTAAGCTTCAGCACCGAACAGGTTCAAGCTGCTTTCCGCTTGCACGCTGCCTGTGAAATCTGCACCCAAAACATCGTCCGCAGCAATCAGGATTGAATCTTCTGCACCGGTGTTGGTATTGAAGAACGGACGACCAATCGTTTGGCTACTGCCGTCACCACTGTTCGAGTAGGACTCACTATTTTCATCCATGATCCAAAACCGACCACCCACGCCGACATTTTTGGAAAGGTATTTTCCGTAGTCGCCACGGAACCCAACCGACATGTCGCCTTCGATGTCGTCACCGAAAACGGTGGTGGGATTCGTCGAGATCGGCAAAACGCCAGGCTCGTTGGTCGTGACCAAAGCAGGCATGTCGCGATCAGGAGCGAACCACATCAAGAACTCGGCCGTTGCCCAATTGTTGCTGCCGCAGCCGAAAATCTTGCCGATCCCCAACGAGCCACAACTCTGTTTGCCACTGCAGCTGTCGCAGCCACCATCACAGCCACCGTCACAGTAGCTATCATACGATTGATAGGAGCCCTGATTGGGAGCCACCATGTTCATCGAATTTTCGACCACTTGGCCGTCGACATAGGTAACCGGTTGCAACGCTTCGGTGGTAGCCCGAGCATATCGGTCGGCGTCAGCCGGCTCGTTGTCGTAACCGTAATCATCATCGGCTTGGTTGCCTTGAGCGTGTGCGACCGGGTCCACCTGCTCTTGGTAAGTCGCTTCATCAGCGAAGTAGGCGTCTTCGTCGTAACCAGGTAGGTCGCCGACGCTCGATACACCCTGTTGAGCAAAGCTCACGTTTGAGGCGGACAGCAAGACAGCTGCCAGGGTAATGCCACGCATATTCATTTTCATTAGAAGTCTCGTACAGTCCGGGAACACAGGATTGACTGGTATAACTCAATCGACTGAACTGATCGTTAGATGCAGCACCGCCGGAACTCCAGGAACACTCCGCCTAAGCTGCCTACTTTGAAACAAAATGCGGTCACTGTTTACCTAGCATTCCTGGATTAAATGTTAGAATGAATGTTTCACGCGAATTAGCGGTGCAATGGGGTCGAACAAGCAACGATATGACCGAAAAAAAACACGAAGAAACTGCGATTTCCACCAGCGAACTGGATTCTGAATTGGATTTGCCTATCGATCGAGAATCGGCTGCCTCTAAACCGGAGGCGGTCGAGGGGGAACTACTTGGGGCACCGGGAACGAGCGATCGACACATCGGCGGAACCCACAAAGCTCTCTCGCCATTCTCGCGGCAGGGGATCAGCCCTCGCATGATCCGCTGGCGACGCAAGCTAAATCAAATCAATGAACTCGAGCCGACACTCCAGGCGGAGGATGATCAAAGCCTCCGCAAACGCTCGCTCGCTTTGCGTTACCGTGCGATGGCGGGCGAAAAATTGGCATTGCTCTTGCCGGAAGCGTATGCATTAGTACGCGAGGCAGGACGCCGAACCCTATCGATGCGGCATTATGACGTCCAAATGATCGGAGGCATCGCACTCTTCGAAGGCTGTATCGCGGAGATGCAAACTGGTGAAGGAAAAACGCTGACGGCAACGCTGCCCCTGTATTTGCATTCACTCCTCGGCAAAGGGGCCCATTTGGCAACCGTCAACGATTACTTGGCCAAGCGGGACGCCGAATGGATGCGGGTACTCTATGAGAAGCTAGGCGTTAGCGTCGGAGTGATCCAAACGAGCGATGACCAAAAGGATCGGCGTAAATCGTATGCCTGTGCCGTGACCTACGGTACGGCCAAAGAGTTCGGCTTCGATTTCCTCCGCGACCGGCTCCTCCTTCGAGCACAAAACCGGTTGCAAACCGAAATGCTGGGCGATGGCGGGGTCGGCTTCTCAGGCGGCGGTGACGAAATCGTAATGCGAGGAATGCATTTCTGTTTGGTGGATGAGGCCGACAGCATTCTAATTGACGAAGCCCGGACGCCGCTCATCATCGGCAGCATCGAAGATACCGTACGTGACCAGATTGTCGAAACCTACCAATGGGCGTCCGAGCACGCTCCCGAATTCGAACTCGATGAGCATTTCGAGATCGATGATGATACGAAACAGTACGAATTGACCTCGCGTGGACGTCAAAAGGTACGAGCGCTACCGAAAAGTGACCTCGTTCGCACCATGGGTTTAGTCGACTTGTATGAATACATCGAACGTTCCGTAAAGGTTTACCGCGAATTTTTGCTGGATCGTCAATACGTTGTCCGTCCGAATGAAAAGGGCGTGGAAGAAATCGTGATCGTCGATGAGTTCACCGGTCGATTGGCGGAGGGCCGTAAATGGCGCGATGGAATTCACCAAGCGATCGAAGCGAAAGAGCAAATCGAGATCAGCGTGCCCACGGGCCAAGCCGCTCGGATTACCGTACAAGATCTCTTTTTGCGTTACCCGCATTTGGCCGGCATGACCGGTACGGCGGCGACCAGTGCTCGCGAAATGCGAAAGATCTATCGCACTCCCGTTATTCGCGTCCCGACCAATCGTCCACCCCGCCGAGAGCGGATGCCGGATCGTGTGTTCGGGACCATGCTGGCAAAGTACGAAGCGGTTGCCGACGAAGTGCAGAAGATTAACGAACAAGGTCGGCCCGTTTTGATCGGGACTCGGTCGATCGACAAGAGCGTTATCTTGTCCAAAATGCTCACCGCACGAAACATTCAACACGAAGTTCTCAATGCGAATAACGTCGCCAAAGAAGCCGAAATCGTTTCGGCGGCAGGCGCGAAAGCAAAGGTCACCGTGGCAACCAATATGGCTGGCCGAGGTACCGACATCAAATTGTCGGACGAAGTGGAGCAGATGGGCGGCATGCACGTGATTTGTACCGAACTTCACGACGCCGCTCGAATCGACCGCCAATTGATCGGACGGTGTGGTCGTCAAGGCGACCGAGGATCCTACCGGCAATACTTGTCCCTTGATGACGACATCTTGAAGGGAGGGCTAGGGCCAGACAAAGCAGAGAAGCTGAAGTCCAAAGGAGAGCTACTAAAAGGTTCTTCGGATAAATTGGCCAGCCTCTTTGTGAGGGCTCAACGCAAGGTCGAGCGGAAACATTTTCGCGACCGCATGGTGCTGATGCACCACGAAAAAGAACGCAAGAAAATGCAACGAGAAATCGGTCAGGACCCCTACCTCGACACGCCGGATTAGGCATTAGTCATTAGGCATTAGGCATTAGGCATTTCCGGTTTAAGCCGAACCTAATGACCGCCGAACCTAATGAGCGCCGGACGAATTAGCGCCGGACGAATTAGCGAGGTGTAATCGTTCAGCGGAATGATTCACTTGTCGTTGGCATGCCGAGTTGGCGCATTTTGCGGTAGAGGTTGGAGCGATGCAGGCCGAGATACTCGGCGGCTTCGGTCATATTGCCGCCGCATTTTGCGATCGCTCTTTCAATGTGCGCCACTTGGAAACTTCGCGTTGCGTCGCCCAAAATGGCTGGCATTTCGGACCAATCATTCACACCGCTGAGGACTTGCGAGTCGGCTTGTGTTGATAAACCGTTTTGCCGCATCTCATCCGCCGTAATGGTCTCGTTGGGACAGAGATAGCAAATGCGTTCGATCGTATTTCTCAATTCACGAATGTTGCCGGGCCAAGCATGGTTTCTCAAAACCTGTTTCGCTTGAGCATCGAGTTTCGGAGCCAATCGGCCAATTTGCTGAGAAAAATGGCTGAGGAAGTGTTCGGCTAGGAGGAGAACGTCATCGCCTCGCGAGGCCAGTGGAGGAAGCGTGAGCGAGACGACGTTGAGACGAAAGAACAAATCTTCGCGAAAACGCTTTTCGGCAATATGAGCTTCGAGAGGCTGGTTCGTTGCAGCGACCACGCGGACATCTACCGGAATCGATTCAGAACCGCCCACACGAACGACCATTTTGTCCTCGAGCACGCGCAGCAGTTTGGCTTGCCCACCGGGACTGAGGTCGCCGACTTCGTCGAGGAAAAGCGTCCCACGGTCGGCCAATTCAAATTTGCCAATCCGTGTTTGGGAAGCATCGGTAAAGGAGCCACGCTCGTGTCCAAACAGTTCGCTTTCGAGCAGCGACTCGACGAGTGCCGCACAATTGACGGCGATAAAGGGGGCGTGCCGACGATCACTGTGGTAATGGATATGTCGGGCAAGCACTTCTTTGCCAGTCCCGTTGCTACCAAGAATCAAAACCGACAGATCGGTCTTGGCGACTCGATCCGCATTTTGGCGAACCGATTCGATCGAGTGATGATTACCGATAATCGGCGCAGCCGAAGCAGCGGTGGCAACTAATTGATCCCGAGATTCGGTGAGCGATTTTCGAGTTTTCAAACTTTCGATTGCGACCGCCGCATGAAGTGCCAAATCGGACAATACCGCCACATCGAGAGCATCAAAGCCGTCTCCGAGGTGATTGATCGCTTCGAAGACACCCACTTTGCTTTCTCGTTGCGCATCGCCGCGATGTCCCAGCATCGCGACGGCAACGAGTGACCGCGTTTGAAAAGCGAGTGACCGGTCGACCGATCGATTCACCCGCCGCTCCTCATCTTGGCTGTTGGCATTCCATATTTTGGGTTCACCGCTCAAGAGCACTTCTCCGACCACGCCCTCATGGTCGTTGACTTCTAGGGGGACGCCTTCCACACCCAGTGCAGGCCGCCCGATCAATTTCTTGCGACGTCGATCCCACAAGAAAATGCTGGCACGCTCACAATTTAATAATTTTGTCGCCGTTGCCGCAATTTGTTTCAGTAACGCCTCGTCCTCCGAGATCCGTTGCCACTGGGCTGCTTCGTTTAGGACCGCCTGAAGCTGCTCGATTCGATCGGCGTATTGACGATCATTCTGAATTCGATATAGCCCTGTCGCCAACAAATCAACCGTTGCTTGAATGGTTTCGCCTGTTTGATCTGGCAAGTTATCCGATTGTTTCCCAGACAATTGGACAACCAACGCGGTCGGCGGGCTTGGCGACAGCGGAGACGATTGCTGAGGACGCAGTGGAACGGCTAGCCATTCTTTATCGTATTGTGGAGTCGCCGAATCGATCGCCTCACTCACTAGAGAAGCAGGAAAACCGACTTGCTTACCGGCCCAGGCAACCACCACCCAGTCACCCGCTTGCTGGGACACCACCCCGCCCGCTGTGCGGCCAAGTGAATGAACGACTGCGGGGACAGCGGAACCAAGAAAGTCGTCGACCGTTGAACTCGATTGCAACAATTTGAGGATTTTCAGCGACAGGATCCCCTGGATACCCGCCGCTTGGAGCCTTTCGTTGCTCGGCATATTTTCGTGTTGTTTTATCGGATCCACCGCAAATTTTAAGACGGAATTTATTTGGAAATAACTATTATTCCATAAAGCATAGTGCCTGTTTGTTCATTATTCCAGCGTCGCTTTACCGTTTGGGATAGCGAGTTAGACTAGACGAAAAAAATCGAAGCGGATAAGGGATCAACTCTCTTGCGAAACGCTCATTCTTGAGGCCCATAATTTAGGCAAATAGACGAACGTGGCCGTTACGGGTATCCTTTTACCCAGCTATCCTTTACCGGATAGGTTGACGATTAGCTTCTCAGGAAAAGAATAATGCAATTTGAAGGTAAAAAAGGTCTTATCTTAGGCGTCGCCAATGATCATTCGATCGCTTGGGCCATCGCAAAACAAATCATGGAAGCGGGTGGGGAGTGTGGTTTCACCCACCTACCCGACCGTCCCGATGACGAGCGTCAGCGAAGTCGCCGGCGCGTGGCACAATTGACCGACCAGTACGAAAACGCAAAATTTCTGATACCGATGGATGCGCAAAAGGATGAAGACATCCGCAGCGTATTTGATTATACGGCGAAAGAATTTGGAAAGATCGACTTTTTGCTACATTCGATTGCCTTCGCGGACCGAGACGATTTGGCGCGTGATACGGTCGAAACAGGCCGCGCGGGCTTCAAATTGGCAATGGACGTCAGCGTTTATACGTTCTTGGCTTGTACGAATGCCGCCAGACCCATTTTGAATCCAGGGGCGGCGGTCGCCACGATGACGTTTTTCGGCGGCGAAAAATGTGTTCCCGGCTACAACGTGATGGGAGTTTGCAAGGCAGCCCTTGAAGCATCCGTCCGCTATTTGGCGTATGAACTCGGCCCTCAAGATGTCCGAGTCAACGCGTTGTCAGCAGGCCCAATCCGAACGCTCGCCGGACGTGCCGCCGGGGTTGACGGCATGTTGGAACTCTACAAGGAAGTCGCACCGCTTGGTAAGAACGTTTCGCATGAAGAGGTTGGTCGCACCGGAGCGTTTTTGTTGAGCGATTTGAGCCACGGGATCTCGGGTGAAATTCTGCACGTCGATGGCGGTTATCATGCGATGGGCAGCCCCGGACGACTGCTTAACCGACTTCGCTAAGCGATTGGTCAGTAAATCAACGGATACTCTTAACCAACAGGTTTTTCAATGGTACGAACGGCAAGCACGATGTTACCCTTGGGCACGACCGCGCCCGATTTTAAGTTACCCGAGTGCGAAGGCTCAACGGTTTCGCTTTCGGATTTCAATGATGCCAAAGCGTTACTCGTCATCTTTATGTGCAATCATTGTCCCTTCGTCAAACATGTCGCCGAAGAGCTAGCCCGACTTAGCAAGGACTACATGGCGAAGGGCGTTGCCGTGGTTGGAATCAACAGCAACGATGCCGAGAAGTATCCCGATGATTCGCCCGAAGCGATGCGGAAAGAAAAAGCCATGCGAGGTTATCCCTTTGCCTATCTCTTCGATGAAGATCAATCGGTTGCAGCGGAGTATCATGCCGCCTGTACTCCTGACTTTTTTCTGTTCGATGGCGATCACAAACTGGTCTATCGAGGACAGCTCGACCGCAGCCGACCTGATTCAGGGATCCCTGTAACGGGCGAAGATTTAAGAGCGGCGATCGATACCGTGTTAGCTGGCGGAATCGTTCCTGAAACTCAAACGCCTTCGATCGGATGCAACATCAAGTGGAAAAGCGGCAACGAGCCAAGCTATTTTAATCCGCAGGGCACCGCGTAACAGAAGTCATCAACGGCTTTCGAACCATACCAGTCTCGAACTACACCATACCGTCGCGGAAGTCGTCAAGACTTTCATCTTGTTTGACAACGGAGGCTCAATCATCGATACCCCGCATTCGCTTCTCGTCGAACATGTATCGAAATCATATCCAACGGCGACGGGACCGCTAACGGTACTCCACGACGTCTGTTTCGAACTGCGGGCGGGTGATTCGCTGGCGATCGTCGGGCCGAGTGGCAGTGGGAAGAGCACACTGCTGCAAATCCTTGGTACACTCGATCATCCCGATGACGGCACGATCACGATCGACCAAGACGATCCGTTCAAGCTTAACGAAAAAGATTTGGCGGCGTTCCGTAATCAAAAGATCGGGTTCGTCTTTCAAGATCACCATCTGTTGCCGCAGCTAACCGTGATCGAAAATGTACTTGTGGCAGCACTTGCGATTGGCCAACCGAATGCGGAGCAGATTGAACGTTGTGAAAGCTTGCTTGCGGCGGTCTCGTTAGCGGATCGACGTGGGCATTTGCCAGGTGAATTGTCAGGTGGTGAACGAGAACGAGTCGCGATTGCACGTGCTCTTTTGATGCAACCCGCTTTGATCTTAGCTGATGAACCCACCGGCAATCTCGATCGACGTACGGCCGATTCGGTGACGGAGCTACTTTTAACGCTGCCGTCCGACTTTGGAGTCATACTGGTCGCTGTGACGCATAGCGATGCGTTGGCGGCGTCGATGAAGAAACGAATGGAATTAGAAGACGGAAGGTTGGTTTAGTTTCGGCATTCTGGTTATACTTAAAGAACGGACGTTCGATGGTAGTGGATTCGGTGCCTGATCCACGATGGAAGCGTTTCAAGTATCCCTCCTTTATCAGTTGAGTCATCCCGATGAATCAGCGATCTGGTAGCGTCGTATTCGACGAATCCTTTTTGAGTGTGCGAGCCAAACTGTTGGAAATTTCCGCCACACTTGACCGAGTCGACCGCGCGGTCGAACGTGGTGATCCGCTCGACGAGAATGCGGTAGAGCAGCGTGAAAGAGTCGACCATGCCATTCGTCTATTGTTGAGCGAGCGATCCGATCGAACCGAAAACATTCAACGTTTGTTCTCGCGTCGCTATCGTCCCAATTGGCGAACCGACATGGCGGTTAGCTAGTGGCTATCAGCTATCAGCTACTGACCAATGACCAATGACCAATGACAAAAAATAATGGATTACATTGACCCTCACATTCACATGGTGTCGCGGATTACCGACGACTATGAAACACTTTCGCGAATGGGCTGTGTCGCGGTCAGTGAGCCTGCGTTTTGGGCGGGCTACGATCGGGGCAGCGTGGATGGGTTCCGTGATTATTTTCGTCAATTGACGGAGGTCGAACCGAAACGGGCGGCCAACTATGGAATCCAACTTTTTTGTTGGCTCTGCATTAACGCCAAAGAAGCCGAGAACGTGGCTTTGTCGCGAGAAGTGATTGCGATGATTCCCGAATTCTTGGATCATCCCAACGTGTTGGGGATCGGCGAAATCGGTTTGAACAAGAATACCAAAAACGAGTCAATCATCTTTCTTGAGCATCTCGAACTGGCCATCAAGTATGAACAATCGATTCTGATTCATACGCCCCATTTGGCGGACAAGTACCAGGGGACGCGGATGATTTTGGACATGTTGTCCGATGATTCACGGATCGATCGCGACCGAGTGCTGGTCGATCACGTGGAAGAGCACACGATCGGCGAAGTGCTCGACCGTGGATTTTGGGCGGGGATGACTTTATACCCGGTCTCGAAATGCACGCCCGAGAGGGCGGTCGACATGATCGAGATGTACGGTCCCGAGCGTTTGATGGCCAACTCGGCTGGCGATTGGGGGCCCAGCAAACCGACGGCAGTCCCCGATTTGATTTTCGAAATGCGCCGCCGCGGCCATAGCGAAACACTCATTCGAAAAATTGTCTACGACAACCCGATCGAGTTCTTCTCGCAAAGCCCGAATTTTAATAATCATTTTCAGTCACGCTGAGCTACTCAGCACCGATGATTAGCTTGCCACGCATGCCGCTCTGCAACCATCCATCGGGATTCTGCACCGTTGCCCACAAGCGGACTTGACCGGTGACAGGATGCAATTCGGGTGAGACGAAATCGACTCGGCCGCGAAAGGTCATCATTTTCGTCTTTTGTTCTTTATCGACTGACGATTCTCGGCATAGAAATTTTACTGGTTTGCCGAACCATTGTTGAGCTTGTTGCCGCCCATCGACAAAGCATTCGACTCGAATCGGGTGGAGGGAAATGATGCGGACAACCGGTTTTCCAGCTTCGACCCATTCGCCAAGTTGGACGGTTATCTCGACGACCTGTCCTCCAACACTGGCGGTAATCGAATGATCATCCACGCGTTGTTTGGCGATGCGAACCGCTGCCTGTTTTTCGCTCGTCCTCGCTTTCGCAACAAGTTGTTCGTGCTCCGCTTGTTCGATTGCCAATCGAGCTTGATCGACGACAAGTCTCAGTTTTTCGACTTCGGAATCGCTAACGGCGCCCGAAAACTTTGTATTCGCCTGTTCGCTTTGACGCAATTCACGAACGTGGAATTCCAGTGCCCGGCGGGCATAGCGAGCATCGACGTCATTGTCGCTTTCCATTTTCGCCGCCTGCATCGCCGCGATGGCCGCATCGTATTCGGTGCGAACGAGTTTTGCGTCAAGTTGGATCAGTTGATCGCCTTTGTTCACCTCGTCACCCTCGGAAACCGCGATCGATTCGATAATCCCCGCGATCGGAGCACTGATCGATGTGTTTTGGATCGAGGATACTTGTGCGTCATCGACCTCGATCGTTTCTTGTCCGTTGACGATGGTCGTCAAAGTGAATGTGGCTAAAAAAGCAATAAGCCTTACGACTGGTTCCCAGGCTCCCGCCTGGGGACCTACTGAATGGCAGCCTCCCGCCTGCCGAGTTGTTGGTTTGGGTAATCGAAAATCGAAAAGAATAGAGTTCATGGCAATGATCTTTGTTTGTTATAATCTTCTCAGTCCACAGTTTACGAACATACACCAAGTGGCGAAACATACAAATGACCGAATCGACAAACCAGTCAATTGTTTTAGTCCTTTCGACCGTAGGGAACCAAGCCGATGCGGAACGATTGGCGCAGGATCTTCTCAGCCAATCCCTCGCCGCATGCGTGCAAATCGATGGGCCGGTGATAAGTCACTATCGCTGGGCAGGAAACGTTGAAAAGAGTGAAGAGTATCGTTTAGCGATCAAGACTTCACTCGCCAGTTGGCCTGCCCTGCGTGATCGATTGCAAAAAGAGCATCCCTATGACGAACCGCAGATTGTAATGATCCCGATTGCCGAAGCGAGCGAAGGCTACCGGGATTGGGTGATCGAACAGACAACTTAGACTCTGCAAGATTGATTTGTTCGATCGATGCGGCGGCGCGGACGAGTCCGTCGGCTGCCAATTTGCACAGCATTGGACAGTCGAAATAGACTAGACATCATACCGTCGGCCGTCCTCGACCGACGATCTCGGCAATCGAAATCGGTTTCCCGGCGGCATCAGTCAATTCTGCGTTCATCGGTAATCGTCCGCCGAGTTGCGGCTCGATGATCGCTTGTTCGAGTATGTCGCGCTGTTGCTGTGCGGCAAGGTCCGTTATGACAAAAGAAAGCAGGGTAACGAGTGTGACAGCAAGTATTTTCAGAGTGTCTTTCATGGCTCGACTCGATCAAAGGTAGAAATTTGTTCCGCTTGCTGCAAACGATGCGGCAACGCCTCGTTCCAACCTCGACTTGCATAGTCAGCCATCACGCATGTGATAAAGATTGCCAACCATAACAGACCTCCCGAAGCGGCTACTCGAACGGGCGGTGCAACGTTTGTGCCGAAGACATTTATTGGGAACGACTCGGTTGTCTCAGAACGAAATTCAGCATATCTTTGCTGCTGAAATCGCCACGACTCGAGCAAAACTCTGTCGCAGAGGCCGTAATTTGAAAACACTAAAAATGCAGCCCGCGTTTACTTTGGAGTTGCCGATCGGAGCCGACGAGGTGATTCGAACGATTCGCGAGCGGATTCGTTCGAATCAATCGCTGCGGTTTGCCAAAGCCGTAGGCCATTGTGCGGAGTTTTCGGTCGACCCGAAAGAGAAACGTTTTTGGTCGCCTCACCTATCCGTGCAACTGACTGACACCGAAGGGGGCTCAGAGCTGTATGGGCGTTTTTCGCCCCGGCCAGAAATATGGACTTTCTTTATGTTCGTCTATTTCTTTATGGGATGCTTGATATTCGGCGGCGGTGTGCTGGGTTATTGCCAATGGTTTATGGGACAAACGCCGTGGGCTCTGGTCTTGATCCCCGTCAGTCTTGTCGCCATCGCTCTGTTGCATTTGGCCTCTTTAGTGGGCCAAAGTCTTAGCCACGACCAGATGGAAGAGCTACGTCGGCAACTCGATCAATCGATCGAGAACATTTCAGCCAACTCCTGAACCGGTTGGATCGGGAAGTGAAAACGTTCGTAGGAAGCGGACGGAACGACTAATTTGCTGTTTCCAAATTCTCTTTGCAGGTCGGTGAAAACACGGCGAGCATAGAGGCAAATCTCTAACTTTTCTTCGTGGTCGAATGTGACCAATTGTGAATCACGCCGCTCAGCCAAACGAATCGTTTGTTCCAAATGAGCTGTCAACAAGTCTTCGATCGGTTCACCCGTGATTGATTGATAGGCACCATTTTCGCCGACTTGCAATTGCGATGCTCGGCAGATGTTCTTTGAAACCGTGATGACGGCGATACCGTCGAACAAGATGCTGATAAAACGTACCATCGGGCGTTTGCCATTGTCACCGATTTCGGCGAGCACTTTATGTTCGCCGCCGAACTGGAGTGCGATCGTTCCGCTGTTGTAATCGTCCGCACATCGAATGAAGGTTGGACCCGAAAAACCGATGGTGGCCAGACGTTCGACGACGTCAATGGTAGCACTGCGACACGCATCGTCGGTCGCCGCGATAAACCGAGGGTCGATGTAATGCTTCATTTCATCGGGCAGTTCCGCTCTTGCATGCTTCCGCGTTTCGCTCTTTTTTTGCTGCTGGTCACCCATCGTTTGGCCGTTCGTGTTTTGATAGCGGAGGATTGGATCTTTCGATGGTTTGCTTGGAGATCTCGGTGGCAAGTACTCTTGAATCGGCAATTGAGCGCGGCGGTGCAGAATCGTGGCCGTGATCGCCGCGATGCCTGTCATGGCGATCATGAACCCCAAACTCTGTTCGAGTGAACTGCCACCCGACAATCCGAAACGGCCCGACAGTACCATGAAATAAACGCCGACGGCGGATAAGAAAACACCGATCATCAGGTAGAGGGTTCGAATCACACGTCCGCCACGACCGCGGCGAAGGGGAAATCCGACCATGCCCACGATCGCGGGAAGGGGAGAGAAAATCCACATCAACCAGGAAGCGGTTCCGCTGCCGCACAACAACCATCCCAAGACGATCGCCAAACCTGCAGCCGCCATCTTCGCGAAGCTCTCGGTTCGGCTCGGCGGCACCTCGACAGGATCGATCAAGTATTTCGGCGTTTCTGACGCTTCGGTGCTACCGATTTCTTGTGCGATCTTTAGCCATGCAGACGAGTCGAAGGGGTCGTTATCGGATCGGTTGACCTGGTCGTTGATGCGTTCGATTACACGACGAGTCGCATCGCTTTGGTCGAGCGTGATGAATCCGCGAATTTCGCCCGTATGATCGATTTGTTCAGATGCCAATTCGATCGCCTTGCCTGAACGAGCCAAAAAAACACGCGGCGGGGTCGACGTTGAATACTGACCTTTTGGATAAAGTCGAATGGTTGAAAAAGAATCGGCAACGAGTTTTGTAAACTCGGCTCGCGTGGCCGGCTCAAGCAATCGTTGCTTCATCGCTTCGATGCGGGCCTTTGGATCGACAGAT
>JGI12048J13642_10320756_pt1 | contig 14266 bp, 13 predicted proteins | sample ElkSlonscriptome_16_FD_13642 | JGI IMG/M metagenome (IMG submission 13642) | reverse complement strand
TCGGCTTCGTTGATCCGCCGCTGCTTTTCACCCTCCGATTCGGCGATCATGGCCTGCCGCTTTCCCTCGGCCCGGTTGATCTCGGCCTGCCGCTTTCCTTCGGACTCGGCGATATCCGCCCGTTTTTTCCGCTCCGCCTTCATCTGCTGTTCCATGGCCTCGATAATGGTCTTGGGCGGTTCAATGTCCTTGACCTCGTACCGGGTCACTTTGACGCCCCAGGGGTCGCTGGCTTCATCCACGGCCTGGACCACCTTGGCGTTGATTTCGTCCCGGGCTTCGAAGCTCATGTCCAGATCAAAGGTGCCGAAAATCGAGCGCATGGTGGTCTGGGCGAGCTGAGAGACCGCATATTTGTAGTTTTCGATGCCGTAGGCCGATTTGACCGGGTCCACCACCTGAATGTAGAGAATGCCGTCGACCCCCACGGATACATTGTCCCGGGTGATGCAGGTCTGCTGGGGCACATCCACCGCCTCTTCCTTGAGGGATCGTTTGTAGGCCACCTTGTCCAGAAAGGGTACCAGTACGTGAAAACCGGCATCCAGGGTGCGGCTGTATTTTCCCATTCGCTCCAGTACGAAAGAGGTGCGATGGGGGACGATCCGCACGGTTTTGAAGAAGGCGATGAAGGCGAAAATCAGAATCCCGATGATGATGTATTCAAACATGTTCTCTCCTAATCCTGGATAGGTTCCACCTGAAGGACGATGCTCTCCTTGCCGATGATGCGAACATACCGGCCCGGGGTTAAGGCTTCATCCGTTTGCGTTTCCGCCTTCCATGCCGCGCCTTTGAAGGTGACCCGGCCCGGGCTTCCCCGTTTGAGCGGTTCTTTGACGATAGCGGTTTTTCCCAGAAAATCATCAGTGACATCCGGCTCATACCCCTTTTCGCCCAACAATCGGGTCCGCATGGATAGAAGGCCGGCCACGGAGGTGACCAGAAAAACCACCAATTGCAACAGCAGGCTGAGATTGAAAAAATAGCTCAAGACGGCGGTCACCCAAGCCCCGATGCCGAAAAAGACCAGAATGACGCCGGGAGCGGAAAATTCCGCAATCAGAAGGGCCAGGCCGATGAAAAACCAGATCAGGGTGGGATTGAAGAAGAAATCGAGGCCCACATTCGCCCCCTTTATGGTTATCAGGTGGATCGATCGCTGCCGCCGGATTCCGCTTCACGGTCCATCATGGCCGCGGCTTCCCGAAGAAGCTGAAGAGATTCCTGAGCCGCCGCCTCGTCGATTTTCTGAATGGCGAACCCGGCATGGACGATGACATAGTCGCCGACCTGAGGATCTTCCAGCATCAGCAGGCTGGCCTCCCGCCGGACCCCGTCCACGTCGATGACCGCCATCTGGTCGTTGATCTCGACGATTTTAGAGGGAATGGCTAGACACATGGTTTTCGACTCCTTTGGCTTGATAATCGCCGCCCAGGTTTTTGACCTCTTTCAGCACCAGTTCGATCATCTCTTCCATTCGGTTTTGAATCACCGGGGTCAGCTCCACCGTGTAGGTGGTGATGTCCAGGGGTTCCACCCCGAGAATGACCGTATGCGGGGCTTTGCCCAGGCCGTGGCGGCAGAGGGTCATGGCCTCCAGAAAATCGATCTGGTGCAGGGAGTTTTTGGCCCGGACCCGGTCGGGGATGTCGTCGTGGTCGAGGCGGTACAGGGTGCCCGGTTCGCCGTCGTTGCGGATGACATCCACCACGATGAGTTCATCCACATCACAGATCACCCCCAGCAGATTGATGCCGAGGACCCCGCCGTCCACGACGGAGATATTCTCTTCGAAAGAATACCGGCGCTCAAGTTCGTTGATGACGTGGATACCGAACCCTTCGTCGGTGAGAAGACTGCATCCCACGCCCAGTATCATGATATTGGGTGATTTCATATATTTAATTTTCGGTTTCGTTCCGCTCTTGTAAACCGCCGGAACCATTTTCATTGCGGACGGTTGTTCCTGATAAAGAAGGTTTCCGGTGAACATAACGATTCGCAGGAAGGTCGGCGGCGGGAAAGGGAGCTTCGCCCGGTCCGGTGCTCTATATGCACCGAACCGGACGGGCATGGATTTCGAATTTAGAGCACTTTAACCTTATACACCTCGTTGGAATTGGGGTCGATCACATGCACGGCGCAGGCGATGCAGGGATCGAACGAATGGACCGTCCGCAGCACCTCGATGGGCCGTTTGGGATCAGCGATGGGGGTGCCGATCAGGGCTTCTTCCACCGGCCCTTTTTTGCCGCCGTCACATCGCGGCCCCAGGTTCCAGGTGGAGGGCACCACGTACTGGTAGTTCTTGATCTTCTTGTCTTCGATCTCTATCCAGTGGCCCAGAGCGCCCCGGGGCACGTCATTCAACCCGTAGCCCATGCCGGTATCGGGCATTTCGTAGGGCTGATAGGTTTTGGTGTCGCCGTTGCGGACGTTCTCCACCAGCCTCATAATCATGTCTTCCATATTGTCGCCGATGAGAATGGTTTCGAGGCCGCGGGCCGCGGTTCGACCCAGTGTCGAGAAGAGCGCTTCCACCGGGACCCCCAACTTTTTGGTGGTGGCGTTGACCAGGCTCTGGACGCCCTTGTCTCCGGCGGCGTAGGCCACCAGCACACGGGCCAGGGGGCCGACTTCACAGGAATGGCCTTCATAACGCGGCGCCTTGAGCCAGGAGTACTTTCCGGTTTTGGTTGTACCGAACCACCAGGTCCGTTCACCGCCCGGTTCATAGGGACCGTGCTGAGGATCGGTGACCCCGCCGAAGGGATGCATGGGTTCGTGGTCCGCATACCAGGCATGCTTCACATGCTCGGCCACTTTTTCCTGGTCTGTGGGAAGCAGGTTGCCCAGATCCCGGTTCAGAATGACCCCTCGGGGCAGAAGGAAGGAGTCCGGTTCTTTTTCGCTGGTGGCCAGATCTCCGTAGGTCAGGAAATTGGTGGTGCCGCCGATGCCGCCCCAGTCTTTATAGTGGGAAGCCACCATCAGCAGATCGGGAATGTAGACATCCTTGACGAATTTCTGGGTTTCTTTCCAAAGATAGAGGAACTGGAAAATCCGGTCCGGATTGAGGTCCCGAATGGAGGTGACCCCGCCCACCACCAGGGACTGAATGTGGGGGTTTTTACCGCCGAAAATGGCATGCATTTTGGCCGACTTGGCCTGCAGGCGCAGGGCCTCGATATAATGGGCCGTGGCCATCAGGTTTTCTTCGGGCGGCAGCTTGTAGGCCGAGTGTCCCCAATAGGCATTGTTGAAGGGGCCGAGTTGACCGCTGTCGACGAAGTTTTTGAGCCGACCCTGGACGTCTTTATAGTAGGCGGTGCCGCCCCAGGGCGCGTTACTGACGTTTTCGGACAGTTTGGCGGTTTTTCCGGGATCGGCTTTCAGGGCGCTCACCACATCCACCCAGTCGAGGGCGTGAAGATGATAGAAATGGACGATGTGGTCGTGCTGGTACTGAGCCCCGTGCAGCAGATTCCGTATCAAGGTGGCGTTGGGCGGGATTTCGATGCCGGCGGCGTCTTCCACCGCCCGCACCGACGCCAGACCGTGAACATAGGTGCAGACGCCGCAGGAGCGCTGTACAAAATGATAGGCATCCCGAGGGTCCCGGCCCTTGAGGATCATTTCAATGCCTCGGAAGAGCTGGCCTGAACTCCAGGCGTCTTTGACCTTGCCGTCTTCGACCTCGACTTCGATGCGAAGATGGCCTTCGATTCTGGTAATCGGATCTATGGTAACGCGTGTACCCATATGAGTTTATCCCCCTTTTTCGGTAAAGGATTTTGTTGAAACTTAGGCAGAGTTACATTTCTTCGTAAAACGGCGTCATCTTGTCCCAGAAATCGGGTTCGCTGCATCCCAGGCAGGGATGGCCCGCCTGAATGGGCCAGCTGGTGCCGCCGTTGAATTTGGCAATGGGACAGTTGTTATAGGTCTCCGGTCCGCGGCACCCGACCTCGTAGAGGCACCAGCCTAAAGCCGCTTCTTCGGAACCGAATTCTTTTACGAATTCACCGTTTTCAAAATGGGAACGCCGGGGGCATTGATCGTGTATGGTTTTGCCGTAGGCGAAGATGGGTCGGCCCAATCCGTCCAGGGCCGGCAGTTTGCCCAGCAGCAGGTAATTGACGATGGTACCGATCAGGTTGATCGGGTTGGGGGGGCATCCGGCGATGTTGATGGTCTTGATGCCGGTGGCCTCGCTCACACTCTTGAAACCGCCCGGATTGGGCGCCGCCGCCTGAATGCCGCCGAAATTGGCGCAGGCGCCGATGGTGATCACCGCAGCGGCCTTGGGGCAGATGTCGTTGGCGACCTCGAGAAAGGTTTTTCCGGCGACCTTGCCGTATGCGCCGTCATGGCCGACCCCCACCGCGCCTTCGGCGATGCAGATGAATTTGCCTTCGTACTTTTCGGCCGCCTCATGGAGGACTTCTTCCGCCTGATGGCCGGCGGCGGCCATGATGGTTTCATGGTACTCCACGGAAAGGATATCCATGACCAGTTCGTCGATCCAGGGGTAGATGGATCGAAGAAAGGCTTCGGAGCAGCCGGTGCATTCGCTGAAATGGAGCCAGATCACCGGGGGACGCTGTTTGGGTGAGGCAAAAACTTCCGCGACTTTGGGAACGAAGGACGAGGAAAGCCCCATGGTGGCCGTGAGGTAGGTACAGAACTTCATAAAGTCCCGCCGTGAGACCCCTTTGTTCTCCAACCTCTCGTAAAATGCTTTCTCCTTTTCCAAGGATTCCATTTGCACCTCCTGATAGCGGGTTAAGGATACATATTAAAGGATTATCGACCTTTTTAGAAGTTTCGCACGGAAAAGTCAAACGAAGTTAAAAAAATAAATTGAGTTTAGTTTTTCTCGAAAATGTTCTGAACCCTTGACGAAGAAATATGCGGTTTTAAATTTATGGGTTAGCCGTTTTTAAAGGGTAACGAACTTATTTCGGAACCAGTCCGAACGCAGCGGAGATCCCTCCTGATTTTTTTTCTTAGGAAGCACACGCCTTCCCGGGTACCATCTCCCCCGGATTCGGGATATTCAATTCCGCCAGCAGACGGGCATGGATGTTGTCGAATCCCCCGTTGGACATGATCAGCACCGTATCCCCGGGTTGGGCGGTTTCTTTTATGAAGTTGATAATCGCCTCGGTGGTATCGAAATGAAGGGCCGACCTCCCTCTCCGGTTCAGATCCGACACCAGTTGTTCGGAAGAGAACCGTTCCCCTTCCGGGACCTTGTCCAGCCGGGACGGCTTTCGAATGACGACCATGTCCGCGTCGTCGAAGACGGTTGCGTATACTTCCTGAAACACCCGGCGCATGCTGGTGTTGGTTCGAGGCTCGAAAACGGCGATAAGCCGTCCCTCGCAAAAATGCCGAACCCCCCGAATGGTTTCCCGAACCGCCGTGGGATGGTGGGCGAAGTCGTCCATGATCGTAATGCCGCCGACCACCCCGCGAACCTCCTGCCGCCGTCGAGGGCCTTGAAAAGAGGAGACCGCATCGCCGATGGCTTCCATGGGAATCCCCAATCCGTCGGCCACTGCAATAGCGGCCAAGAGGTTGCACAAATTGTGTTCACCCGGAAGTCGGGTGCGGAATTCTCCGTGAACCGATCCCTGTTTGAGGACTTCGAAAGCCGTCCAGGGCGGCTCGATTCGAATTTCTCCCAGGCGCCAGGGGGAGTCGGGTCGGCGGCCGTAGGGGAGGACGGTGCAGGTGCGGTTTTCGGTCAGGTCCCGAACAACGGGATCACCGTCAAACGCCAGCAGGGTGCTCTCGGGCCGCATTCGGGAAAGCAGCCGGTCGAATGCCGATTGAACATGGGCCAGGTCCCGGTAAATATCGGCGTGGTCGAATTCCACGCTGGTCAGGATCGCCATGTGGGGATCATAGTGGACGAATTTGGGGACTTTATCGAAAAAGGCGGTGTCGTATTCGTCACCTTCCACCACAAAAAAGTCCCCGTTTCCCAGCCGGTAATTGCTGTTGAAATCCCGAAGGATGCCGCCGATGAAAAAGGTCGGGTCCATTCCGGCCCGGTAAAGAATCCAGGCCAGAATGGAGGCGGTGGTGGTTTTGCCGTGGGTGCCGGTGGTCATCAGCACTTTTTGATCCCCGGCCACAAACCGGTTGAGGGCCCGGGGCATGGAGCAGAAGCGGAGTCCCATGTCCGCCAGGGCCCGGGCTTCGGGGTTGTCCCGAACCACCGCGTTGCCCACCACCACCAGATCGGGCCGATGGGCCAGGTTCTCCGGAGAAAACCCCTTTGTGACCGGAATCCCCTTTTGAGCCAGAAAATCGCTCATGGGCGGGTAGACCCCCTGATCCGACCCGGTGACCGTATATCCCAGGTCTTTCAGCATGCCTGCCAGGGCCCCCATTCCGGCGCCGCAGATCGCGATCAGATGAATGGTCCGCACCGATTCCGGAATCCGGTTTTTCTCCATATCCATCAATTGAAACACTCCCCGCTTTCTGGAAAAATCTATTTCTTGGTCAGGATCTGAAACACCTCCGAAGCGGCCCGCACGGTGTGGTCCACATCCTCCTGTGAATGGGCCGCGGAAATGAAGCCGGCCTCGAACTGAGAAGGCGCCAGGTACACCCCTCGCTCCAGCATGCCCCGGTAGTAGGCGGCGAACATCTCCAGGTTCGAGGTTTTGGCGTCGGCGAAGTTGGTCACCGCCTGCTCGGTGAAGAACATCCCGAGCATGGAGCCGACCCGGTTGAAGGTGGCCGGCATGCCGATGGCCACGGCCGCCCCCTGAAGCCCCACGGCGAGCCGGTTGGAGATTATCTCCAGATCCTCATAAAAACCCGGCTTCTGAAGTTCCCGCAGCGTGGCCAGCCCGGCGGCCATGGCCAGGGGATTGCCCGACAGGGTGCCGGCCTGGTACATGGGCCCTTGAGGGGCCACCTTCTCCATGATGTCGGCCCGCCCGCCGTAGGCGCCCACCGGCAGCCCCCCGCCGATGACCTTGCCCAGACAGGTCAGGTCCGGGGTGATGCCGTAAAGGGCTTGGGCCCCGCCGTAGGCCACCCGAAAGCCGGTCATGACCTCGTCGAAGATGAGCACCGTCCCGTGTTTTTCGGATTCGGTCCGCAATGTTTCCAGAAACCCTTCCGCCGGCGGCACCGCGCCCATGTTGCCCGCCACCGGCTCCACGATGATGCAGGCGATCTCGTCTCCCTGACGGTCCATGGCCGCCTTGAAGGTGTCGATGTCGTTGTAGGGCAGGGAGAGGGTCTGCTCCACCACGCACTTGGGAACCCCGGGACTGCCGGGAATGCCCAAGGTCGCCACCCCGGAGCCGGCCTCCACCAACAGTGTGTCGGCATGGCCGTGGTAGCAGCCGTCGAATTTGAGGATTGCATCCCGGCCGGTAAAGGCCCGGGCCAGCCGAATGGCGCTCATGGTGGCCTCGGTGCCGGAGTTGACCATCCGGACCATCTCCATGGAGGGGACCGCAGCAACCACCATCTGGGCCAGTTCCACCTCCAGGACGGTGGGCGCGCCGAAGCTGGTTCCTTTGGCCAGCACCGACTCGATGAACCGGATGACCTCGGGATGCTTGTGACCCAGGATCATGGGGCCCCAGGAGCCCACATAATCGATATAGGAATTGCCGTCGATATCGGTGATGCGGCTTCCCTCGGCCTTGTCGATGAAGAGCGGCTCTCCGCCCACCGATTTGCAGGCCCGCACCGGGCTGTTGACGCCGCCGGGGATGATGCGAAGGGCGTCTTCGAAGTATTTGCAGGAATTATCAAATTTCATGGGATGACCATCCTTTCGGGTGTGAGCCCTCTCGGCAGTTAAATGATTGACCTTATCAGATACAATTTTCGGGAGGATATTTCAATGGCGGATTTGGACCGGATCGGAAAAAAGGGGAGGCAATCAACCGGTCGGCCCATCGGTTGAGGATTTCTAAATGCTTGAAATTTTCCTGTTAATTTCATATATTAAGGTATCCCAGCGAATATTGAGACGGTCCTTTATGCGACTCGGGACGTAATTATTTACACGATATCAAACAGTTAGGCTCCAAGTGATCGATTCGGCGATGCTTGGGCGGAAAAGGCGGTTATGATTCGAAAGATTGTCTCCGGCGGTCAGGAAGGGGTGGAGCGGGCGGCCCTGGATGCGGCCCTGAAGCTGAATATCGCCCACGGCGGCTGGGTCCCCTACTGGCGGGAAGAAGAGGACCGTTCCCTGACCCGGATCTACCGCCTGCAGGCCATGCGCCACGGCAATTTCGTGCTGGCCGCCCTTCAAAACGTTCTGGATTCAGACGGGGTGCTGATCATTTCCCGGGGCGAGCCCTCGGGCAATTCGGCCCTCAACCGGCGGCTCGCCGAAAAACATCGGCATCCCTGGATCTATATCGACCTCGATCGGGTGTCGGCCTTTGAGGCGGCCCGGCAGATCGAGACCTGGATCTCCGACCACGGGGTGGAGGTCCTCAACGTCACCGGCCCTAAAAAGAGCCGCCGATTCGATCTCTATCAAACCACCCTTGAGATTCTGGAAACCGTCTTTCAGCTGGTCCTGGTCGAACCCCGCCGATACGAGTACAACCCGCTGGCTCCCGCCGGCACGGAAAGCCGACTGGCCGCCTTTATCAGCCTTCCCCGGTCGGTGGCCGAGGCGGTGGAGACCCTGATGTCCAAACTTACTTTTCAGGAGCGGAGCCGCATCGCCAATATGGACCCTTCCCGGCTGGCCTCCCTCTCCCCTTCTCTGGGGATGTATATCAAAAACGAATTCCGCATGTGGAAGGGCAACGACCCGCTCATGGACGACTGCCGACTGCTTTCGGATTTCGAGGAGGAAGGGCCCGCCGCCGTCATCATTCGGGAATTATGGAAACACCTTCAAGATTCCGACCAGGTGCTTCGGGTAGTCAAATAATTTTCCCTTCCGCTCTCTGAGCCCCGAATAATCCCTCTGCGCAGATAAATTACCGAATTCGCCCCATTCCTTCCGGCTTCTTTCGCTGTTAAATAGGTCGTTTTATGAACGGGCATTCCGACCGTTGTCCCGGGTCGTAACGGATGAAAATGGGAATTGTTCACTGAAACCCGGTGCGGTATGTCTGAAAAATAGAGAAACACCATAACCCTGCGAGGCGCTATGCTGCCCAAGTTCGGCGATCTGCCCTTTCGAACCAAATTGACCATCATTGTCACGTTTACCTCCCTTTTCATCGTGGGGGTGCTGGCGGTGTTTTTCCTGACCGATAAGATCACCGCTTTTCGGCGCAATATGGTCCAGAATATCGCCACCTTGGCCGAAGTGGTGGGGATCAATTCCACCGCCTCTCTCACCTTTGAGGTGCCGGAAACGGCCACGGAAATCCTCGGGGCCCTGAGCGCGGAGCCCCAGATCGCCCTGGCCGCCGTTCTTCGGCGGGACGGCAGTCTGTTTGCGGTATATCAAAATCCGGTTCCGTCGGATTCGGAGCCGGCGGATGCGGCTTTTTTTCAGAGCCTGCAAGCCGGTTTCGCGGACCCCATCGACCCCCGGCAGGGCGGGCATCTGTTTTCGGCCGAGTATCTGGACGTGATTCACCCCATTCGGTTAAAAGACGAGGTGATCGGTTTTGTGATCATTCGGGCCGATTTAAGCGCGTTGAACACCCGGATTATGCATTCGGTGGTCGTGGTGCTGGGGTTGACCACCCTCCTGTTTTTATTCGTTCATATTATCTCCAAACGTCTGCACCGGTCGGTGGTCGATCCCTTAGCCGAACTGACCCGGGCCATGGAGGCGGTTTCCGAGCACCGGGATTACAGCGTTCCGGTATCCAGAAGAAATAACGATGAGGTCGGCGCCTTGATCAGCGGTTTCAACGACATGCTGATCCAGATTCGGAAGCGGGACGCGGCCCTGGCCGAACATCGGGACCGGCTGGAAGAGGCGGTGGCGGAACGGACCCGGGAATTGACCCGATCCAATGGACGGCTCAAAGCGGAAATGGAGGAGCGGATCAAGATTCAGGAACAGCTTTCCCGGGCCCAGAAGATGGAGGCCATCGGCACCCTGGCCGCCGGGGTGGCCCATGATCTCAACAATATTCTTTCGGGGATCGTGAGTTATCCGGACCTGCTGTTGATGAATCTGCCCGAAGACAGCCCCATGCGCAAACCGGTTCTCACCATTCAGGGCTCCGGGCTCAAGGCGGCGGCCATTGTTCAGGATCTGCTCACCCTGGCCCGCCGGGGGGTCGCTCACAGCGAAGTGATGGATTTGAAGGGCCTGGTCCATGCCCATATTCAAAGCCCCGTGCATCAGAAACTGTGCCGGCATCATCCCGGCGTCCGCATTGAAACCCGATTGGACCCCGATGTCATGAATATCAACGGCTCACCGGTTCATCTGGATAAAACCCTGATGAACCTGATCGGCAATGCGGCGGAGGCGATGGACGACGGCGGGGTCATTACCATCGAACTGGCCAATCGCTATGTCGACCGGCCGGTACCCGGGTATGATACGATTCAAGAGGGGGATTATGTCGTTCTCACGGTCACCGATACCGGGATCGGGATTCCGCAGGAAGATATCCAACACATTTTTGAACCCTTCTATACCAAGAAGAAGATGGGACGTTCGGGAACCGGTCTCGGTATGGCGGTGGTCTGGGGTACGGTGAAGGACCACCAGGGCTACATCGATGTGGAAAGCCGGGTGGGGGAAGGCAGCACGTTTCAGCTCTATTTTCCCGCGACCCGCAGCGCCGTGCGCGAGGCCGGGGCGGTTGCTTCGGCGAAACCGCTTCGGGGCGACGGCCAAACGATTCTGGTGGTGGATGACGTGGCCGAGCAGCGTGAAATCGCTTCCCAAATTCTGGAAGCCCTGGGATACAGAGCACATGCGGTCGCGACCGGAGAGGCCGCCGTCGAATATATGACCTCGGGAAACGCGGACCTGATCCTTCTGGATATGATTATGGACCCGGGTATCGACGGGTTGGAAACCTATCGGCGGATTCTCGATCTGCATCCGGGGCAGGGGGCGGTCATCGCCAGCGGGTTTTCGGAGACGGCCCGGGTGAAAAAGGTGCAGCAACTCGGCGCGGGTGCTTATCTGCGCAAGCCCTACACCCTGGAAAAAATCGCCGGTGCGGTGAAAGAGGCTTTGTCGGAGCAGGGGCGTGCGGGAGGCGCCGAAGGACGATCGGCCGAAGCGAAAGGGGGTGTCGAATAATCGCTGCCGGGGTTTCTGAACCGGTGGTCGCGCCGCCGTCAGGGGACTGTTTCTCGAATGACGGTGGCGATCTGAAGCAGGGGCGCTTTTATGATGAGACCGGCCCGTTTGGCCGCGTCCAGGTTGATATGAAAAAAGACCCGGGTACCGCTGGAGACGATTTCAACCATGCCCCCCCGTTTGGCAAACCTGAGGGTGTGACTGACGGTAAAGACCGGCTGCCTCTCAAGCAGTTCCAGGACGGCCGCCAGATCCGTCTCTTCCAGTGCCCCGATCACCAGCACCTGGCATTCCATCGGGGGCGTCGCTTCCTGAATCGGCCGGAAAAGCACTTTTCGGCCGTTGAGGATTCGGCCGTTTAAAAGGGCCAACTCCTTTTCCATGTCGTCTTGGCCCAGCAGACAAAAAGTACAGGGCGCATCCGGATCGGAAAAGACCTCTTTCGGCCAAACTATGAATTTGCTCAGATTATAGACCAGCGTGGCCTGTGCCATGGAAGGAGGGGGTTCCGCCAGGGCGGGCGCCCCGATCAATGCGCAAGAGGCCATCAGAACGATTTTAATGCCTATGTGGCGAATAGGGATCAAATCACGATCTCGATAAAAGGGGAAATGATACAGATCCGCCGCCGTGCGTCAATGGCCTTGTACGGCGGTTTTATTTTCGGTATCGGAAATAACTCGCCCTTACCGATATGTTGCAATCCCACCTGAAAGTCGCCGTCGGGAAGGTCCCTGCGGATGTGGTCCTTCAGATACCGGTTGACGCTGATCGAGCGAAGCCGGGACAGGGCTTGATTGTACTGGCGTTGTCGATCTCTTTCCGACGGGGCGGGGTTCTTTACTTCCTTTTGCAGCGCCGCTTCCAGGGCGGAGTCGGCTAAAACCGGTCCGAGATCGGTATACCCCACCGTTTTTAAGGTGATTCGAACGGGGTGGCCCGGATATCTGGCCCTGAGATCCATCGCCGTTTCCACGATTCGATCTTTTAATTGGTCGAGTCGGGCGCGTCCGGCCGGGGAAAGGGCCGAAACCCGGTAAGCTCCCAAGGGAAAGGAGATGTCGGCCTGAAGCTTCAGGTCTTTGAACCGTTCGATATTGGTTCGAATGATATCGATCTTTCGGGTGTATTCCTCGATGCGGGACGAATCGAACCGCATCGGGTCCGATTTGACCTGGTCCGCATAGTCCAGAATGGCATCCAGGGTGCGAAGCGATTCACTCAGGATGCTGTCCGGGCTTTGATCCAGGCGGTTCAGAACGTCATTTTCGGTTTTCCGGGCGTCGGATTCCAGCCGCCGCATTTCTATGCCCTGCTGATAATCCCGGAAACTCGCGCATCCGGTGGTCCAGAGCACCGCTGCCAACGAGAGAAAAAGGGTCAGCCGAATCGTCCTTAGAGATTGCATGGTTCTTTCCTCAATTTCCTTCGATGAAGGACTTCTGTTCTTCTTTGAGTTGCTGATATTCCAGAAGTGTTCGGCGATACCGGAGTTCGTTTTGGAAATCTTTCAGGTGCCGGTCAAGTTTGGAGAGTCGATGTTCAAGGCTCACATCTGAGCCGGTGTCGGGACGTAACGCTGTAAATTTTTGCTGTTCCTCTTTGAGGGTTCTTACAATCGTTTCCAACACGCGGATCAACTTTCGGGTGGTCGCTTCCCCCTGATCATCCGCTTCGGACAGTTCCTGATAGGAAACCAGGGCCATAAACAGTTCAGCAGGAATGTTAACCGTCAATATCACATCCGACCGGGAGGGCGGCTTGGCTTTGGCTTCCAGGCGGTTCTGGGGAATGGCGTTTCCCGGAAGGCAGAGCAAAAAACAGAACACCGCCGGCAGCAGCAGTCTCTTGGGCATGGAGGCGCTCTGCGTGCCTCTTTTTCCAGAATTCCGGTTTTCTATTTTCAGCATTTTATTCTGTTCATTATGGTCCGCCTGTGGTTGGACGGGGCGCCACGGCCGGAAGCCATTCAAGATGACGGTAAAAACCCATTCGGCACCTCGTCAAGTCATCGATTTTTTTTCTGTCTTCAATGCGGTCGTGATTAGTTCACTATCAGATAGAAATCTCGAAAGCAAGGAATTCGCAATTCGGACCTTTCAAACCGGCGAGCGCCGTTTTTCAGGCTGTACTTTCCTGAAAGGGGGATCGAGCGGGGCTGCATATACGCGGAATCCGGCCATTCCGCCAGGGATCGGCCGAACCGGGAAATCATGAAGGGCCGGGACGGCGGATGCCGTATTTCACCCACGGCCCCATCCCGGTCTGAGGTCATACCCGGGGTTCAAAGGAATTGCTTTAATTCATCCAACCCCATCCCATGATCATAGATGATTTGCTGGATCAATTTCAGGGCCATATCTCTTGGCAGGAACCGCGAATGTTCGACCGCGATCTGCCATGCCGAATAGGTAAATTCGAGGGCTTCTTCATTTTGCCGACTGGCCCGGGCATCACGGTTCTTTTTGACGGAATCCAACGATATAACGTTCATAAGGTTCCTCCCTGAGTGAACAAACAAAAATGGGGTACTGTGCCGGCCGGACAGGGCAATCCGGTTTGAGTACACCATCTATACGGAAATGACCGGGTGGGATAAATAGGGAAAGTTCGGTATTCTGGGCAGGAAAAGACCTTATTGAAGAAGCTTTCTTCCTAAAATTATTTCGAAGACCTGTCGGTCAGGCGGTTGCAGACCGAGATGGCGCTGACCACAGCGTCTTCAAGATATCCGGCGCCCCAGTATGCTCCGCAAAACCAGGTTCGGTTCACGCCGTTGATTCGGCTTCTTCGGCTTTGGAAGCGATGCCGCTTTGAAGGCAAAACGAGCTGACGGAATGAGATTTCCCGAAGGATGGCGCCGGGTTGGGCCGCCCAGTTGAGGTTGCGGCTGACGAGCAAGGGGACGGGCCCCTTCGCTGCGCCGAGCCGTTTCATGTCATACGTAACCGCCACCGGATCACCGGAGTGCCAGGGGATGAGAAAATTCAGATGGCCCCGGGCCGGTCCTTCGTCAGCCAGGAT
>JGI12048J13642_10405403_pt1 | contig 14270 bp, 11 predicted proteins | sample ElkSlonscriptome_16_FD_13642 | JGI IMG/M metagenome (IMG submission 13642) | reverse complement strand
GTATGGATTTACCTGTACGCGCTATCCGTGAGCAAATTGCCGCGGCGGTGGATGTCATCTGTCAGCAATCACGTCTGCGTGATGGCTCGCGTAAAATCATGAACATTACCGAAGTTCAGGGTATGGAAGGTGAGATGATCACCATGTCCGACATTTTTGAATTTGAAACAACCGGTACTGAAGGCGGAAAGATCATTGGGCGTATTCGTCCAACAGGACTGCGTCCTAAGTTCATTGATCGTTTGGAAGCGGCAGGTATTCATCTACCCCCATCAACATTTGGTCTCGGTAGTCGTCGCTAAACAATTGATGCAACGTTATTCGAACATTCAGATCGTGACCGTTGTGTTATGATATTGATAATGGAACTGTCTGTTTTGCTAAAATGGGCAGTTCACAGCACATAGCACGAAATTACTGTAAGTCAAAGAGTGTGGAGAACTGTAATTTATGTCTGGTGAACAATTAATTATTCTTGGCGTGGCAGGTCTAATCGCTGTCGTAATTGTTGCCATTGGGATCTTTAGTGCCCGTTCAGAGACAAATCTAGTTGAAGAACGGCTTGGTCGTATTGAGTCGAATGACGACTACCAATCCTTCTTTGAGGAGGAGAACTCTGAAGATGCGATTGTTGAGACAGGTAACAAAACGCTTGAAGCCATTGATAATATTCTCGCGGATCGCAAATTTGGTAAAAAGTGGAGGCAACAGCTCGCTCGTGCGGATTTGAAGCTAACTGTTGCAGAATTTGCCGCTTTGCACATTGTCTCTATGATAGGTATTTTCAGTGTAAGTTACTTCATACTTTTCAGTGGAGACCTTATCTTCTCAATCGCCGCCGCATTTATCGGTTTCTTTGTGCCACGCATTTACGTCGCCCGTACAATCAGCCAGCGTCTACATAAATTTGAAGAACAACTGCCTGATACATTGGGTCTCTGGGTCAATGCACTCCGTTCTGGCTATAGTGTACTACAGTCTATGGAAGCTATTGCGAAAGATGCACCGGAGCCAACAAGAACTGAGTTTAAACGCGTGGTTCAGGAAGTTCAGCTTGGTATTGATCTCGATGATGCCCTAGAGCACTTACTTGAGCGTGTTGAAAGTGAAGATCTTGATTTGGTCGTCACAGCAGTAAATATTCAACGTGAAGTCGGTGGTAATCTTGCTGAAATTTTGGATGTGATTAGTACAACCATTCGTGAACGTATTAAGCTCAAAGGTGAAATCCGTGTGTTAACGTCTCAGGGGCGTTATACAGGGTATTTGATTAGCTTCCTCCCCATTGGTCTTGCCTTTTTCTTAAATGCAATCAGCCCGGGCTATATGGGACAAATGTTTGAAAGCCGATCCTGTGGTTGGCCCATGTTAGGTGGTGGTTTAGCGCTCATTGGCATGGGTACTGCGGCTATTCAAAAAATTATCGATATCGACATTTAGACTTAGAGGAAATATCGCATGGAGACTGCATTAATTGGTATTCTCATTATTGCGGGGATGGCAATCTTAGCTGGGTTAGTATATGTCGGTCTTAACGAAGACCGCGACCGCGACCCATTACAGGATCGACTTGCTGAATTTGGTGATCGTGAACTGCCAGAGTCCTTGGAAGAAATTGAACTTTCACTATCGTTTCAGGATCGTGTGCTTGTTCCCGTTATGGAGCAGCTTGCAGATATTACAACACGATTTACGCCTCAAAAACAGTTGGAGTCCACTCGAAAAAAGTTAGAACTAGCCGGGTCTACAACTGAGCCAACAACATTCTTCGCACAGCGTATCGTCTTAACAGTTGTTTTCGGTATCGTTGGTGGGTTATTAGGCTTCGTTGTACTCAAAGAGAGCTTTACCACAGCATTGATGTATCTTGGTGGTGGTGGTGTCATAGGCTATTACTTACCAGTTATGTCGCTCGGTGGCAAGATTAAGAAGCGCCAAGAAGGTATTCTTAAAGCCCTACCAGATGCGCTTGATTTGCTAGTGATCTGTGTGGAAGCCGGTCTTGGCTTCGATATGGCAATGGGTAAAGTCTATGAGAAATGGGACAATGAACTCGCACTCGCATTTGGACGCGTCCTACGTGAAATTCAGCTCGGCAAATTACGCCGTGAAGCGCTTAAGGATATGTCAGATCGTATGGATGTGGCAGATGTTAACAATTTCACTGCCGCGATCATACAAGCCGATCAACTCGGTGTGAGTATGTCTAAGATTTTGCGCGTACAGTCCGACCAGATGCGTACTAAGCGTCGCCAACGCGCCCAAGAAAAAGCACAACAGGCACCTGTGAAGATGATGATCCCGATGGTTCTTCTGATCTTTCCTTCTATCTGGATTGTTTTGCTGGGACCGTCTGTATTAACTGTAATGAATTCAGGTGCATTTTAAGCATCGACTTAAATGTGACAATAACAAATGATCGATAAACACATGACGGAAGCTCAGCCCGGTGGGTCTGGGCTTTCTTTGTTCAATTCTATCTGGCAATCACTTCTTGATCTCGTCTTTCCACCGCGTTGTACAGGATGTGGCAAGGTAGATACTGCATGGTGTGCAACCTGTAGCAGAGTATTAGAGTCAATACCTGTCGTAGTCATCAAGAAATACCTCGACGAAAGTTTATGTGTTGCTTCAAGCGGCTTGCATGAAGGTAAATTACGTCGAGCAATTCACGCACTGAAATATGACAATTTACCCACAATCGGGGAACAATTAGCACATCGATTAGATGTTGTGCTACAGCAACAAAATTGGACGATTGACACTATCATACCGGTGCCTCTACACACTACCCGCTTAGTCCAACGTGGGTATAATCAAGCACAAATACTGAGCGAGTTGCTTGCACAGCACACAGGCATACCCTGTGAGCCGGAGTCAATAACCCGTCAACGTGCAACACAATCTCAGGTAACGCTCACTCGTGTTGAACGACTAAGCAATATGCAGGAGGCATTCGTGGCAGATAAAGCACACATCGCGGATAAAAATGTTCTCATTGTTGATGATGTACTGACGACGGGCGCGACATTACTCGCTGTTGCATCTTCCTTAAAAAACGCAGATGCAAATGAAATATATGGTCTTACGATAACAACCGCGAGTGAATAACAGTTATATTCGCGTTGTTTAATTTATGATTCTATTTTATGTAAGGAGTACCCCATGGACGTGATGATACGTGGAGAAAATATTCGTATCACGGACGGACTCAAAGAATATGCAGAGAAGAAATTGGGGAAACTAGACCGCTACATGCCGAATATTAAGGAGGTACGTGTTGATATTGCGCGTCAAACAACACGACGTGGCGGTGTAACAAGTGCACAGATTACCGTGCAACATGCGCGTGGCGCGATATTGCGGGCGGAAGAAAAACTCACCGGCGATGATCGTGACTCAACCAAAGCCGCAATTAACCTCGCAGTAGACAAAATATATCGTCAGATTGAGCGCTTTAAGGGGAAACGCCGTAAAAATCGTAAAGGTCGTGAGCGTTTCGTCGCGACAATTGAGGAACTTGAGACAGTGCAAGATATTCCAGATGAGGAATATGAAACCTACGAAGATGCTCCAGAATACGATTATGAAGATAGTGATATTGTACGCCGCAAGCAAGTCTCAACAACCCCGATGACTGATATTGAAGCAATCGATCAAATGGAGTTACTTGGTCACCCATTCTTCATGTTCTTCAACTCAGAAACAAACAGTATCAATGTGCTATATCGACGAGATGAAGGTGGCTACGGAGTCCTTGTTCCTGAAAGATAGACCGTACAGATAAATGACAACACTCACCGGGGCACTATGCTCCGGTTTTTTTGTTGCACAATTCACGTAAGATTAAAAATTTTTTAAGCTCAAACCATGCCATGAGTACACTGAGGCGTAAGCCATGCAACCCATTTGTAAATCCACGTAATTCAAAATAGCGCCATTTAAAATGCCGTAACGGTTGCAAAATGTAATTCTGCGGTTTCGGACAGTGTCCCTGCTCATAAAGGATTTGTGCTTCATAGGCGGTGTATTTGCGTTGCTTTTCCATAAATTGATGAACATCACGATAATTGTAATGGATAAAGTGTGCATCCAAAGTTCCCAATTCACCATCAAGCATTACCACTTCATGCACCTTACGATGCGGATCATATTTAGCAGACCCAACACGCAAAAGACGGGTTTGATAATCAGGGTACCAACCTGCCCCGGTGGTTAACTTTCCAAACAAATAATTATGGCGCGGGATTTGCCAGCCCGCATATTCTGATTTGTCGCGCACAGTACGTACTGCATCTGCGAGTTCACTGGTTACACGTTCATCAGCATCCACAAACAACACCCAGTCTGCTCTACCCTGTACATGATCTAAGGCAAAATTTCGTTGATTTGCATAATCGGTGAATGGATGCAAAATGACTTCCGCGCCTTCGGCTTCGGCTCGTTGGGTTGTGTCATCGCTACTCTGTGAGTCTACGACAATAATATGATCAGCGAAATTTAGACTTTGAATGCACTCAGCAATATGATCGGCTTCGTTAAGTGTCAGGATGATCGCGAATAACTTCATTCGAGCGCCATCCGTCTGATTTGTAGATACGTCACGGCTAAGGCTTTACGATCACGGGAGTTTAGCGTTTTATCTGTACTCGCAAGACGCGCTTTTCGTGCCATCCCAAATGAAATCATTCGCTTGGCGATCATCAGCTTCCACGCTGGATAATATTTTGTGAATAATTGTAATCGGCTTTTCCATAAATGCTTAATGCTCTTTGTATGAACCTGTGAGGTACTCTGCCCCGCAAGATGGACAACATGCGCGTCTGGCACACATTTTACACCCCACCCTGTCCGATGAATCCGCCATGCCCAGTCAATTTCCTCACAATACATAAAATAGTCTTCATCAAACATGCCCGTTTGTTGAATCACTTCTCGCTTGAGCATCATTGTCGCACCGAGTGTAAAATCCACGTTAAATGGTTCGGTGCTGTCATAACATGCTTGAGAATAGCGTCCGTTGAACGCACCTTCAATAAGACGTCCGGGAGTTGGAAAGAACTCCACCCACAATTGACGTAGTCCGGGAAAATGAAAAGCGCCATGTTGAAATGAACCGTCGCCATAAGACAAATTTGCACCAACAAGCCCAGTTTGCTCGTCCGCCATCAAACTATCGAACAAGCGTCGTGTTGACCCTGATTGCACAATTGTATCAGGATTAAGTAAATAGACGGCACGGGGCAAATCAACTAACGAAGTATCGCTGTCTCCGAAGCCAATCTGACGAAGGGCAGTGTTATTCCCACCACCAAAACCAAGATTTTCTTTGCTCGCGGTAAGGTTCACCTGTGGAAATGACTGTGCGATTGCTTCTGGCGTACCGTCCGTTGATGCGCTATCTACAACATATATAGCAGTCGCTAAACCACTATTTTCGAGATCTTTATACAGACTCTGCAAAGCTTGTAACGCAAGATCGCGTATATTCCATGTCACAATCACCACAGCAAGGTCAACCATCAATTACCCAACTGTCCGAAGTCTAACCCTGTCGTTTGTAAATAGGCATTAAAACCAGCGAAGGAGTCCTGTGTAAATGGTGTAATCACATCATGCCCGAGTAGCCAGCGCAACGCACTGCCATTTTCATCATCGGTAGACAAGTCAGTAAGAATCTCGTTTAGTGTCAAACGCACGCCGAGTTCAACCTCGAATGGGTACATCATAATTGCATAAGGATAATCGACAGTTGTTTCCGCCACAATCACACCATCCAAGACATCTTCATCAAGAATATCTTGCAGTGCAATGAATGTGTCCTCAGAGAGGCTAGTTGCAGTACATCGCCCTTCTGCCACAGCTCGGACAAGTGCCGTTTCCTCTGGAAAATCCAGTAAAGCGAGCAGATCACTCTGTGGATCAATATTGTTCTGTCGCATAATCAGTGTTGCGACCAACCATGAATAATAATCATCAATACTCACCCGACAGTATGTACGACCACGTACTACATCCACGCGCGTAGTTCCTAGCGCACGATGAACTAAAAATACAACAGGTGTGCCGGTGCGCCCAAAACCATCTTGTAAGATTGGCTCTGGTGTAACTTCTGGCGTGGATTCTGCTATCGGTGTTTCTGTGGGTTCGGGTGTTGGCGTATCTGTCGGCACTGCTGTCGCAGTTGGTGTATTGGTCACTGTATCTTCTGCGGCTTCTACAGTGGATTCTGGCGTTACTTCTACATTAATTTCTGGTGTAGCTTCAGGAAGCAAGTCTTCAAGCGCAATATTAGCCAATAGACCGACATCATAGCCACCATCAATCATCGCTACCTGTAATGCGGGTTCGCCACAGCCGCGATCTAAAGTAGATACTGAGGTGATGCCATCTAACCATGAAATAGCTACAACGCCAAGGTTAGAAGCACACAGGGCATCTAAACCAGATCCATAATTATCGACAATGGGAACTTCAAAATAGATACCAGTTTCATCGAATAAGATTTGGGCAACCTGTTCAGCAAGTTGTGCCTGCACAAAATACTCCACATCGCCGACGGTCAATAGTGTCTGTGCATCAGAAAGTGTGGTAGTAAATGATTCCGTAATCGGCTCGCTAAGGGTAGATAAATTATCATCAAGCCCGAGGTCTTCACGTAGACGAAAATCACGTTTAATGGTTTCAGCAGGCATTTCCGTAAGTTCTGCAAGTATGGTTTGTAGTTCCACCAAGACACCTTGTACTGGTTTAATCACCATTTGCAGGGGATTTTCCACTGTTCCGGGGATAAACGCAATGCGTTCCTCAGTCGTTAGTGTCGGTTCTGCTGTAGCTTCTGGCACATTATCCGTAGCATTGCCGCCACAACCGGCAAGCACAACACATAACACTAAAATGATTAAATTACGTGAAATCACGGGCATGGAACCCCCTCCTGCATGAAGATGATGTCTACTTGCAATCGTACCACACTCAATCCATTTTTAACGGTTAACCTCTAACCATTTGTAGAATTTTCGCTATCTTGTGCGGTTGGGTCAACCAGTTCAATCTCACGCGGTCCGACATTACGATTTAGCAAAGTAATCGCGACATCTTCATGAATGAGACCAGCCCAACAATTTTGCGGGTTTTGAGCTTCGGAAATCTCTGTTAAACGAATAGCGCCCCATGTGACTGCCCGTGTCTCTGCAGGTAAATAATAGAATAGCTCGCCATCGGGTGCTTCGACAACTTCAAGACTATCCTGCGAACCAATTGCCCAACGCCACGGATAGCTCTGTACAGAGGTTTCACACTCAATACCAACGCGCCACACACCAGAACGCTCATATTCGCCTAGTGACGCGTCTGACTGCATCTGTTGGTACACTGTGCCGGGCCAGGGACCGGCTGTACGAATAGGTGTAGGTCCATAATTATTGACCGTGAGCTTGAAGACGAGCATATCACCCACTTGCATTGTGATCGCATTCATCGTCACCGAGTCCGAATCATCCGGTGCTTCTACAAGATCACCAAGCGCCTCAGCATCGCTATAAAAACGTTCCTCATAGGGCAGTGACTCAAATATTACCGTGGCACCGGTTACCTGTGGGACAATCTCTGCGCGTGGTTTACCCCCATCCTGAATAACTAATGATTGTTCACGCCGTATAATCTGTCCTTCTTCGTCCTGAGCAACCGCGACAACAGTATATTCCCCATCCGGTGGTGGGTCTGCGCCAAGATCAACCCCGCCTTCATAATCGAAGCAATGCCGTCCTGCTTCACCCAATTCACGACATTCTCCCCGTCGCGCCATATACACACGATTACCTTCCTGATCGAGCAGATAGACATTAAGCTCTGCATCTTTTGTTATGGCAACATTGATTTGTGTACGATCATCAATGCCATCCTGATTTGGTGTAAAGACATCGGGCGCTACTGAAAATTCTACAAGATCTGGGAGCATTGCATCCGCATCATTTATGGTGATGTCGCCGGAAATGACAACTTCTTCGCCATCATCCTCAGCAATAGCGCGGAACACCCACGTATACACACCATTCGGGATTAGTCGGCGTATAATTTGCCCGAAAACGGTTTCATCTGGCAAAACATAGCCATCAACCACACCGGAGAATTGCACCTGATACTCATCTTCTGCGCGGTTTTGCCCTTCACGGAAGTAAAATTCATTATCATTCGAATCAACCAGTAAAAACGATACCGTTGCATTGCGGGTAATCTCATATTCAACCAAGGCAACATCATCAACCCCATCTGCATTGGGTGAAATTGTCGTTGGTGAAACATCAATATATGCCACTAATGGACGGTCAGGGTCTAAAAGCAGATTGCTAAAAAACAGCAGTACACCCGCAGTTACGAGTGCTACGAAAATTGCTATCACAATCGGAGTACGCATTCGAATATGGTTCCCATAGTTCTAGGTTTCGTTAGAAAACGCCGAATCAGTCTAGCGCAGAGGTTTTGCATCGGTCAAGTGTGTCTATGCTAGACAGTCCGTATAACAATCGGTAAACTATTCAATTACTTCAGCGTTTTATCACTATTTAGTCATTCAAGGAAACATGCACTTGAGTAATTCTATTGGCACCGCCGATTTTCAAAATATCATTAATCGTGTACCTGATGAAAACGGGTTGATTGTAACAACAGCAATTCCCCTGAGCGGGTTAGTGTTGTATCCGGATCTTTTGTTTCCAGTGACACTCGCAGATAAGCAATCACGCAATACCGTACATAACGCACTTAAAGAACAAAAGACAATTGTGGGGATCACCTTGCGCCATCCCTTTAATGACCTCAGCGAAATTTCTGCTGATTCGCTTCACGCGTTTGGCACAGAATTCGCATTTGGAAACCCCATCCACACATCAGGCGACAATGAAACCGTGCTTACTCAAGGGCGTAGGCGTGTAGAGATCATCGAAGTAATAGAAATAAATCCAGAAATCCGCGTTCGTGCCCGCATTATTGAAGAAACTCAATCAAATCCAGATGATATTAAAGACTTGATACGATCGATAACTAGTCAATTCCAGCAAATTGCTGACATTACTGATGTTATCTCAGAAGATATTGTGAAGTATCTATTATCGCTTGACGAACCGGTGCTATTTGGCGATTTTGTCACCACCGTGCTTTCTATAAAGGTCGAAGAACGTCTACGCGTGTTAGAAATTAGCGATTTGAACGAACGTTTTCAATTTATCAATGCACTTCTTTCAAGAGAACTCGACACGCTTGAACTACGAGAAGAGATTAGTGGGCAAATCCATAGTGAGATTAATCGCAATCAACGCGAGCACTATCTAAGAGAACAACTCCGCGCCATTCAAATCGAATTGGGCGAGGAAGACATCTTTCAGGAGGAAGTTAGCGATCTAAGTTCACAGATTGATAACGCCAAATTACCCAAAGAAGCCCATAGCAAAGCACTAAAAGAGTTGAGTCGTTTAAACATGATGCCACCGATGGCACCAGAAGTTGGGATTATCCGCACTTATCTTGATTGGATGGTCACACTTCCCTGGGCAGTGGAAAGTGAGGATAACCTAGACTTACAGAGCGCACAGAGCATTCTCGATCAAGAACATTATGGTCTTGCAAAAATCAAAGATCGTATCTTGGAGCATATCGCAGTCCGTAAACTCGCGGCAGGAAAGATGAAAAGCCCGATTTTGTGCTTTCTAGGTCCACCGGGAGTGGGCAAAACATCGCTCGGTAAGAGTATCGCTAGTGCTTTAGGACGCGAATTTGTACGTGTTAGTCTCGGCGGTGTCCGTGATGAAGCTGAAATCCGTGGACATCGACGCACATATATTGGGGCAATGCCCGGTCGCATCATCCAAACAATGCGCCGTGCAGGTACTGTAAATCCGGTCTTTATGCTTGATGAGATTGATAAGCTCGGCGCAGATTTTCGTGGCGATCCCGCTTCCGCATTACTCGAAGTGCTTGACCCGGAGCAAAATCGAGCGTTTAGCGATCACTATCTGGATACGGACTATGATTTATCAAAAGTGTTATTTATCGCAACTGCAAATGATTTATACAATATGCCACCTGCCCTGCTTGACCGGCTAGAAATCATCGAATTCCCTGGCTACACTGAGGAAGAAAAGCTCGATATCGCACGGCGCTTCTTGATACCCAAACAGCTAGAAGCCAACGGGTTGAGTGGAAGCCGTGTCAAATTTGAGCATGACGCGCTCACGACGATTATTCGTGACTATACCTATGAAGCAGGTGTTCGTAATCTTGATCGTGAAATCGCCAATGTGTGCCGTAAAACCACACGCTTACTCGCGGAGAATAAGCGCTTTCCCAAAAATATTCGGGCGGAACATATCACACGCTATCTGGGTCCTCCACAATTCATTGCATCGCGTGTAAATCGTGAAGACAGTGTCGGCATTGTCACCGGTTTGGCGTGGACATCGGGTGGCGGCGATGTGCTCACCATCGAAGTCTCATTACTACCGGGGAAGGGTAATGTGACTCTTACGGGTCAATTGGGTGATGTCATGCAAGAATCAGCACAGACAGCACTCAGTTATATGCGATCACGCGCACGAGAAATGGATGTTCCGGCGGATGATTTTGAAAATTATGACCTCCATGTACACCTTCCCGAAGGCGCTGTACCCAAAGATGGACCTTCCGCAGGGATTACGCTAGCCACCGCGATTATTTCCACGTTTACTGAACGTAAAATACGAAGTGATTATGCGATGACTGGCGAAATAACGCTTCGTGGTCGTGTGTTGCCAGTTGGGGGCATTAAAGAGAAGTTGCTCGCATCAAGGCGTGCACAATTGACCAATGTCATTATTCCGCGCGACAACGAAAAAGATTTAGCGGATGTGCCAGCAAAATTGCTCAAACATATGAACATCACTTTCGTGGAAGACATGCAAGAAGTTATTAATCTGGTATTATTATCTGCACCTGTCGATGGACGCGAACGTGATCAATATAATGATAGTGATGAGGATAGCGACTCATGACCGAAACCACTGATACAATCGCCCTTGATGATGTCCAAACGTTGCTGAATCATGGACGTGACGAAAAACTCGAATGGTATGACGAATCCATCACAACTGATAAGATTGCCCACACACTTATGGCGATGGCAAACGGCTATGGTGGAAAACTTATCATGGGGATCGACAATCAGGACAAACCAGATGTTATCGGTGTAAAAAAAGTGCAGGAAAGCGTTGATCGCATAATCAATGCGGCACTCTCGCTTACCCCATCGCTAATCATACCTCTACCCCAAGCAACTGAAGTATCGGATAAATCTGTAGTGATCGCGGAAATCCCCGCAGGTATGCCCCATGTATATTCTGTAGAAGGACGCTATCTACACCGACAGGGTACATCAAACACCGCGATGACTCCACGGGACTTGCACCGTTTATTGATCCAACGTGGTGAAATCAGTTTTGAATCAGAAATCACATACGGCGCAACGCTCGAAGATATTCATTGGGACAAGGTTAAAGCCTATGCCCGTTCAATATCAAGCAACAATGACAAAGACCACAAAGAATTTCTCTATCGGCGCGGATGCCTTGCTGACAACGCTGGGTCATTGCGCCCAACCAATGCTGGCATGTTGCTGTTCGGCAAAGAAACACAGCGCTTTGTTCGTGGCTCAGAAATTACAGCGGTGCGCTTTGCTGGCAAAACGATGGGAGACACCTTCAACCGTCAAGACCTTATGGGGACTCTGCCGGAACAGATGCGTAAAGCAGAGACATTTCTTGTTGACCATCTACGAAAAGGCGTGACATTAAAAGGCACTATGGAACGGCAAGAAGTCTATGAATATCCGATGGAAGCCGCCCGTGAGCTTGTTGTGAACGCTGTGGCACACCGCGATTACAGCATTACGGGTGATGGTATTCGGTTATTTATCTTTCAAGATCATCTGGAAATCCATAGTGCGGGAACATTGCCCGGACCTGTCACCATCGCGAATATCAAAGATGAGCGCTATTCACGCAATCCGGTCATCGTGCAAATCTTGTCTGATATGGGCTTTATTGAACGTCTAGGATATGGTGTGGATCGTGTTCTGGAATTAATGAAATCACAGGGATTACGCGAACCAGATTTCTCTGAAACTGATGGTGGTTTTCGGGTTGTACTCTTTAATCAAAAAACCGAGGATACTGATGGATCAACAGAAGAAGATACTGACGAAAAATCACTCATCCTGAGTCCATTCGCGGATATTCCACTCAACCCACGTCAAGAAGAAGCGATACTTTACTTAAATCGACCAGATAAGACACGCATCACCAATAGCGAATTACAACGGTTGTTTCCAGAAGTACATGCGGAAACAATCCGGCGCGATCTCGCAGACTTAGTGACAAAAGAAATTCTGAGCAAGATGGGGCAAAAGCGCGGGTCATATTATGTGCTTAAACGCGATGAAAACCTCGAATCGAAAGATAACACAGAAGACAACGCCTAGATGATGAGAAATTCGTGGCGCTATTTCAGTCTTCTAGTATGGAGCCTTGCTCTTTGGGGATGTTCAGATATTGTCCCGTCAAGTCCCACACCACAGCCAACACTGCCTCCTATTCAGGACATTAACTGTGCGGAAATCACACGTCTATATACAATCGCCTGTGAAGATTCCCTGAATGCAGTGACAATTCAAAGCGAAATAGATACAAACATCACCTTATCCCTAGCAGGCATCAATGTCACCCTCGATGATACCCTCTTTATTCGACGCGAAAACACAATGCTATCATTTACACTCGTTAACGGACGAAGCGTCATCGGAAGTCAGAGCGAAACACGTATATTACAAATACGAGGCACACAGGTCACTGTCGAACTCTCCGAGCAAGTGTTTATCGCAACATCACCCCCATCTGCGGTTATCAATGCGCCAGCGAGCGTGTTAAATGTAATTCCATCACACCTACTTCCCCGTCCAATGAGCGTTCCTCAAGCAATTATTGTACCGCGAAACAACCCCACCCCAGACGTTCAATCTAATGATGATTGTTCGCCACCACCGACGTGGAATCAATTCTACTCAGTTCAGCGTGGTGACTCACTCTATGCCATCGCGCAAGCTCATAATGTTGAGCTTTCAGAGATACTAGAAAGCAATTGCATCACCGCTAGCGTAGATATTTTCCCGGGGGATCTTTTACGCGTTCCTGATGAGAACAATGCCGAGGGAGTGGAAGTTATATTTACAGCAGAAAACGCCACATTGGCAACTGGCGAATGCACTCAGCTTTCATGGCGTATGAGTGGGGTGAGCCTAGTTTATTTTCAAGGTGAAGCAGTGGCACAAGAAGAATCACGCGATGTATGCCCACAAGCGACAACCACTTATGCCTTGCTCGTGATTTTCAACAACGGTGCACAGAATGGGTATACACAAACAATCACTGTTACACCCTAAAGGCATATTAAGTTGCCTGTAAAAGACTCATGAAAGTAGGGTGATCAGAGGCATATTTTCCAGTAAATGTGGTATGATTCCTCAGTTTTGTATGACCATATGGAAAAGATCACGATGAAATTACATCGTTTACTGATAATCATCATCTTGATGACAACTGCATGTAACGTCGCTACAGAAGCACCCACTGCAACCCCCACACCAACGATTACAGCAACCTCAACAGCGACTGCAACCGTCACGCCCACGCTGACCGCGACAATTACAGCAACAGCCAGCCAGACGGCGACAATTACAGCGACCCCAACAATCACAGCATCCGCGACGATAACACTTACGCCAACACAAACCGCTGAACCCACACAGACCCCAATTTCACCAAGCACGATTGTGTACGATAATCTTGAAATCATAGAATTACCTGCCGCGATTTCGGAAGGAATTACCAGCCCCTTAATTGCGTTTATCAATGCTAATGACAGCGAAACGATCACCAACCTTGCAACTGCACAACCGGATACTAATGTGCAAACGCTGTACTATGGCTCACCCACAAATTCAGCAATCCGATATGAAATCATCCAGCTTGATTCCTCTACAGGGCGACAAATTTTTCTATCGCCGCGTGGTAATGCCGTCGCGTTCTTCTCAGAAGGCAGTGCAGAACGGGCAAACGGGCTTTATGTGATTGACCTCTCGTTCGGAATCGCTCAGCGCGTATTGAACATCACATCACTTGTTCAGCGTGGCATCTTCAGTGAGCCAACATGGTCACCAGAAGGCAATGTACTCGCAGTAACGCGTG
>JGI12048J13642_11026514_pt1 | contig 14279 bp, 13 predicted proteins | sample ElkSlonscriptome_16_FD_13642 | JGI IMG/M metagenome (IMG submission 13642) | reverse complement strand
TTGCCAATCACCATTTCAACGGTGACGCTGTCGTGATCGGGGTGCCAGCAATCGTAGTCTGTGACCAACGCCAGTGTCGCGTAGGCCATCTCTGCCTCTCGCGCCAGCTTGGCTTCCGGAAGATTGGTCATGCCGATGACCGTTGCGCCCCAACTGCGATAGAGATTGGATTCGGCTTTGGTAGAGAAAGCTGGCCCTTCCATGCAGACGTAAGTGCCGCCTCGATGGAGATCCACTTCGGCTAAGTTGAGGTTGGCGATCGCCTCTCCCAGCACACTCGCCAAATTGCCGCAGATGGGATCAGCAAATCCGATATGAGCCACAATGCCTTCACCAAAGAAGGTGGATTCGCGGTGTTTTGTGCGATCGATAAACTGATCAGGAATCACCATATCCAAAGGCTTCGCGGCTTCTTGAAGAGAGCCGACCGCTGAAGCAGAGATCAGATAGCGGACTCCAAGAGACTTCATCGCATAGATGTTGGCACGAAAAGGCAACTCCGAAGGAAGCAAGCGATGACCTCTGCCGTGGCGAGCCAAAAATGCGACTCGTGCTCCATCAAGGGTTCCTGTAATAATGGCATCCGAAGGAGAACCAAAGGGCGTGTTGACCTGTCTCTCTTCGACATCCTTGAGGGCATCCATTTTGTAGAGACCGCTGCCACCGATAATGCCGATGCTGATGTTGTCCATGTCGTCCTTTGCCCATTTCCCAAACTGCTGTTTTTCAGTAAAACACGATATCAGCCAAGAGCATGAGCCGTTGCCGACATCTTTTTCTTCAGTTCCACCATGACCTGAATGGAGCGCCAGATTTTATTCCTCCAATCGAGTCACTACCAGTCAGCTAGTCTTCGGCCAAAATGCGGCGTGCCATTTGTTTTTTAATCAGTCGTCCTAGAGTTTGCATCGCCTGGTCGACTCTTTCTGACCAAGCCAGTCCTGAATTAAGCCGAAAGCAGTTGTGGAAAGTGTTTGATGCGGAGAAGATGGAACCCGGTGCAATGCTGATCTGATTGCGAATGGCCTCTTCAAACAGTTCATCGGCGTCAAACTTGCCCGGAATTTCGACCCAGAGCACATGGCCTCCTTGGGGACGCGTGACCCGAGTTTCCGCTGGGAAATAGTCTTGAATGGCCTGCCGCATCCGTTCCATCCGGCTGTGGTAAGTCCGTCGTAGCTGCCGGACATGGCGATCGTAGCCACCGTTGGCAAAGAAAGCTGCTACGGCTAGTTGGGGAGCCACGGCAGTCATGTTGTTCGTCACAACTTTGAGCCGCTCGACCCGAGGCTGATAGCACCCAGGCAGGCACCAACCTACGCGCAGACCGGGCGATAGGGTTTTACTGATTGACGAACAGTAGAGTACGCGGTTTTCGGTGTCGAAGGCTTTGATGGCTTTGGGGCGATCGCCACTAAACCCCAAGTCCCCATAGACATCATCTTCAATGAGATATGCATCGTAGCGATTGAGCAATTCGACAATGGCTTTTTTCTTGCGATCGCTCATGCAGCTACCGAGGGGATTGCTGTAATTGGAGACAAGCAAGCAAACTTTTGCCTGTCCCGATTTGAGAACGGTTTCCAACGCATCTAGACACATGCCCTGACGAGGATCTGTGGGCAGCTCCAACGCTTTTAAGCCAATGGAGTCAAGCACCTCTAGCGCCGAGTAATAGGTGGGAGACTCGATAATGACGGTACATCCTGGTTGTGTGGCTGCTCGTAGTGCCAGATAGATGGATTCTGTGGTTCCTGTGGTGACAACAATTTCATCGGAAGACACAGAGCAACCTGCATTCAGCATGCGCTTCGCAACTTCTCGACGCAGCTCTTCACAGCCTGGAACGGTTCCGTAGCTATGGACTAATTCTGGATTTGCCCGCAACACCTGCCCCATGAGGCGATTCATGGTGTTGAGAGGAAAATTTTCCATGCACTGCACCGCAGGCCCCAACTGCACCATATTGGGATCATTGATCGCTCGGATCACTCGAAAGGTTAGCGAGGAGTCTACGTCACAGACCTGACGCGGAGGTGATGATTTGCTGGGTTCATCGAGCAGATCGAGAGCAGTCGATTTCACGTAATAGCCTGATTGGGGCCGAGCCGAAACAACGCCCCGATCTTCCAGCAACCGATAAGCTTCCAGCACCGTAGACATGCTGATTGACAACTGTTGCTTTAGCTTCCGCACCGAGGGTAGGCGATCGCCCGGTTTCAAAGTGCCGTTTTGAATTAGGCCATGGAGGCGATCGGCAACTTGTTCATAGAGACTCTTCTCTGAAGCCGCATCGAGGGGAGAAACCGTCATTTGCAAAGTTTTCATAGGTTAAACCTCAGAGAAGAAGGGAGTCGAGGAGAGTTCGCAAGATCCATGACAGAGAAACAGCCTGAATTCAAAGTTGAATCGAGCGAAAACCGTTGAGAAAAACAATTCATCAAAAATATGACCAGAACAGTTGAAAATATCCGAACTGTTCACGTAACAATCTACAGTCATTGGCTCTGTTCTGGTCAAGAAAAATTGAGGAAAATTCAATTAAGCGTTCAACTTTCAGTTCAATTAAGCGTTCAACTTTTAGAAATTGAAGCTTCTAAACAGCAGCTTGTTTCACGACGTTGCTCACGCTGCATTCCCCAAACGAGGTCACCGCCATGAATTCTCCACGCTCCTCATCTGACCTGATTGTGTTTGACGGTTATCAGGCAACACCACGGTCGTCTTGGATAGGCCGACTATGGCAACGCGTGCTAGACGCAACATCACCCAACGCGCTGTTGGCTCGACTCGCCAAGCTTGCCTACGGCACGTCTGATCCCGTGATTGAACAGCGGCGCGATCGCCAAGGCTCCCCTTACTATGTGGTTTCTGATCCGGTGTCTCGCAAACAGCATCTGTTCACAACTGAGTCAGAGGTGCGCTCTTGGCTAGAGCGACGGTATTATGACTCGTAATTTCGACTAAGAAAAAGCGATCGCGCAATCAAATAGCTCAGCCATTTTTTTGAGGGGTTCTCAATGTCAACGCCATCCCTATTGTTTTGGCTTGTGGCTTTTGCGATGGGCATGATTACGTCCATCTATCTACCAATGAATGGCGTTGTTGCCAAATATGTTGGCTCTGCTCTATTAGCCAATATTCCTTTCTATCTTTTAGGAACAATTACCACGCTCTTTCTATTCTCACTTACAGGCAATCTTGGGGCGATCGCACAATTTCGAACTGTGCCAAAATATCTCTACTTAAGTGGATTTATTAGTGCGTTTTTGATTCTGGGTTCTACTTTTTTGATTCCAAAATTAGGGGCGGGACGGTTTTTTGTTTTGTTTGTAGCTGGACAAGTTTTGATGGCGCTAATCGTGAGCCATTTTGGATTACTTGCCTCGCCACAAGAGCCGATTACCCTGAAAAAGGGACTAGGCACGCTGTTGCTAGTTATTGGAGTTTTTCTAGCGACCCAGTAAAAAGCAGCTTGAGCTGACGCTTCTCAGTCCGCCGTGCTGAGCACATCCTGGTACTGGGAATTGCATTGGGGACGTGAGACTGAAACATGACGGCGATCGCCTTGAATCTCAAGAAATCCATCGAGCGATCGCCGTCATGTCTCCAAGCGCTAAGCCTGGAGCGCCTCGTCAACCCATCCTTTAACCGCTGCCACAACCTCAGTCAAGCCAATTTCTTGGGCTTCATGTCCGGCACGCTTCACGACTTCGACGTTTCCGTTTTTGAGCGATCGCCCGGTCACAATCCGAAACGGAATGCCAACCAGATCTGCGTCTTTGAACTTAACTCCTGCCCGCTCGTTGCGGTCATCCAGCAAGGTTTCGACCCCAGCCGCGTTGAGTTCGTTGTAAATAGCTTCGGCGGCTCTTACCTGTTCCACATCGCTCAGATTGGGGATGATGACAATGGCATGATAGGGGGCGATCGCCACAGGCCAGATAATGCCGTCTTTGTCGTAAGACTGTTCCACTGCGGCCTGAGCCAACCGCGATACTCCTACGCCATAGCAGCCCATGTAGAGCGGATTTTCTTCGCCCTGTTCGCTGGTGTAGGTCGCGTTCATAGCGATGGAATATTTGGTGCCGAGCTGGAAGATGTGACCGATTTCAATGCCACGGGCGGATTTTAGAGTCTGAGTTGGATCGTGCAGTGCGCGATCGCCCACCATCGACGTGCGCACATCAACGACGCGGCTAGGTTGCTCGAACTCGCGGCCCCAGTTAGCTCCAACCACATGGTAGCCGGACTCGTTTGATCCGGTGATGAAGTTCTCCAGATCGACAGCGGTTTTGTCTATGAGCCGTAGAAAATTGGGTGCAAGTGTCTCGCTGCCTTGGATGTAGCTGTCTTCTAGATTGGGGGCGATATAGCCCAGCGGCAATTGTTTTGTCGCCCATTTGGCCTGAGCTTCCGCATCAGGAACTTCTAGACCAATCACCGCTTTTCCTCCGTAATCTGCGGCGCACTGGGTCAATTCGTTGAATAACTTAGTTTCGTTGACATCCTGATCGCCCCGAATGTTGACCAGCACCAACACATCCATGCCGTTGTCGTAGGTAACTTGATACAGCACATTTTTCACGATCTGCGTCGGTGAACAGTCGAGAAACTTAGCGAGAGAGGCAATGGTGGGAGTGTTGGGTGTTTCTCGTTTTTCAAAGGTGGTGAACTGAGACGGAACCGCATCAGGTGGCAGCGACAGAGCCTTTTCGACATTGGCCGCATATTGGCCGTCGTCGGTATAAAGGACTTCGTCTTCCCCAGCCTCTGCCAGCACCATAAACTCTTGAGAACCAGAACCGCCGATCGCCCCAGAATCTGCATCCACCGCCCGAAACTCTAGGCCGCTGCGCCGCAAAATGTTGCAGTAGGCATCGTGCATGTCGTGATAGGTCTCTTTGAGGCTGGCCTCATCCACGTGGAAGGAGTAGGCGTCTTTCATGATGAACTCGCGTCCCCGCATCAGTCCAAATCGAGGCCGAATTTCGTCGCGAAACTTGGTCTGAATTTGGTACAGGTTCAAGGGAAGCTGTCGATAAGAGCGAATCATGTCTCGCGCAACGGTGGTGATCACCTCTTCGTGGGTGGGGCCGAGTCCGAGCTGGCGACCTTGGCGATCTTCTAAGGCAAACATGATGCCTTCGGCCTTGGTGTAGGTGTCCCATCGGCCTGACTCTTGCCACAGCTCCGCAGGCTGAAGCTGGGTCAACAGACATTCCTGAGCGCCCGTCGCGTTCATTTCTTCGCGCACGATCTGAGAGACCTTTTGCAGTACCCGCCACATGAAGGGTAAGTAGACATAGACGCCACTGCCGACCCGCCGAATGTATCCGGCTCGCACCAATAGCTTGTGGCTTGGAATTTCTGCCTCTGCCGGATCTTCTCGCAGGGTGACAAAGAGCATCTGAGACAGGCGCATGGTTCCGATTCCTTTTACGACAACACAACTTCAACGGATACGAATCATATCAGTCAATTCATACCAGTCAATATCAACGAGCGATCGCCCTCAATAGCCTTTAGTCTAAAACCTTTGGTCGAAAACCTTGAAATGAAATCTCAGGAGCCTCACTCTAAATGCATTTGGGCTAGAGACTATTCGTGTCTATTGCAACTAAATCAAAGACTGAAAAGAAAGTCTGGACAGATGACGAATTCATGGCATTGCCTCAGGACGGGCATCGCTATGAGATTGTCAATGGAGAATTAATTGACATGGGAAATCCAGGAGCATTGCATGGTCAATGTTTGTAGCACGTTGATGATCGTGTTGGGTGGATGTGTTCTCCTCCAAAATCTTGGAACCCTGTTTGATTCCAGTGATGTCATTCCTGGTTTTACGCTTTCTGTTGCCGATCTGGTTCAAAAGTTATCTTTCTGATCTCTCCTTTCCCTTTGCGCGATCGCCACACCGCTAAGAACTCCATAGATTATAAAGAACCCGCAAGAGTGAACGGAATTCGGAATACCCATTGCGTAGTTACAACAAAGAACGTGAGAAATCCGAACGTGTGATAGGTGAAACGTGATGAGACTTGTAATTGCCACTCATCGTTATCTCAGCTAGCAATTATCAATAACTCGTAAAATTTGAAGTATGGCTTGCCTAAAATAAAACGTCGTCCAATCCTTCTCGCACATTCCGTTTTGAGATTGTGGGCGATCGCCACGGGCAGAGCCTCATCAGGTTGCAAGGAACGGACAAGATTTACAAGACGTGTGAGTCATCTATCGGTTCACGAGTCTGAATATCAATCGTCACAAGTAGAACGACCGAGCGAGATGTTGTCTCTGTCGCCAGCGTCATGACGACGTTGAGTTGCCCCTTCCACATTCATTTGGTCTGACTTTACGTTCTTTAGGGTAAATGTTGGGGTTATGTTCCTGAAAAATCTAAAGCTGGCTCAAAAATTTACAGCTCTTCTCATCGCAATTTTTCTCATGGGTACAGCCATGAGCGGTATCGCACTTGCCAAAGTGCTTGACTACAGTTCTCAAGAGATGGTGTCCAATAAGGCTCTCATGCTGATGGAAACCATGAACTCGGTGCGCCATTACACCAGCACCGAAATCAACCCAGAACTCGTCGATCGCCTCGACATCGAATTTTTGCCCGAAACGGTTCCGGCCTACTCGGCGCGGGAGGTGTTTGAGCATCTTCGCACCAGCGAAGGCTATCAAAGCTTTTTCTACAAAGAAGCGGTGGTCAATCCCACCAATCCGCGAGACAAAGCCGATGACTTCGAGTTTGGGCTGATTGAGGGATTTCGCCGTCGAGAAAGTCTGGACGAGATTAACGGCTTTCGCAACACTCCGTCCGGCGATGTCTATTACATTGCTCGTCCCATTAGCATGACCGAACAAAGCTGCCTCCAGTGTCACGGCGTACCCAGTGATGCACCCGCCACGATGATTGCTCAATATGGCGATCGCAACGGTTTTGGCTGGAAGCTCGGCGCAATCATTGGGACGCAGGTGATTTCAGTGCCTGCCGATGATGTGCGTCAAGATGCGCGACAGTCGTTTGTAATGATTATGGGAATTGTGGCGATCGCTTTTGCCACCGCCATCTTTCTTGTGAATCTGTGGCTGAAACAGTTCGTCATTCGCCCCATCAACAAAATGGCGCAGGTGGCCGAAGCCGTCAGCACAGGCGACATGGAAGCCGAGTTTGAAGTGACAACAAAAGACGAAGTGGGTCGTCTCGCAGAGGCGTTTCAGCGCATGAAGCTGAGTCTATCACTCGCCATGAGCCGACTAGAGCGCTATCGTATGGGACAAAGCGATCAAAAGGGAGACCGTTAGGAAGCGCCGTGAACTGGATTACGATTTTTCTAGCAAGTCTAACCGGACTCTTCTCTACACCAGGAGTTGGCGTTCAAGAAATTGCGAAACAGAGCCTTCGCAGCCAGATCCACGATGCCGAAGTGCTTGCTGTTCGGATAGATGCCATTCCGACTCACCAGTTTCTCGCAGGTCAGATTGACCAAGTGAGAATTGCCGGACGGGGAATTGTGCTCCAGGACGGTGTGAGAATTGACCACCTGGATCTCGAAACCGATGCGATCGATCTTGATATCAACCAGTTGAGAAACGGCAATGTCGGTCTAGATCAGCCTCTGCGGGCAGTGGTGCGGCTAGGGCTGACGACGGCAGACATTAATCAAGCCCTCCAGTCTCCCAGCGTGACACAGTCCTTACAGGACTTGAGCTTGAATGTCTTAGGCGAAGGAACCATCGGCGGCCTCAATCGGTCAGACGTGGTAGAGGCAAGATTCACAGTTCCGCAACCAGGACGGGTGCAGCTTGAGACACAGCTCCGTGAACAGGGCACCGGGGAAGAACTGGCGATTCGGCTGGGGCTAGGAGTGGCGATCGCCAACGGCTATCAGTTCCAGTTCTCTGAGCCTGAACTTGTTGCCAACGGGGAAGCGTTTCCCGCTGGGTTGCTGGAGGCTCTTTTGGAGGGGGTGAGCCGAGAGTTTACGCTTCGCAATCTAGAATTAACCGGAATCACAGCTCGCCTCCTAGAATTGAAGATAGAGGAAGAACGGGTGCAGATTGTGGCGTTTGTTGAGCTTGCGCCAGAGGCAGAGATTCTCGACGCGGAAGATTAAGTCTTACCTATGGGTAACAAGAATCTTAAAAACGTCCTAGTGGGACGGCACAGCTAAAAGAGCGAGACGGAGTAGATACTAATTCTCTCGTTGGGTTTGCGATCGCTTAACCCAACCTACTGAATCCACTGAATTCTACCTTTCGCCCTACCATTTTTCCTGTGAGCCAGTTTGAGGAGTGAACCCTGTTGTCTATCAACAAAGCGTCGAACTGCGTAGGATGAACGTAGCTCTGAAGCCAACCTTTACAAACCGCCCATTCAAGAGTCGCATCGTCAGCTATTTGAGGAGAAAAAGATTATGCACGATCAACAGCCGATGGAAACTCATCAGTCGTCTCGTCGTCTTCCACTGAGCCTAATTGCGGCAGTGTCGGCGGTGGTCTTGGCGGCAGGCAGCGGCACCGCCTGGTGGATGATCTCTTCAAACAATGAGACGCCCGTCCTACCTGACACGACCTCCCAAGTCGAACCGACGACTCCTGATACCACTCCAACTGCACCCTCGACTGAGGAGCCAAGCCAGGTTCCTGCGGCAACAGCTACAACCGCTCAGGTTTATCTGATTGAGGTAGCGGGCGATCGCTTTGAACTAGTACCTAGTGAGGTTCGGCTCGAAACTGACGCTGCTCCCGAGCAATTACTAGCCACAGCCTTCGAACGACTGCTGAACAATGATGTTGAATCGGATGCCTTTTCAGAAATTCCGACCGACACCGAGCTACTCAACTTGAGCATCAAAGACGACGGCGTTCATGTGAATTTGTCGGGTGATTTTCAGTTTGGCGGCGGCAGCGCCTCTATGACTGGGCGACTAGCTCAGGTCATCTACACCGCCTCGACTTTTGAACCCACAGCCCCCGTGTGGATTTCGCTGGATGGCGAACCGTTGGATCTGCTGGGTGGAGAAGGTTTGATCGTGGATCAGCCGATGACTCGCGCCCAGTTTGAAGAAAACTTCTCGCTCTAGTCCTAGCTCCCATCTCTATCAAACCTCAGGTCAGATTTCTGTTTTGCAGGCGGGACAATCCGTAGATTGTCCCGCTTTGATTTGTGACCTTATGGCAAAACATTTTCAGCTCGAAACATATAGCAATGCGCAGATAGGTTAGGACAAATATTGATGGAGAAGCCGCGCACCGCGCGGCTTCTCCATCGACTATTGGTTTGATATCAGCGCGTAGCACTATAAAACGATACGAACGTAGTGCCTCTCTTTGAGTTCTAATGTACTAAACTGGTTTGTAGATAATGCTTCTACAATCTGTTCTGTACAGTTTCGATACTGTGGATCAAAATGGTTCAGTACACCTTGGCTCAGTGTCCAGAAGTGACCCTTGCTGTTTCTGGCAAGGATTCGAAAAAAAATCGAGAAAAAGCAATGGATCAGCTCATCGACCTGATGGACGAAGGGCAGCTTCCCGTTGACCTTTCGGATGGGTTTAGCGCCCAAGAGCTGATCGAAGTAAACAAACAGGAGCCTCCTATGGCCACCGATGATGAAGAAGCGATTGTGCAAGCTGTGCAGGTGCTCAACAACCTCGCCAACCTCAAGCTCAAAGCGCAGGATTTGAAAGACGAAGCCTTGGAAGTGCGATCGCAAATTGACATTCTTTTCACCGATGAACCCATCTCAGCAGAGCAGGTGTCAACGCTGAAAGAGGGATTCAAAACGCTGAAGAATTTTGCCCAAGCTAATGTGCGCTATCGGTCGGGTCGGGCTGAGGCGCAAGAAGCCCGGAAGGTGCTAGACGCGGCACTGGATTCTGCGGATCGCTAGTGACTCCTGATCACGATTCTGTCATGATATCCCGATCGCCCTGCGATAAGTTTCTGAGGCTTGAGCCATGTTGCCTACCGATCTGTTGGTCAATCGCTTTTCTGGCGATGAAATTGCCCCTAAAAAGCTGGCTCTGAGTGAAGCTAATTTGGCGATCGCCCGTGAACTGATTGGCATCTTTGAAGACTATCGCGGCAGTACCCAGGGTGACCTTAACCGTCAGCTGCAAGAAATTGAAGGGGAAGAGACAGATTATCGGTTGAAACGAGGTCTGGCGCATCTTCTCCGCAGCGGCTTTAGCACCTTTGAAATTGTCAGTCCGTTGGAGCCGCAAGATCTGCGCAAGCGGGTCTTTGCCCTCGCCTCTGAGTCCGCACCGCTGCCCCAAACTCGGAATCAAACCCTAGAACGGTTAGCCCAATCCCTTAGCCACGAGCTAGGACAAGAAGTTCTCACAAGTCAGATTCAGCTAGGTCTCTATGCGGACTTAAACGAAAATCGCATTCTCACTGAGTTTGAGGCTCCTAAACCCGAGGCACTCATTCACCGCTACAATCTATCTCAAGCGCAAGGCATTTTCTACAAAGCCCACCAGATCATCATCAACGCCCACCGCAACGATCCGGGGGAATATAAGCTTCTGTTTCGCTATCTAAAGCTGTTTGGACTGATGGCCTATATTGAGGGCGATGCCGATCACGGGTTCACCATCACCATCGACGGCCCCACGAGCCTGTTCAAAACCAGTACCCGCTATGGCATTGATATTGCCAAGCTGATTCCGGCGCTGCTCCATGTGACGCGCTGGTCACTCAAGGCCGAGTTGCATATGCGCGATCGCTACAGCGACACGATCAAAATCCGCTATTTCAGCCTCGACTCCGACTGCGACTTGGTGACACACTATCCTCCCGGTAAGACCTACGACAGCATGTTGGAAGAGTCGTTTGTGGATCGGTGGCGATCGCACAAAACCGAGTGGAGACTGGAGCGCGAAGTGGATCTGATCCCCATTCCTGGCAGCGTCATGATTCCCGACTTTCGCCTGGTTCATCCCAGCGGCAAAACCTACCTACTGGAAATTGTCGGCTATTGGAGACCGGAGTATCTGCGGAAAAAGTTTTCTCAAGTTCGACAGTCTGGGCGAGATGACTTGATTCTCGCTGTTTCAGAACGGTTAAACCTGGAAAAAGCAGGGGTCAAAATTGCCGATACGCCTGCCAAAATTATCTGGTTTAAGCACAAGCTCTCGCCCAAGTCTGTGTTGCAGGTTTTGGATGGGTCTTCGTAGAGGCTCCGGTAAGGGCACGCGAACCGCCCCTACCGACACATAACTCTCATTCCGTTGTGCAGGCCAGAGCCAGATGCTGTTCTGCTGATTCTCCAATAGACACCGTGACAGAAGATTCCGATTGCGCCGCTTGAGAATAAGGACAAGCGATATAGCCTCCTGCTTGCACAAGAAAATCGTTGAAGTCGCGATCTTGCTGAGAGGGTGGAACCAGCAGCGAACCTGTGTCATCCCACTGAATCAGCGTGCCACCGCCGTTGAGACCGCTGAGCCCCCCCTCGAAAACGGCTAGTTGAGCGTTGTTGGGGTTGCGGCTGTTGGTAGAGAATACTAAACCCGCAGGCTGACCATTGAAGGAGGATTCAAGATAAAAAGCATAAGGCGTATTGGCCTCAAACTCGAATTCCGCCATGGAATTGGCCACGGTGCCGCCTCCTTGGGTAAACCCAGACTGCTGTTCTCGCAGCAGCGGAGTGCGTTCTCCAGTACCGAGGTTAACCACTCCAAACACTGACTGATACACACCATTGGAGCCTGCAAATTCAAACTCAACAATGGTGGGTGCATCAAATTCGATACCGTCGTTGCCAAAGCGTTCTTGAGCCTGGGCAGACGCAGCGAAGGGAATCGCCATGAGTGAGGCGAACAGTCCAGTCACGAGTCCTCCGATCGCCACCTTTAGAGAGCGGTGAGAAGCGCGACTGGCTAGATGACGCGAATACATTTCTTTCATAAGATTCTGCGTGGAACAAATTCAAGACAGATCAAGACAGACAACTCAAAACGGACAACAATGACCCAACAACTACCAAGGGCGATCGCGCAAAAACTGATCGAGGTCTGTGGTGGATGCCTCAATGCCAGCTAGAAACTGTCGGGTTTCTTGCAGCAGCGATTCAAACTGACGACATTGGGGACTGCTGCAATTCGTTGGTCGAGAAGAACCCCGTGCAAATCGTCGAGGCAAGGTTCGGGCGACTTCTGCCGATTCAAGACAAGCCGTGTAAGCCCGACTTAGCTGAGTCGAGAGTCGCTCGGCCTCAGCAATAGTCGCAGGATCAAGGCGATCGCCATATTCGTCAAAAAAGTCAGGGGCGACGCTGTTAAAGACGTTGGTGCCCGTAATGTCAGATTGGTTTGGAGGATTGGCGGCAACTGGACGGGCGAGGCCAACCGCAAAGAGCGTCATGGCGATCGCGCCAAGTGCAGCTAATCTAGGTCTCAATCTTCGGGATGTCGTGTTTTTCATGGATTTTTCTTTCAAGCTCTGTTTAGTCCTAGAAACTGGCTCCAAAGCCCAGCACAAATCTCGCTCCGTCGCCCGCTCCAGCAATGTCACGAACGGCAGGAGTAATGACGATGTTGCGGTTTCGAAATGGATTGATTGAAACACCGACGGCAAGATCTTGTCCCGTCCATTCCGTAATCACGCTGACGGGTTCGACAACCCGCAATGCAAGGCTGCCGAAGGGATTGACCGCAAAGTCATCATCATCGACATCATCTTCCAAACGGAACTGGCCTGTGCCTGCGCCAGCCGTGACCGCTAGGCGGCTAAAGGGTGCGTCTAAATCGTCTCGAAGTCGGAAAATCTTCGTCATCGACCCATACACGGAGTCTTCGAAGTCCCCATCCTCTTCCCCCGTGATGATGAAGCCGTTCCAGCCGATCGCCGCTGAGAAACTTTCAGAAAAGCGCCGATGCACTTTTGCGTTAAACCCTCCGGTACCAAAGCCTCGGTTGCGGCCAAAGCTACCAACGGTGTAGGACAGTTCGACTCCAACTGCTTCCCGCGAATCGCCCAAGCCAATGCCGATGCCGAGTGCCCCATCGGAGCGATTGCTGTACCGAGTTCTTTCTTGGAAGGTGCCACTGACAAAAACGGTGTTGCGATCGACGCCAAATCCAGATGGATTGGAGATCGTCAGCGCCGGAGCACTGCGGTCTGCCGGATCTTCGACGCCCGCCAGTTCTTCAATCATCTCCAGCTCAGTTTGAGCCTCATTCAGCACCCCTGGGTCGGGTACATTGACCGGAGGAGCGTCCGGTAGCGTTCCCTGCTGAGCGACGCGCTGTTGAGCCATGAGTTGAGGCTCTGGGCGCTGATTGGCAAACTCAGGAACAGGATTTGACGTAGGTGGAGAGGCGATCGCCAATGCCGTTAGCCCATATCGCACAGAGGGCGTAGTCGAGAGATCAGCTTCGACGACTGATGCGACTGGAGCTGGAGTAGCCTCAGGTGCCGTCGGTGCTCGAAGAGCAGCGGCAGAGGTCAGGATGGGGACTGAATCTAGCTCACCTTCATCTTCAAACTCTACTACTACATCTGCTGCGGTTTCAGGGGTGGCTTCGAATTCCACGGACGGGCCAGACTTTTCAAGCACAGGCTCAGGCAGCGCTACCAGTTCAACTCGATAGGCCGCCTCGTCCAATGAATAGCCCAGATCTTTATCGGCGGTGTCTGTCTCAGGAGAGTTGGGAAGAGGCTCTGGCATCGGAGTTGCTGCAGCCTGTAGTGCCCAATCTTGAACAGCTAAAGCCGCCAAGGTATAAATTGCAGTCGTATACTTTTTCATGAATACATGAATCCAATGTGCATTCTTTGTGATCCCCACATTGAGTCAAGGGGGGTGATAGGGTAGACGACCAAGACGACCAGGGAAGAGGTGAACCCATGCCCATAGAAAAATCATGTGCAGAGGTCAACAGTCCTTTGAAAACTTACTGATGAATTGTTTTTACGGCATTAACCTATTGCTACGAAGCAACTCACCCGTTTCAGGATGGTCTAGCAAGACTTCACGAACCAACCTGAATTAAGAAGAGCAAATAAGTATGGGGTGCGGATGGGAACAAAAGCGAAGGTGTATCCCAGTTTTGTATGCACAACGCACAAATTTATGCAAATTTATGTGGATGAAGATCGATTTTCTCTATAGCAATGCGCAGATAGGTTAGGACAGATATTGATGGAGAAGCCGCGCACCGCGCGGCTTCTCCATCAACTATTGGTTTTATATCAGCGCGTAGCACTATATTTTTCACGGGGCTGCTCAGACCTCTTTCAGGTATTGCCCTTGCACTAT
>JGI12048J13642_10708280_pt1 | contig 14308 bp, 10 predicted proteins | sample ElkSlonscriptome_16_FD_13642 | JGI IMG/M metagenome (IMG submission 13642) | reverse complement strand
CACCGCCATCGAAGCCCTCACCCAGGGAGCCACTCTGCATCTATTACCCAGCTTTCATCCCAAGCACGCACTCCATTGCCTTAGCTCAGAACCAATCACTCGCCTGGTTGCAGTACCGACACTTTTGGGGGCGATCGCCCGTGCTATTCAACGTCGCCATTCATCTTTCCCCTCGATCCGCTCCATCATCTCTGCCGGATCAAAACTCAGCCCCAAACTGCGCCACCAGCTCCAGCAGGGATTTCCTAATGCAGCAGTATTGGAATATTACGGTGCTTCAGAACTCAGCTTTATCAGCCTTGCTTCATCACAAGATAATGTGCCGCTCCATTCCGTCGGGCGACCCTTTCCAGAAGTCACAGTCAGCATTCGACTCCCCACAGGAGAAGCCGCTTCCATAGGCGAAATCGGCCAAATCAGCATTCAGAGCGCCATGATCTGTTCTGGCTATCTCGACCCCACAGACGGCACAGGCTTTCGGGTTGAGCAGGGCTGGGCAACGGTGGGCGATCGCGGCTGGCTCGACGACCAGGGCTTTCTCTACCTGGCCGGACGCGAACGCGACATGCTCATCTGCAATGGGGTGAATGTCTATCCTGCTGAGGTCGAAGCGGCTCTGCTCGACCATCCTGATGTTGAAGAGGCGATCGTCCTTGGACTACCGGATGACTGTCGGGGCGATCGCCTCTGTGTCGTCGTCAAGCTCAGCGACGGACATCTACTCGATCGCGCTAATCTGACTCATCATCTCCGTACTCGACTGGAGCCAGCCAAATGTCCTCGACAGTGGTTTGTCATCGATACCCTGCCACTCACCTCTAGCAGCAAGGTAGACCGGGCAACGCTTTTGAGTCAGTTACTCAGCAATCATCCCTCTCTGCAACGGGTGAGGTAGAAGATGGCGATCGCTTTTGCGTCATGAATTCGAAGGATTCAGCTGCAATCCATGCCTACTAAATGTGTTCGGTTGAATTCTTCTTTCAAAGACTGCAAGGCGTGTATTAAGCTGTTAACGCTCTAGCGTTAAGATTCTGGACTATGGCTGTCTACGCAGATCGCGAAGCATTTATTCCCTACCGACGAGCTGATTTGGTTGATCTCTGCCTCGAAGACGGGAAACTTTCCCCAGCGCAAGCTCAGGAATTCAAAAATTTTTGTGAAATTTTATCGGCCTATTATCACTTCAAGTTCCACGCATTCGTCGAAACTCTTAAGCAAAACTATATTCCTTTTGATCCCAACGAAGATCAGCAGCTACGAATTCCGCCTACCCTTCAGCAGCGTCAAGAGATGGGAGAAAAGCTGCTAAGAGCATTCCAAGCCATTCTCGAAAGTGCGAACTATTGCTCCCTTTCAAATCAGACGCTGCAAGCAGCATTTCAAGAGTCTTCGCTCATTGATCTGAAGACAGAAGTGGACTTTGATGATTTCGAAATTGTGTCTTGCTATTATCGAGGAATCGTTTCTAAAGTCATTTCGTTTAGAAGATTTTTTCAAAAAAGAAAGCGCAGCGTCAGCATTTTTGAACGAGTCGTACTGCTGATCAAATTCAAAGAAAAAGAATACTTTAGAGCAAAGAAAGTAAATCCAAAGCGGCTCCGATTTACGCCTGGAAAGATGTATGTCTATTTGTACAAAAATGTTCCTAAATTTGACATCGAGCTATTGTTTCCCAATGTCAATACGAGGATGACCTTAAAAGATCGGTTGCTGTTTGGAGTTCCAGCGATCGGAGCCGCTATTCCGCTAGCCTTGCGGGTGGCTCCTCAGATCTTACTCATTGTCAGCATTGTTCTATTTTTTCTAGGGATGCCCGCTTTTGTGGAGTGGCTTCAAGTAACGGAAGAACAAGCCCGAAATCTTTTGCCTATTCTGGTGGCGTCTATGTCATTGGCGATCGCTCTCGGCGGCTTTGCCTTCAAACAATACAGCAGCTATCAGGCCAAAAAAATCCGGTTTCAAAAAAAGGTAACAGATACGCTGTTTTTCAGAAGTATCGCCAACAATCGTGGAGTCTTTCAACTGCTTACGGATGCAGCTGAGGAGGAAGAGTGTAAGGAAATTATTCTAGTGTACTATCACGTATTAACAAGCCCTGTTTCTCTTACCGTCAAACAACTTGACAATCAAATTGAAGCTTGGATGCTTGAAAAATTTGGCACAAAAATCGATTTTGATATTCAAGATCCGATTCGCAACCTATCGAGCATTCAAGGAAAGGTTAGTTCTTACTTACGAGTTCCACATTCACTAGATAGCTCGAACTTAAAGACTTCAGATTCATTAGAAGTTCAACAAGAAAACGTGATTCATTCGCAGGTCGCTCCATCACCTTCATCTTCTCAAGAACTTCATCCTCTTTTTAGCTATGATGATCAAGGCTATTGCACGGTACTGTCCCTGCATGAGGCCAAAAAAGTACTAGATTATGTGTGGGATCATGCCTTTGCCTATGCCAATAAAAAACCTGATCGCAATGAGCCAGACGAAGAGACGACTTCCAATTCGTCGCTCGCATAAATTTGCTGACATAAATTTATTTTTAAGTCTTTTGAGTGATGTCCTTTTTAACGAAGTGTTTGAAGGTAATTATTCACAAGCAATGACAATCTTTATTGACAGAAAAACGTCGGAAGGTTGAAAGAATTCTAAAGATTAGAGTTTCGTAACCAAAAACACTCGCAAAAGGTCATTTTTTCTGTCATTGTCTATGCTATTGCTTGGAAGCAGACCTCTGGAGGAATGGAATTATGAGTCAAAGCCTGCTGGAACAACTCCGCAAGATGACGGTTGTGGTCGCAGACACAGGAGACATCCAAGCGATTGAAACATTCAAGCCTCAAGACGCAACGACAAATCCGTCTCTGATCACAGCAGCAGCTCAGATAGAGCGCTATCAAGACATCGTAGATGACACCCTCAAATGGGCTCGCGAGCAAGTAGGCGATGGGGTAGACACCAAAGAAGTTCTCGCTAAGGCGATCGATCAGCTCTCTGTTGCCTTCGGTCTTCGCATTCTCAACATCATCCCAGGACGCGTTTCTACTGAAGTTGATGCGCGACTCTCCTATGACACCGAAGCGACCATCGAAAAAGCTCGATATCTGATCAGCAAGTACAAAGAGGCTGGTGTCGATTCAAGCCGAGTGCTCATCAAGATTCCTTCTACCTGGGAAGGAATTCAAGCGGCTGAGGTTCTTGAGAAAGAAGGGATTCACTGCAACCTAACATTGCTATTTGGAATTCACCAAGCGATTGCTTGCGCAGACGCAGGCGTCACCCTAATCTCACCTTTCGTTGGGCGAATTTTGGACTGGTACAAGAAATCAACGGGCAAAGAATCGTATCCCGCACCAGAAGATCCAGGGGTCATGTCTGTGACCAGCATCTACAACTACTTTCGAAAATTTGGTTACAAGACCGAAGTGATGGGAGCGAGCTTCCGAAATCTCGGAGAGATCTGTGAGCTAGCAGGATGCGATCTGCTAACAATCTCCCCAAGTTTGCTGAAACAGTTGGACGAGACCCATGAAGATCTGCCCCGCAAGCTCGATCCTGCCAAAGCTGACGACATGGATATCGAAAAGCTGACCATCGACAAGGCAAAATTCGATGAGATGCACGCCGCCGATCGGATGGCTAGCGAAAAGCTAGAAGAAGGAATTAATGGATTTTCGAAGGCGATCGCCAACCTAGAAACGCTTCTAGAAGCTCGGCTTGCTCGGATCGAGGGAGCCGACACTCTCAGCCATGCGGCTCATGATGTGTTCTTGGTCTACGACCTCGATGGAGATGGCTTCATTACCCGCGAAGAGTGGATGGGAACCGACGCCGTCTTTGATGCGCTAGATAGTGACAAAGATGGAAAGATTAGCCCTGAAGAAATGGCTGCTGGTCTAGGTGCTGCTGTCCAGATGAGCTAACTGAGCCATCTTCACGTGTTCAAAGGGTGATACGCTCTCGTCTCTTTACACTCTTCGGAGGTTGAGAGGCGAGAGCGTTGAGTTAAGAGACTTAATTTTCCTTCGAACTTCGATAGAAGGAGCTTCAAGGCTGTCTCTCAAAACAAGCCGATCATAAAGATTCGTGAGTTACAAAAGAATCTTTGTGATGTCTCCTGGACAACGCTACTTTTGCTGAATAATCATGTAAATCTAAGGCGGTCAGCCCGTTTGTTTCGGAAAACTTTGGGAACTCTACCCCAGAGTCAGATCTGGTTGAGAGGCTAACCCAGCTCAGTGGTAGCCCTCAGAACACCTGAGTCCTTGTGAGGTTCTGCCTCAGATTCGCTAGAGATGATCAACCGACGGAATCGTATGCGTTCTCGCTCCATCCCTCTCAAAAAAGTAATGATTCAGTGTGGACTATCATGTCTCGGCGTCCTCGCGCTGATGTCTGTAGGCACAGCCTCTTCGCTTCACGGACAACGTGATGGGACACAAGTTTCTCCACTGCCTGAGTCACCATCCTCCACTCCCCAAACAACGGCACTAGCGACTTCGCCATCTAAAAGGGCTGATGTCACAGGAGAGGCGATCGCCCCCGACAAGGAAAGTGAGGCAGCTTGTCTTCAACCTGAGCGTTCAGCCCAAATGCTAGTGCATCAGGTAACTCAACAGACGACCAGTCTGGTGAGTTGGATTGACAATCCTGACTACTCGCTGCAATACGTGCTCAACACATGGGCTCCAGAGCTAGTGGCCCATCTTTCCGCTCGTCCCTGGCCAACAATTAGCGATCGCGCTCGGCTGGCTCGCGTTCCCATCCTGATGTATCACGACATCCTCCCCCGCAAAGAGGTATTTTTTGATGTCACCCCTGAGGAATTTGAGCAGCACCTCCAGATGATTCAGGAGAACGGACTGACTCCAATCAGCCTCGACCACCTGATGCTGCATCTGCAATCAGGGGTGCCGCTCCCAGCCAAGCCTGTGTTGCTCACTTTCGATGATGGATACCTAGGCCACTACGACTACGTCTTCCCCCTGCTCAAAAAATATGGGTATCCTGGAGCGTTTTCCATCTACACCTATAAAGTCGGACGAGACCACGGACGTCCTGGGGTGAACTGGGCTCAGCTTACCGAGATGGCGGCCGACCCACTGGTTACCATCGCAGCTCACAGCGTCACTCATCCTAGAGATCTACGCCAGATTGAAGTCGATGAAGAACTACAGGAAGAAGTCAGCAAATCTAAGCGGGTTTTGGAAGAGCGATTGGGAGTACCAATTCGCTATTTCACTTACCCCGAAGGCAACTACGATGCCCGCGTCGCCGGAGCCGTAGAGAATGCAGGGTTCGTTGCTGCCTTAGCGATGGACAACGCAGAAGATCGATTTGCAGGCGAATCTCCTCATCTGCTCGCCATCGATCGCATGGGGCAGTCGCAAATTGAACGGGCAATCGACGAATCCTGGGGAGGATTTCCGCTACCCGGTTTTGGCAACTCCTTCAATTTTTCCACGGCCATTCACAAAACCGTACACGAAGACGAAGAGCTAGAATTAACCCTATTTTCCGGGGGCAAACCTGTCACGATTCATGCCGATAGTCGCTACTCCGTGGAAGAAATCATTGCTGATACCAATGTCGCAGCGGCAGTCGATGGAGGCTTTTTCTCTTTGAAATATCTGGACTCAAATGTGATGGTTGGCCCAGTGCTCAGCCAAAGCACAGGAGAGTTTGTTCCGGGCAATCCAGGCGAAAATCCCTTACTGATAGGTCGCCCCCTTGTTCTCATCAGCGGCAATTCGGTCAAGTTCATCCCCTTTGACCCAACTCGACACAATACGTTAGAAGGGATTCAGGCAGAAATGCCCAGCGTAACAGACGCCTTCGTTTCAGCCGCGTGGCTGGTGAAAGATGGCATTGGCCGCGATCCACAAAGCTTTGGCAGTCTGTTCGATTTTGATGCCTATCGCCACCGCGCATTTTGGGGCATCAACCAGGCCGGACAGCCCACTATCGGCATTACCCATAGTCGCGTTGACTCGGTCTCACTGGGCGAAGCTTTGGCTGAATTAGGACTACGAGATGCCGTCATGCTTGATTCCGGTGGCAGTACGTCGATGGCCTACGGCAGCGAAACTCTGGTAAGAAACTACATCCCTCGCCCCGTGCCCCATGTAGTCGGACTAGTGCCTCAAGCCACAGCCGCAGAATCTGGGTTGAACTGTGCGATCGCCATGAATAACGACGATCGCGACTCTCTCTTCCCGTCGGATCGCCGCTGATTGCCAAAACGAGTCTGAGCAGAAAGAAGCAGGTCACTGAAGCGCAAGTAGGTCGATCTCATCCGCGACTTGTAGAGCCTTTTGTTAGAGAGCTCCATAAGTCGCGGCTGGGATTACGAGTCTTCAACATCATGAGTCACCATAGTTGACTGTAATCTTTAGCACCGTGGTGTTTAGCACGATGTATAGTTCCCATTGGTATAGTGCTACGCGTTGATATAAAAACCAATAGTTGATGGAGAAGCCGCGCGGTGCGCGGCTTCTCCATCAATATCTGTCCTAACCCATCTGCGCATTGCTATAATCAGACTTTTCTATCATCATTCGCAACAAAATATGACCAACAAAATGACGATACCGCTCAAGAGCATGGCTCTATTTGTCCGATGACAGATTGTAGCGAAGCTGTTTGAGCTTGCGATAGAGCCAGGGCACACCTAGATACAGCATAAAAAACAGATTGCTCGATTGTTCAAATAGCTGAAACTTCTGAGCGTGGTAGCGATCGTCCCAATAGCTAACGCTGCTTTGAAATCGAGTTTGCCAATCCAGCGGGAAAAAGACCAGTGGCCCATCATCTACATGGGTGAGGATATCGACGCCCGTGTGGATCAGACAGGCTAGCAAAAACCAAAATAGCCAGCGCGATCGCGAACCAATGCGACGGCGCGATCGCCACACCAAACCCAGCCCAGTCAACAAAAGCAATGGAGCGTGGAGAAAGTTGTGAGGCCCAATCCACAGCGGATGGTTGAAAAACAGCTCATCGAACATGCGCTGAAACGCGGCTCCCATTTCCCAGCCCAAAATCCAGTGATAGTAAATCGCTCCGCCAATGGACAAAATCCACAAGGGCAGATCGGGAGCGACCGAACCGAGTAAAAAGGCTGATTTGACAATGGGTACTCTGGGCGATGCTTTTTCGAGCACGGCAGTCATTAAAAAATGAGAAGGCGTATTCATAGGCGATGAGAAGCATCCGCAGGGTCGTCAGAAACAGAGTCCCAAATTAAAAAACAGATAAAAGCACAGCTTCTATAGTGCTACGCGCTGATGTAAAACCAATAGTTGATGGAGAAGCCGCGCGGTGCGCGGCTTCTCCATCAATATCTGTCCTAACCTATCTACACATTGCTATAGAAACGACCTTAATTTGAGCAGAAGAAAGCATTTTGCGTTCTAGTCAAAATCCGAGAAGGTTGCTTTGACTTTATCGTTGTTTTGAAGATGTTGCGCGATCGCCCAGCAACTCCGCTCAGCAATGCGAGCACGTTCAACTAAAACAATCTCAGTCACGAGCCAAGAATTCCTGAGATCGACTCGTGAACAGAGAACCATCGGTAGAGATGAGTTCAATGGGACTCAACGACAAGAAAACCGAAGAGCAGTGGCGATCGCTCCCCATTGTCCCAAGATCGCCCCTGCTAAAGTTGAACCTTGCACAAATGTCACTCGAACAAGAATAGCCTTGTCCACTGTCGGAATAAGGTCAGTGACGAGAGGTTGCGCCGCCGGGCTGCCCGGATTCATCAACAAGCTCAATCCGAGGCTCAAGAGCATAGCCGCTATAGCTCCGACGATCGCCCCAATTAGCCCGACTCGAACAAATGGAGTAATCGAGCCGGATTGATTGCAAAAAAACGCATAGATCAGGCAAAAGACAACCAACATCAGGGTCAGCCAAAAACCAGCTAAGGTTCCAAACAGCGTTCCATATAGCAGCGCTCCGACCCGACCTATAATCGGATCGAATGTAGCGACAGGTTCGGCAATAAGAGTATCTTCAACAAAGGCATGTTGCCAGTAATACTCTGGGTAAAACGTGTAGAGGAGCTGTTCTTGAAGAATTCCCAGACCGATTCCGACCAAAATGCCAATCCCTAAGATCATCCCTCCCGTCCAAAGCAGCATTGCGTGCGATCGCCCCAAGATAGCTCGACGCTGCGGATGTCTGACGGTTTTCTTCATGCATTTTCTAGTTGGAGATAGATAATCTCTTCATTCAGGGAATGTCGGGTCAGACAGAAAAAATTGCGGAGTCAGTGCTGCATTCTGAACGAAGAGTTGAGGAGTCAACGTCACGCCTGATGTGAATTGATTTGTTTTGAAAGGCTTCATCTCAAGCGCTGAAACGTCCGCAAATCAGTTGTGGCCTGTCACAAATCCGTTAAAACGGACTGAGAGAAGTTTTCAAGATGGTTAGCCTATGTTCAGTGGGCTTCCTAAGCTCAGCCCGCCATTGATTCGCCGGCGAGCAAACAACGGAGTCAAAGCCTTTTGAGTGTGCGTCAAACGTTGAAGGCGTCCAAAGACGCTAATTCACATTAGACGTCAGTCAGAATGCCGAGCTGACTCTACGAGCATCGCACCTTCTAGTGCTGTTCGGTGTCGTAAGTCCGATTGATTCTAAAAAATCTACGACTACTATTACCATAGAAACCGCTCGCTAAGTGAGGCTCCATTCCAAGCGATCGCCCTTCAGACTTCTGAATGAGCTGAGATATTTTCATATATATAAAAGTTGAACGGGACTGACGGGATTCGAACCCGCAACTTCCGCCGTGACAGGGCGGTGCTCTAACCAATTGAACTACAGTCCCTTGTTTGAAAATACCCTTACTAGGCAATATGAATCCTTAGGGGCGACCTTCATTGTGCCTAGTATTTTTTAATTTGTCAAACGTTTTGCTGAATCTCCTGACAAAAGTTTGCTTTACTGACACCGTGAGATCAAGAAAAAGGAATCGTTACCCGTGACATCTTCAAACCCATCAGCACGACCCATGAGCGATCGCCCCGTTGCCTCTATTGATATTCGAGATGCAGAGCTCTCTGACCTAGAAGCCATTGTGGACATTTACAACTCAACCATTGCCAGTCGAAAGGTGACGGCTGATATCGAACCGGTGTCCACAGACAGTCGTCGAGATTGGTTTGATGCTCATACCCCTCAGACGTATCCTATCTGGGTTGCAGAACAAAACCAGAAGATAGCGGGTTGGCTAAGCTTTCAGCCATTTTATGGACGGCCTGCCTATCAGAGAACCTCGGAAATCAGCATTTACGTTTCGCCTGAGTTCAGACGCCAAGGCATCGGTCAACAGCTGATGAAGCAGGCGATCGCCCATAGTCCACAACTCAACTTCTCGACGTTGTTGGGGTTCGTGTTTGCTCAGAACGAACCGAGTCTAAGGCTGTTAAAACATTTTGGTTTTCAGGAATGGGGGTTTTTGCCCACCGTTGCCCAGTTTGATGCAGGCTACTGCGACCTAGTCATCATGGGTCTAAAGGTTACAGTGCCCTCCGTGTGAATCGGGATTCTCAAGCGACAATTTGTTAGAGGTGTCGTCCGCCTCTCCCCAGATGTCAATCTAGTTCAACACCGAAAGAGTCACAGTCACGATATCTTCAAGAACAGCACGGTCGGGGGAAACTTTTGCTACGACACAGAGACCATTGGCGCTATTAATCAAAAAGCGAGCCAGTGCGCGCAAATCTGGATGATGCTGAAGTTCTCCCTGTTTCTGGGCTCGTAGCAGCGTGCGATAAAAAGCATCTTCAACGGCAGCCATGTGAGCAGCAGCTTTTCCTGCTGCTTCATCATCGCGGATCGCCAACTCAACCATAGAGTTGATCATGAAGCACCCCTGACAACCGCGATCGCCAACCCAAGTAGCGACTAGTCCGTTGAAAAACTGACGGATAGCCTCCACTCCCTCGCTCGATTTGAGCAACGCCTTCAACCGTTGGCTGACGTGTTGATCTCGGTAGTGATCGAGAGCCGTCAGATACAGAGAGTGCTTGTCGCCGAATGTGTCATAGAGACTGCCCCGATTGATTTGCATCCGTGCGACGAGGTCTTGGACAGAGGTCGCTTCGTATCCTTTCTCCCAAAACACATCCATTGCTTGTTCCAGCACGGCATTGCGGTCAAATTCTTTGTGTCGTCCCATGACTCTTCTAAAAGTGGCATTAAGCGAGCAGATTCACGTTGAAATATTGAGTCCTGAGAGGGTGTTTGAGAAGTCGTCAATATTACGTCAGATCCCCCTTACCCTCCTTTTAGAAGAGGAAATCGCTTGCAATATCTCCCTTCTGGAAAGGGGTTTGAGGAGAACGATCAGTCCAAAGCAGGCGCAAGAGATAAACTGAGTCGAGTTCAATTCTCGTCAAAGCCACTCAATATCAACAACCAGTCTCAAGAAGTTTCATGGCTCAATCGCTCAGCGAATTCCGAGGACAATCGTTCTGATTTGCCAAGTTCTGCGTTCACAAGCAACTGACCTTTTCTAGGATGAGATTACCCACGAAGATCCCATACCTTCGATCAGTTACTTTTGAAATTTTGGCCTCAACTTATTCAATTCTAAGAAAAAGTTACGGCTATGGTGACGGCCAATAGACCGAATCTGCACGCTCTTCCTACTGGGTCTATATTCTCGTTATGGATGGTTGTAGTCAGACTGCTCGACTAAAAATTGATTTAATCGCGTGGCTTAAAAGCCGTTTGAGCTTAAGATCCAGCTTTTATAAAGTTTTGCTTTCGAATACATCAAGTCGTGTAGAGATAATTGAGAAATTTCTTTGATCCAGTAAAGGAGTAACCTCAAGGTTCTAGGATTTAAGGGCATGTGCTTGCTGCACGGTTCAACCTCTAGAAATCATCCCAGACCGTATGAAATCCTACCTTGCTGCTGCTGTCCAAATGAACAGCTCTCCCGACTTAAACAAAAATCTCAGTCAGGCAGAAGATTTAATTGAACTAGCCGTACGGCGCGGCGCTGAGTTTGTGTGCCTACCCGAAAATTTTTCGTTTTTAGGGGAAGACAATATCAAAATCAGTCAGGCTGAGCATATTGGTGCAAGTAGTCGGAAATTTTTAGCGACGATGGCACAGCGCTACCAGGTCATGCTGCTTGGAGGTGGATTCCCTGTTCCCACAGACGGCGGCAAGGTGCTCAACACAGCACTGTTGGTGAATCCGAGTGGCGAAGAGGTGTCTCAATATACAAAAGTTCATCTTTTTGACGTAAATCTGCCTGACGGCAATACCTATCGAGAGTCTAATACCGTTTTGGCTGGACAGGTTTTGCCCCCTGTTTATCGTTCCGAGACTTTGGGCAAGTTGGGGTTGTCAGTTTGCTATGACGTGCGCTTTCCAGAACTTTATCGCCACCTTGCGAACAAAGGAGCCGAGGTACTGATTGTGCCAGCAGCGTTTACCGCCTTCACAGGCAAAGATCACTGGCAGGTACTGCTCCAGGCGAGGGCTATTGAAAACACCTGTTATGTCATTGCTCCGGCCCAGACTGGGCGACACTATGAACGCCGCAAATCTCATGGACACGCCATGATTATTGATCCGTGGGGCGTGGTTCTGTCAGATGCGGGAGTAGATTCGGGGATGGCGATCGCCTCCATCGACCCGTCGAGACTGACCCAGGTTCGCCAGCAGATGCCGTCTTTGCAGCATCGGGTCTTCGTTTAGACGGTGCTTTCCTGGCAAAGCTTATGCCAGCGAGTTCAAGCTTTGATGTAGCCAATCAACCGTTTCGGTTAAAAAACATGTAGTAGAGTAGACGGAATGAGTTCTGTCGAGTGCATGGTTAATTTCACAAATGTAGTGACCGCTAACCCTGCGATATGGTTTGCTTCACCCTACGAATCCACAATGCAGCCGCTTTTGGCGACGGCATCAGAAGCGGAAAAGGGTTCATTCGTTCTAGCGGGCGTTTTAGTAAGCCTCATCGTTATCTATCTGTCAGCCAAACTTTTCGGAGAACTATGTGCCCGAATCAATTTGCCTCCGGTTTTAGGCGAATTGCTTGGTGGTGTTGTGGTTGGTGTTTCGGTGTTGAAGCTCATCGTCTTCCCTGAAAGTTTGGGGGAAGGTGCTGACTCTCTTATTGTTAGTTTCTTACAAGCGACCGCTGGGCTAGACCCCGAAATTTCGACTTCGGTGTTTGAATCTCAAAGCGAGGTCATTTCCGTTCTGTCGGAACTGGGCGTCATCTTGCTTCTATTCGAGATTGGTTTAGAGTCTGACTTGAAAGAGTTGATTCGAGTTGGGCCGCAGGCCGCGATCGTAGCGGTTGTCGGGGTTGTTGCTCCTTTCGCTTTGGGCACTGCTGGTCTGATTGCTCTGTTTAACGTCGCGACGATTCCTGCAGTTTTTGCCGGGGCTGCCTTAACAGCAACGAGCATTGGCATTACAGCGAAGGTACTGGCTGAAATTCAGCAGCTCAGCACCAAGGAAGGTCAAATCATTATTGGTGCGGCTGTTCTTGATGATGTCTTAGGCATCATCGTTCTGGCTGTGGTAGCAAGCTTGGCGAAGACTGGAGAAATTGATGTTCTAAACATCGTTTATCTGATTGGGGGGGCAGCAGCCTTTTTAGTCGGTGCGATTTTAATTGGACGCCTGATCTCTCCCTACTTTGTGGCCTTAGTAGACCGCATGGAAACTCGTGGCGAGTTGATTCTATCGTCACTCGTGTTTGCCTTTGTGCTGTCTTACATTGCGTCGGCAATTCAGCTGGAGGCCATTTTGGGTGCGTTTGCTGCGGGCTTGATTCTAGCTGAAACCGATAAGCGGAAAGAGCTAGAAGAGCAGGTTGTCCCGATTGCCGATATGTTCGTACCGATCTTCTTTGTGGTGGTGGGTGCTGGAACCGATTTGAGCGTGCTCAATCCTGCCGTTCCGAGCAACCGAGAAGGGCTAATTATGGCGCTCTTTTTGATTGCGATCGCCATCGTTGGTAAGGTCATAACGGGCTTTACGGTCTTCGGACAAGGCAACATCAACCGCTTGGCAATCGGTGTTGGAATGGTGCCACGGGGCGAAGTCGGTTTGGTCTTTGCTGGAGTTGGTTCAGCCAGCGGAGTGTTGTCTGAATCTCTTGAAGCAGCCATCATTGTGATGGTCATTATGACCACATTTTTGGCTCCTCCCATGCTGCGCTTTGTTTTCCAAGATGGAGAAGAAGACGCGACTGCCGATATGGGTTCAGCCGCATTGGAAGGGGCGAATGGGCAAGCTATGGATGCCAGCAGCTCAGATGGTTCTGGAGGCGAGGCCGTCGAGTCTGTGCAAGAATCGTCTTCATCTTGATAACGGGTGAAGTCAGGGTTTTCCCTATCGACAGGCTGAAGCTGTCGAGCTATCGTGATGGCTATCCTTGTTCGTATTGATGTGTTTTGCTCCTATCCACACGCACATCCCTTTTGAACATACATAGCCGTAATGACAGGTTCTTACATTTCGTCGGGGCGATCGCCCCAGTTTCCGAGGGCGCAATCCATGACAGGTTCCGACTGTCCTATTGGTATCTTTGACAGTGGTGTTGGGGGACTCACGGTGCTAAGGGCGATCGCCCAACGGCTGCCCCACGAGTCTCTCCTCTATTTTGGAGATACAGCTCGGTTGCCCTATGGCAAGCGATCGCAAGCCGAGATCATTCAATTTGTCCGAGAAATCTTGGATTGGATGACCCAACATCGAGCCAAGATGGTGGTGATGGCTTGCAACACCAGTTCTGCCTTAGCGTTAGATGAAGTTCGAGCTAAATACGATATTCCAATCTTGGGCGTGATTTTGCCTGCTGCTCGCGTTGCTGTGACGACGGGACGGCGAGTGGGTGTGATGGCGACGATGGCAACGGCATCGAGCCGAGCCTACACTCGAGCGATGCAGGAAATTGTGCCCGACACTCAAGTTTGGGAAGTGGGCTGTCCGGAGTTTGTTCCCCTAATTGAACAAAATCAAATCAACGCTCCTGAAACTCGCGCAATAGTCAAACGCTATCTCGATCAGCTACTGGAGTTCCAAATCGATACGCTCATTTATGGCTGCACCCACTATCCTCATCTAAAGCCTGTTGTGGATACCCTGCTTCCGTCTAGCGTGTGCCAGGTTGATCCAGCATTCTATGCAGCAGAAGCCGTTGCCAAAGAACTGAGATTGTTGAGTCTGGGCAACACGACAGCAGACCCAACTATCCGATTTGGCGTGAGCGATCGCCCCCAGCGATTTGCCAAATTAGCGCGGCAGTGGTTGAGNTATACCCCAACCGTTG
>JGI12048J13642_10126334_pt1 | contig 14321 bp, 14 predicted proteins | sample ElkSlonscriptome_16_FD_13642 | JGI IMG/M metagenome (IMG submission 13642) | reverse complement strand
GAGCCGATGGCGCCGCACATCGCCGCTGAGCGCGAGGGCCGGAGGCTGGACCTGAGCGCACTTGCGGTGCACTGCCGCGCCCGCTTCGGGCAGGCCCAGTTCGGCGTGATCGAGGGGGCCGGAGGCTGGCTGGTGCCGCTCAACGCGGACAGCACACTGGCGGACCTGGCGAGTGAGTTGGGCTGCGGCGTTGTGCTCGTGGTCGGTATGCGGCTGGGTTGCATCAACCATGCGCTGCTCACGGCCGCCGCGATCGGTGCCGCCGGGTTGCCGCTGGCCGGTTGGGTTGCTAACCATATCGATCCGGCCATGGACGTGCAGGACGAAAATGTGGCCACGCTCACTGACCGCCTCCGGGCACCGCTTCTGGGCCGCGTGCCGTGGCAGGGCGACCACCCGGCGGCCTCGCGTTCGGCGGCTGATCATCTCGATATCAGCCCGCTCATCGGAATCGGCCATGGATGATTTCGACCGTCGCCACGTCTGGCACCCCTACACGTCGCTGACCGAACCGCTGCCCACTTACAGCGTCGAATCGGCCAGCGGCGTGCGCATCACCCTGCGCGACGGCCGCCAGCTGATCGACGGCATGGCGTCATGGTGGTGCGCGGTGCACGGCTATCGGCATCCGGTGCTGGACGCCGCCGCGCGCGAGCAGCTCGACGCCTTCGCGCACGTGATGTTCGGCGGCTTTGACCATGCCCCGGCAACGCAGCTGGCCCGGCGCCTCGTGCAGTTGACGCCGGCCGGACTGGACTACGCGTTTTTCAGCGACTCGGGCTCAGTCGCCGTGGAAGTCGCTCTGAAGATGGCCTTACAGTACTGGCACAATCAGGGTCAACCGCGCAAACAGCGAATGCTGACGATACGCGGCGGTTATCACGGCGACACCCTGGGCGCGATGTCGGTATGCGACCCGGTCACCGGCATGCACACGCTGTTTCAGGGCACGCTGCAGTCGCAGCTGTTTGCGCCGCGACCGGAATGCCGCTTCGGCGCGACCGACGTGGCCGCAGACATCGCGCCGCTCGCAGTGCTGCTTGAGGACCACGCAGACGAACTGGCGGCGCTGATTCTCGAGCCGATCGTGCAGGGCGCCGGGGGCATGTGGTTTTATTCGGCCGACTACCTGCGGGCAGCCGCGGAGCTGTGCGCGCAGCACGATGTGCTGCTGATCGCCGACGAGATCGCCACCGGTTTCGGCCGCACCGGGCGACTGTTCGCCTGCGAGTGGGCCGGCATCACGCCGGACATTCTGTGCGTAGGCAAAGCGCTGACCGGCGGCTACCTCAGCCTCGCGGCAACGCTGGCGAACGAACGCGTGGGCCGCGGTATCTCGGCTGACGGCGGGGTGCTGATGCACGGCCCGACGTTCATGGCCAACCCGCTGGCCTGCGCGGTGGCGAATGCCAGCATTGACCTGCTCCACCGCAACGACTGGCGTGCCCAGGTGCAGCGTATCGAGGCCCAGCTCGGCACCGAGCTCGAGGTCTATCGCGACCACGCGCGCGTCGCCGACGTGCGGGTGCTTGGCGCGATCGGCGTAGTCGAGCTGCACGAGCCCGTCAATCTGGCGGAGCTGCAGCAGCGCTTTGTTGCGGCCGGTGTGTGGATCAGACCCTTCGGCACGCGGGTCTACCTGATGCCACCGTATATTGTCGAAGCCAGCGATCTGCGCCGACTGACGGCAGCCGTCGGGCTGGCCCTCGACTAGTCTGTGGCGGGCTGCTTAGCCAGTCAGGCGCCGTGCCGCTCGGGATCGAGAATGGGTGCGGCAATCGGTGCACCATAACTGCGCGCCAGTTCATCGTCGGCCTCTGCGTCCGGATCCGGTTCCGCCTGCTCCGCTGCCGGCGAGCGTGTGGGCTTGCGGGCCGGCTTGCGAGGGGGCGACGGCGCGTCGCCAGGCTTCCCGACCTCGCGTTGCGCTGCGAGCGCAGCGGGGGGCGGCGGTTCCGGCAGCACCATCGCATGCACCTCGGGAGCCACGCTGAACAACCGCAAGCGACCGCTCGAACTGACCGGCCGGCCATACAGATTCAGCCAATCGGCAAGTTTCTCACTGTGAGCGGTGTCGGCGGTATCGACGAGCACGTAGTCGGCGGCGTAAGACTGCGCGATTTCGACGCGGCGCATTTCTGACACCGGCCTGAAGAAGAAATCAGCGGCAGCTTCGAGCCGCTCCGCTTGGTCGGCGATCAGCGGATTGGAGTGCAGCATCGCCACGACCTTGCCCTTGACGACGGGCACTGCCCAGCCAGCACGCGGCGTTGCCAGTACCACCGCCGACTCGTCGACCGGTGCCAGCAGATCGCGGTAGCGGGCCAGCAGCTCGGTGCTGTTGTCAGCCTGCCGGGATTCCACACGCAGACTTCCAGGCGGCAGCGTCTGGCCTGAATATTCCAGAGAAGTCATCCACACATTGCCAGTCAGGATGGCGGCACCGGCGACTACGCTCGCCAGCAGCGCAGGACGCGCCATAAACGGCCGCGGAATTTCGTCCCATGCTTCCACCAGGCTCAGCCAGGCATAAACGATCGCGAACTGCAGAAAAACAGCGACCAGCCACAGGAAGGCAGGGCCCCCGGCAATCGGAATAAACAGGTTCAGCGCATACGGAACCGCCATCGCGACAGCGCCACCCACAATGAACCAGTGCTGCCGCTGAAGTGCCAGCCAGGCCATCACCGGCAGTCCGAGCAAGCTCAGACCCAGAGTGCCAACAACCATCCGCGGCGTGTATAACGGATGCGCCCATGCCCCGGACGCGAAGCGCGTGGCCGGATCGATGGCTTCAGCAGCTGCCGTGTCAGCCCCGGGATAAAGCCCCAGGGTCAGCTTCCAGACCGAAAAGTAAGGCCACAACTCCGCACCGGCCAATCCGACCAGCAAGGCCCCGACGGCCATGCCCACGGTGCGGCTCGACCCCAGAGGTTCGGTGAGGATCAACAGCAGGCAACCGACTACGCCAAACCACCCCGTCACCGGGTCGCCCAGGAATACCAGCGCGGCCACAGCGGCCAGCGCCGGCAGCGTGACGGCCAACGGCAGGTCGCCGCGAAGCAGCATCAGCGTCAGCCAGAACAGAATCAGGCTCATGCCAAACGTGAAGCTTGCCGGATACCCGGCGACATACACAAAACTGCGCAGCTGGAAAACGTTGGGCTCAAACAAACTGGAACCGGCAAACGCGAACAGCACGACAAAACCCAGCGTCGGGGCCCAGCCGTTGCGGAAGTACGCCTGCAGGAACAATTTCAGCCCCACAACAATCAGCACGTAGTTCACCACCGAGCTCACGGCCATCAGTTCGATCGCGCTCAGGTTGAGCGCGCGACCCACGGTGGCGAGCAGCCAGTAAAGCGGCATGAACCGGGCGCTGAGACTCGGATCGTCGACTTGGGGGTTGGTCAGTGAAGCGGGATTGTTGAGCCACTCCGTGATCACGGCCACAAAATTCCAGTACTGCGTGTACGGCAGCTCCGCGGCCAGTTTGATGGTGACTGCATCCCAGAGCAGCCAGGCACCCAGCAGTCCGCTCAGGAGCATGTAGCTGAGTGCGGCGAGCGGCGACTGAACATCAGCCGAATAGCGATTGACCCGTTTATTCACTTTACAATATCACTGGCAATATGCGGCGGAACCCCGAGGTGAAGGGTTCTCCAGCAAAAATACTGCACGATACATAAAGTCCGCGATAGAACGGACGTCACAAATGCCGCAAGTCAATCTGCCTCAGGGGCGCGCGGGCGTGAGTCAGAAGTCAAGCCGGGGCGGTTCAGTAACCCAGCGGGCCGAAGACATCGCGCTTCCTGAAATAGGACGCCAGCTTGCGGCCAATAATCTTGCGGGGCGTCAGCCAGCGGACCGCTTCGCCGCCCTCGCTGACCGCCAGCATGCCCTCCACCAGAAACGGGGTCACCGTCTCCACCGTATCGGCCAGCAGGTTGAGGATCTGCTTGGAGCGTTCCCAGTTGGCATCGCGTTTCTCAGGCGGCGGCACCAGCAGGTCGGTAATCACGATGCCGGGGCTGAGATAGCACACCTTGACCGGCGAGTTTTTCATCTCGGCCGCCAGCGCTTTGGTCAGGTATTTTACGCCGTATTTGGTGGTGCCATACACGCTGACACCCGGCCTGACCATGCCGCTGCTGCCAAACCCCTCCATGTTGAAAATCTTGCCGCCACCCTGTTGGTACATGCCGTTTATCGCAACCTGATTGCAGTACATCAGGCCGGTCAGATTGGTATTGACGGTGGCCGCGATAGTCTCACGATCCTGACGCCAGAACAGATCGGCGCCGGTTTCGACCCCGGCGTTGTTGACCCAGATTTCGACCGAGCCGAGGTTCTCCACCGCACGCTGCCACAGGTTCTGGACCTGCCCGTAGTCGCCCACGTCACAGACGCGCCCGACCACGTTGCGCTCTGGCCACTCTGCCCGCAGTTCGGCGACGACGTCGTCCACCGCCTGGGCCGTGCGGCTCGAAATCATCACGTCATGCCCGCGGCGCAGAAACTCGCGGGCCAGACCAAGCCCGATCCCTTTGGTACTGCCGGTAATGACTACGTTCATGCTGGTATCCCGCTGCTCGGGGCTGGCGCGCCGCAACGCTGCGGGTGCGAGTATAAGTACAATCCGCTATCCACGGCCAACCTCAGCGGCTGACATAATGAACCCAAACCGCTTGCCTCAGGAGTACCCACCATGAGCCCGACTATCAGCAGCATTGTATTCCCTACGGATTTTTCCGATGTATCACTGCAGGCGCTGCCGCACGCGCTGAACATGGCCGACCAGTTCGGTGCCACGCTGCACTGCATTTATGTAGTCGAGGAACCGCAAATATACAGTTCCCTGGACATGGGCACCGTCGCGATCCCGACCACGGGCGAGCTGGCCACCGGCGCCGAACAGCGCATGGAGAAGTTCAGCGCCGAGCACCTGCCGACCGCGACCCATGAGGTTACGACCAAGGTGGTCGTGGGTGATGCGGCCACCGAAATCGTGGACTATGCGAAGGCTCATTCGGCCGACCTGATCGTGATGACAACTCACGGCTACTCCGGGGTCAAGCACGTGCTGCTCGGCAGCACCACGGAAGACGTGCTGCGCCATGCGCAGTGCCCGGTGCTCTCGGTGCGGGCCGGCTAAAGGTCTAGCCGGCGGACGGTAGCGCCGGTATCAGCCGGGTGCCGATCAGCCGGATCGCAGCAGCGGCGTCGCCATGAATTTTCAGCGTGACCGCGTCGAGACCGGCCGCGGCAAACTGCTCCAGCTCGCGCACCACCTCCGGTATCGCCTCCGGACCGCCGGTAAAAGTCAGGTTGTCGACCAGCGCCTGCACCACCTGCGGGTCGACCCCCGCGATTTCGGGCGAGCGAGCCAGAAACGCCTGCAGAAAAGCGTCGCGCTGCGCGTCCACCCGCGCAGCCTCCTCGACGCCCAAAAATGGCTCGGTGTGCCAGGGCTGCAGCAAACCGCGCCAGACCAGCTCCATGCGGGCTTCAGCCTGCGCCGCCGCCGCGTCGTCCTGGATATGCCACGCGAAGAAGTTGGTAAGCTTCAGGTCTGCGGCGCGCAGCGCACCCCGCTCGCGGCCTGTGCCTAGCTCTTTCATAACTTCGGCCATCCGGGCGCGCGGCACGTCACTGAGCATGACACCGTCCGCGACCTCGCCCGCCATCCGCAGCATCTGCGGACCATTGGCGCCGACATATATCCGCGGTGGCAACTGCGTCAGCCAGTCGGCGTGGTAATTTTGCAGCGTGTACAGCTCGCCCACATAGTCGACCGGCTTGCCACTGGCTGCGGCCCGTAATAGTTCCACACACTCTTTAACCGCTCGTACCCGACGCACGGGGCTCAAGCCGGTGACGCGCATCACCGAGTGGCCCAGCCCGCCAATCGTGACGCTGACTCGACCACCGCTCAACTCGTTCAGCGTGAGCAGCCCGTCCGCCAGCTTCAGCGGGTGCTGCTCATACGGGCTGAGCGGCACCGCGCCCAGCCGCATTTCGCCGGGCTGCATGGCGAGCGCCGACAGGCACAGCAGCGGCTCGCGGCGGGCGGGAAAGCTGGAAGCCCACAGCGTTTCAACCCCGTAATCTGCGGCCAGCGCTCCCAAACGCGCGACCTCGGGCGCCGGGATGCCGGCATCGAGAAACACCTGCACACGCACGACTCAGGCCCGCGACAGGCGGCTGAACTGCAGCCCGAGCCAGAACAGCCAGGGCAATACCAGCGCAATGTACATGAAGCCGAGAATCGGGTTCACCAATCCTCCCAGCGCCGGTACCAGCAGGATGAATCCGTACCAGGCACCCCACCGGCTGAAAACGCCGCTGCTCAGCACAGCCGCACCGGTGCTGGCCGCAAACAGCCCCAGACCGGTAACGCCAACCATATTAGCCATGCCGCGGATCAGCGTGGTCATCAGCAGGATGGCCTCGTTGTAATCCGGGTTCACATCGCGCAGCAGGCTGGCATAGGCCGTCCCCGGTATATCGCTGACCCCGGTAACGAAAAACCCGAGGCTGCTGAGCAGCGCGGAAACAAAGGCCAGCTGGCCCCACAGCGGGTTGGAACGCCGGAACAATACCTGCACACCCAGGGCCAGAAACACCAGCAGCAGGCCATTAAGCAGATGCGCAAACCCGCTGTAGCGAAACGAGCAGAGCTGCGGTGCATCCCAGGCACACGCTTCAATCGCATTCTGTATCTTGCTCATGTCGCCGTAGTCACGAGCTTTGTCGACAAAACCGAGGTAGGTGGGCTCGAGGTACAGCGCATTGACGTTGTGCACCAGCATGCAGCCCAGCATGATGAACGCGGCCCACGCGGCCAGCCGAAACAGCCGCCGCAGCGCCCGTTGTTCTGCAATGCCGGTGCGCGCAGCAAAGGTCACGACCGCAATGTCTGAATAAATCTGGCTCATGTCTGCATTCCTTTACCGCCCGCCACTGCTGGAGTATGCCTGATCAGACGGGTCGGGCAGCGCGGCACGGCGGTATGATGCGCCCATGAGTAATCGTGCCCGCTGTCTCAAAGCCGCTATCACGTTGGCCACGCTGCTGCTGGCGGCGTGCGCAGACCCTGAACCGCTGCATCTCAGCGGCAGCACAATGGGTACAACCTACCGCATCAGCGTCGCGGGTTGCCCGCTGCGTAACTGCGCAACCGAGCTTGATGCGCGCGTTACCACACGGCTCGAGGAACTCAATCAGGCGCTGTCGCACTACCGTGAAGCTTCGGCCCTCAGTAATTTTAACAGGACCGCGCAGACGGACTGGCAGCCGGTGCCGGAAGACCTCGCGGTCGTGGCGGGCGCCGCACGCAACATTGCAGCACGGACTGGCGGTGCGTTCGACCCGACCGTGGCGCCCGCGGTCGACCTGTGGGGCTTCGGCCCGACAGAGCCGCCGCAAACGGTGCCCACACCCGCGGCGATTGAGGCCGTGCGGATGCAGGTGGGTTATGCGGCGTTTGAGGTTCGGCCCACACCACCGGCGCTGCGCAAGGCTCGGGCTGGCCTGCAGCTGGACCTGTCGGCGCTTGCGAAAGGCTATGCGGTGGATCAGCTCAGCCTGCTGCTGGAAGCCGCGAATGTCCGCGACTATCTGGTCGACATTGGCGGCGAGCTGCGAGTTGCGGGTGCTCGCTACGGGGCGCCGTGGCGCATCGCGATCGAGCCACCACAGGACGACCTGGGCATTGACTACATTATTGCGCCCGGGCCGGCTGCGGTCGCCACCTCGGGTGACTACCGGAACTTTTACCGCCTGAATGAACGCCGGGTCAGCCACACGATCGACCCGCGCACTGGTGAGCCAGTCAGCCACACGCTTGCGGCGGTGTCAGTCGTGGCCGTCTCCGCGATGGAGGCGGACGCGCTGGCTACCGCGCTGCTGGTCATGGGGCCGGAGCCGGCCGCCCGCTTCGCCCGCGAGGAGTCGCTGGCAGCGCTGCTGTTCGTGCGCACGCCGGCCGGTGTGTCGGCGCGCATGACGCCGGAGTTTGCGGCGCACCTGATCGGTGACTAATGGCCCGCGGCGCGCAGGCGCGCGGCCAGAGGTATAAAGATCAGCAGCGCGATGCCGCAGCAAGCGATGGCGGTCAGGTTGGCGGCCGCCAGCCCCCGCTCAGCCATAAACGCCCCGGCGATCGACGGGCCGATGAAAAAGCCGCTGGTCTGCGCTGCGGGAATCAGCACCGCAACCTTGCCGCCCACATCGGAGGCCGCGATCGCACCCATCAGGAACGGCCCGGTCATGTTCCAGAAGACCTGAAACACCGATGCCTTGATCGCCAGCTCAACCCAGCTCATTTCCCCCTGAATGAACCAGGCGACGAGCATCTGGCCGAGCAGTGCGATGGTAACGGGAAGAAAGCGGCCGACCCCGCGAGCAGCGAGCGCGGCGGCCAGCAGCGCACCGGTAATGGCAACCGCGGAACTCACAGACAGGGAGCGCAGTGCGAGCGCCGACTCGAGGCCCCCGGCCACGCCCATGCGTTCGACAAAGGTCCAGATCGCGCCAAGGCCGCAGCACCAGATCAGCATGGCCGCCAGCCCGGTCAGCGGCAGCACCAGCGACGTCGCGGTCGCGTCCGCCGACGTATCGCGCGGCGCGGGGCCGGTTGGCACATAGCGCACCAGCACCGCGGTCAGCAGCGCCAGGGCCGCCAGAGGCAGGTACATGCCGCCGATGCTCTGAAACTGGTCGACCAGCGGCCGCAGGGTCGCCAGAGCGAGCACGCCGAACGCAACCTGCGCGGCGATCACGAAGCCAAAATTGCGATCGGGGTCGGCGGTGTTGCCAATCATCGAAATACCCACCGCGAAGGCGGTGCCCTGCCCCAGGAACCCGACGAGCAGGCGGACCACCGTGACCGTGGTGGCCTCTGACTGCAGCACCGTCAGCGCATTGCCGGCGGCGACGCAGAGCAGCGCAAACAGCACCGCATGGCGCCAGTTCACCCGGTTGATCCAGACCATGGCCAGCACGGAGGCCAGTGCGCCGCCGGCTATCTCGGCGATGATCACCAGGCTGCCCTGCTGGAGATCGAAGCCCAGCAAATCGGCGTACACGCCGACCACCATCGGCTGGGTCATCAGGCCGAACACGCCGATCACGCTGACAGCGATTGCCGCGGCAATCGAAAGTGGTGCATTTCTGTCCATGGAACCCCCTTGAGCGCGCGGCACGGCGCGGGCGCCAGTCTAGCGCACGGTGTCGGGTCGTGCCGGATTATCGCTGTGCAGCGGTTGGGCCGGGGCTGCGCTGCCAAGTCGATCACGGTTTAGCCGCAACGTCCCGACTAAGCTGACACGCTGATCCCCGTTCTCGAGGCTGCCGTGCCGTGTTCGCCGCTCTGCGCAAACTGCTGCTGTTAACGGTGCTGGCCGTCGTTGCGCTCAGCACCTGGGTCAGTGCCCGCAATGCAACCGACTGGCAGGAAACGCTATGGGTCGAGCTGTATCCCATCAACGGCGACGGCCTTGAATCCACAGCCACCTACATAGACGGGCTAACTGCGCAGAGCTTTGCCGATATCACGCAGTTTATGCGCCGCTCTGCAAGCACCTACGGTGTCGAACTGGACCCACCGGTCAAAATGATACTGAGGCCGCAGCTGGCGGAACGTCCGCCACAGGCACCGACGGGCGGCACTGTGATGGACATTGCTCGGTGGAGCCTGAGCTTGCGCTGGTGGGCGCGAAGCGTAACGGGCGACCATCCGGGCCCGCGCCCGGACATCCGGCTGTTCCTGGTTTATTTCGACCCCGAGCAGACACCCACGCTCAAGCACTCGGTCGGCCTCGAAAAAGGGCGAATTGGCATTGTCAACGTCTTTGCGTCCCGCAGGCAGGCCGGGGCCAACAACTTTGTGATCGCCCACGAAATGCTGCACACGCTGGGTGCGAGCGACAAATACGCGGTGCCGTCACTGCTCCCGCGTTTCCCGGACGGGTTTGCTGAACCCGAGCGCCAGCCGCTGTATCCGCAGCGCAAGGCGGAAATCATGGGCGGTCGCATACCGCTTGACGCAGAGCGGGCCGAAATTCCGCGGTCACTCGAAGCCGCGGTGCTCGGACCGGGCACCGCACGGGAAATCCGCCTGCTCGACTAGCACGTTGCGTTCCCCGGCTGCACGGCAAGGTTGCTGCCGTGGGCGCGGACGTTTACATTCGTGATCCCGCCCGAACACTCGCCTCACCGCGATGGGAGAAATGCATGCGTTCCCTGCCGACCCGCTTTCTGAACACTTTACAGCGCATCTTACCGGCGCTGCTGCTCGCGGCCTGCGCGGCAACACCACAGGCGGTCGCCGAACCCACGGCACCGGTGGCCGAAAGCGGCGGCTACGCAACCGTTGGCGATGTCTCCCGTCTGCGTGCTGATGCACCGACCGTGTTCATCACTGGCGCCAACCGCGGCATCGGGCTCGAATTTGTGCGCCAGCTTGCCGCCCGGGGCTACAACATTATCGCGACGGCACGGCAGCCCTCCGAAGCGAGCGAACTGAATGCGCTGATCGACCGCCACCCGCAGCTCGTGGTCGAGGAACTCGACGTTACCGATTTTGCGCGAGTGGATGCACTGGGGGCGAAATATGCCCGGCAGCCGATCGACCTGCTGATCAGCAACGCCGCGATTACGCCGCGCTACAAATCGGCGTTCCGCCGGGTGGACGGCGTCGACTGGGATATGGCGCGCAAGAGCTGGGAAGTGAATTCCCTCGCGCCGCTCAAGCTGGCCGCGAGCTTCATGGACAGCGTTGCCGCGTCCGAGCAGAAAAAGATCGTCGTGCTCAGCAGCAAGGCCGGCTCGTTCGAGCTGGGGCCGAAAATGCCCATGTTTTACAGCTATCGCAGCAGCAAGGCGGCTTTAAACATGAACATCTACACGCTGTCGTTCGAGACCGCCAAACGCGACGTGATTGTCACGCTGTTGTCACCCGGTCAGGTGAACACCACGCCAGGCCTGAAAATGAAGACCGCGATCGAACCGGAAGAATCGGTTCGCAAAATGCTGGCCGTGATTGACGGGCTGACCGCCGAACAGAACGGTCAGTTTCTCGACTACGAAGACGGGCGGGTGCTGGGCTGGTAGCAGCAGGGGGGGGAAGGTTCAGATCGGGGGCTTGTCGCGCTCAACCGACACCGCCAGCCGGCGAATTTCACTGTGCACCGCCGGGCGATTGAAATCGCGAGGGGTCAGCGGTGTTTCCAGCTTTTGTTCGAGCCAGTTAATAATCGGCTCCCAGCGCTCGACATCCTTCCGGGTGCGGCTTTTGGGCAGCTCGTGAATGCACAGCCCGTGCTCGGCTGAGTGCACGTAATTCTGGCTGTCGCGCAACACGCCGACCACCGAGATGGACAGGCTCTCCAGAAAGCGCATCAGCTTGCCGTAGGCCAGCGTATTTTCGCGCACCCGGTTGGCGACGACGCCAATCCGACCCATGCGACGACTCACTTTGGCAATGAGCAGCAGGTCTTTCATCAGCTGCGAGGCAGCGTGCACGTCGATATCAGACGGCAGCACCGGAATCAAAATAGCGTGGGCGCCGGACGTGAGCTCGGCCAGGTTCTCGGGCGGTACCGAGCCGGGCGAATCTACCACCAGATAACGCACCGATTGCGGCACCCGCAGCTGCCAGCTGCGGGTTGCGCTGCTGCGCACGTCGTAGGCGGCAATGCCATGAATGGCCGGTGCATCGCCGGGGCGCACCTTCAGCCAGCGCACGGCCGAACCCTGCGGATCGAAATCCATAACGGCAACACTGTTGCCATGGGATGCGAGGTAGCCCGCCAGATTAGTGGCAAGGGTGGATTTTCCGCAACCCCCTTTGGGGTTCAACACGACGATTTTGCGCAGGTCCTTGTGTCCGGGAACACTTAAGCGCATGCCAACTTCTCCCTGTGCTAAAGCACTAAGCGGCCAGAAACTTATCCGCCATTTCTTTCACAGTATCACGAAGAAAGTCCCAGGAATCATCATCCTGCAAATCCATACCCAGATAGGTCGGGTTGTTCCGCTCGCGAACGGTCAGGTAAGCCGTCATGACGTTGACCATGTAGATGAGTTTCCACACGTCATCCTCGATGTCGCGCTCGGCCATTTCCAGCTGAATATAGTCGGAAACGCCCTTGCCGGGCCGGACCAGGCCATCGCTGAGTGCCCGCGTCACATCGTTCGGCGTGAGCAGCTCGGCCGCGAGCATCTCCACGGTGCGAGGCCGCCTGCGGATGGCATCAATGTAATTGCAGAGCACGGTGCGAACCCGCTGCGGCACCGAGAGGTCGGCGAACAGATCAGGGTCGTGGCCGATCAGTTCCATGGTCGTGGGCCAGAAACTGCTGTGACTAGCCCAGTGCCGTGCCAGCCCAGGCAGACCGCCAAAATACCTGTAAATCAGTACCTTATTGACGCCGGCCTCCTGTGCGACCGCGTTGACACCCAGACCAGTCACACCATCCCGCATCATGATTGCGTCGAAGGCGCCGATAATGGTTTCTTCGGTGGTGTGCCGGTCGCGGCGCTCGCGCGGCTTGGCGGCCCCGATCGTGACAATGTCGGCCTCGGCCCTGTCGGTCATCTGCTTAATCCATGCGTGGGCTGCTGGCCACCATTGTACTGCAGCACCGCGCCGCTAACATTGAAGGGCATGCAAGGCGCGCCGGCAGGCATAAGTCACTAAACAGTTACATCGCAGGTAGCGGTGCGCCGGCGAAACGCCGGAGCAGCCAGCACCAGCAGCACACCCACACCGAGATTCAACCCGGCCACCAGCACGAAGAGACGGCTGATGCTGACCCCGGTACCGAGCAGCGCAGCCGCCAGCAGTGCCGCCACCACCATGAACAGCGCGTTCACAACGTTATTGGCGGCGATGACCCGGGCTCGCTGTTCGGGGGCGCTGTGCCGCAGGGCCAGCGTGTACAACGGCACAATGTAGAGACCGCCCGCTACGCCCAGCAGCAGCACGTCGGCACACACGCGCCGCGCCGCGCCGCCGCTCACCCATTCGCCGAGCCCCAGCAGGCTCTCGCCGGCAAACCCGCCGGCATAGGCCAGATCAAGGCCGAACACGGTCATGCCCAGCGCGCCGACGGGCACCAGCCGTAAATTGAGCTGCCGGTGCGACACCCGCTCGCAGAGCAGCGACCCGCTGGCCACACCCACGGAAAACAGCGTGAGCAGCAACGTGACGACGCGCTCGTCGCCACCGAGGTACAGCCGGGTGAAATTCGGCAACTGTGCGAGATAGGTGGAGCCCAGAAACCAGAACCAGGAAATACCCAGCACCGCCACGAGCACGAGGCGACTCGAACCCGCCACGCGAAGCGTCGCGCGGGTGGCGCTGAACACATTCCAGTCAACTCGCAACGCGGGCGCCAGAGCCGGCGCGACCGGGATACGCAGACTGGCGACGAAGCCAAGCACCGCAAAGCACACCACGGCAACCGCCACCAGCAGGCGCCCGCTGACGTCGACGGCGATCAGTGCGCCGCCCAGTGCCGTGCCCAGCAAAATGGCCAGAAACGTCGCCGTCTCGACCAGCCCGTTAGCGCCCAGCAGCTCGGGTGGCCGGACAATCTGCGGCAACAGGCCGTACTTTATCGGACCGAACAAACTCGACTGCGCGCCCATCAGGAATAACAGGGCGATCAGACTCTCCACCTGATCGAACCAGAGCGCGGCCGCCGCCAGCAGCATGATGCCGATTTCCGCGAGCTTGATACGCCGGATAAGCCGCGACTTCTCATACTTGTCGGCCAGCTGCCCCGCCACGCCGGAAAACAGAAAAAACGGCAGCACGAACAGGCCGGCACTGAGGTTGATGACAATGTCAGAGCTCAGCGCAAAGCGCTCGGTCGCCTGAAATGCGATCAGCAACAGCAGCGCGTTTTTGAACACGTTGTCGTTGAAAGCACCCAGGAACTGGGTGAGGAAGTACGGCCCGAACCGACGCTCGAACAGCAGCGAGAACTGGTTACCGCTCACAATCAGGCACTCCGGCCGCAGCGTGTCCGTCATTCTATGCACGGGCCAGCGCAGCTTGCTACAGGCATGCCCCGTCCGCGCTATGCTTGCCCGGATGAAAGCCGACCTGCATACGCACACCCGCGCCTCGGACGGCACGCTGGCGCCGCAAGAGTTGCTCGCTCGCGCGGCAGCACAGGGCGTCAGCCTGCTGGCCATCACTGATCACGATACGGTTGCGGGCCTGCACGGGCTCGATACCAGTGCCTACCCGGATCTGCGCGTAATCCCGGGCGCGGAGTTCTCAACGCGCTGAGCCCGTATCGGTATCC
>JGI12048J13642_10481103_pt1 | contig 14334 bp, 15 predicted proteins | sample ElkSlonscriptome_16_FD_13642 | JGI IMG/M metagenome (IMG submission 13642) | reverse complement strand
AAGCAGTCTTACCGCTTGCGATCCCGTTCCGGCCATCCGGTCAAGCTTGACTCTGCCCGGCTAAGCTGAGGGCGAAATGCGGATCCCTTGACCGGTAGCAAGGCATGCAATCGCACGGCTGACTGTCCCACGATCCTTCCTCTTTTGCTGAACGCCCCGCGGATCGAGGCCGGTCGTCCTCAAGCCGCGCATAAAATCGATCAGACTGATCGCATCATTCAGGTAGTAGTCCTGCCATTATCGGCTAAGCACCGCCGGCGCATCGTTGCGCAACCCTAACGTTGTCTAAATTTCAAACTTTTGATGGCTTTTCTGGACCCGTGAATATGTATCGAGAAGTCAGGATTTGGGATGAGCGACAGCGTGAGGAAACGTATCCTCCCGAAGCGCTCCGCGCCATCGAGGGCGATGAAGACATTCTCCCCATTTTCGCCCAAACAAGGGGGCTAACTGAGGACCATCACTTCGCAGCTGACAGCCAGCTCACGGTCCTCGCGATCGGCATTCTTGCCGCCGCGGCAGCCGTATTCGTGATCGTCGGAGTAGAGCAGGCGCTTTCGACGGCTATCGATAGCGGCTGGATCATCCAGCCGCCCGGGCCTGAAGCTTACAACCTACTCGACTAAATCGCGACGAGGGCGACTGCTGCCTTGCCTGCGAAGAGGCTGATCAGCAGCGCGAAGTCGATTGCACGGGTAACAGTCTCTTGCGCCATCTTGCAGCTCTCCATCGTTGCAGAGAGGGTCTGGCGGCTGAACCTTTCAGAAGAGATTTCAGGATAGTCTTAACGCACCATTCACCCATCTCGCGCGGCACCTGCGGCGATCAGCATTGAAGCGTAATACGATGACGAACCCGGAGGCGGCAGGAATGACCGCTGCACTGCACAATCTGCCTGAACGCCGGGACTTCGGTCTCCGGCGAGGACGTCCCTATTGGGTCGGGCGGGCTCGGCGACGAAACGCCGTATACGCAACGAGCCTGGTCTTCGCCTTGGTTTGGATGCTCTTTTCGCTTTGGCTTTCGCTTCCTTGGCTGGCCGATCTCAGCGAACTGACACATCCGACCCTCGCCATCACGGTCCTGACGTTCATCGCCTACATCCCTGGCTTCATGAATGCCTTTCTGCTCGCTTCGCTCGTGCTTCGCCCTTCGTCGCTGCGCGCCGATCCTCCGGTGTGGCCGGGCATCTCAATCCTGATTGCCGCTTACCAGGAAGAGGAGATGATCTCGCAGACCCTGCGCTCTCTTAGTGAACTGGACTATCAGGGGCCGCTGGAAGTGATCGTGATCGATGACGGGTCGCAAGACAACACCTTCGCCGTCGCCTCCTCTTGCCAGAGCCTGTGCGAGGCGCGGGACGACTTTTCCCTGATTCCTCTGAGATTGGCCAAGAACAGTGGAAAGGCGGCAGCTCTGAATTTCGGGCTAGAGAAGGCCTTTCACGATCTCGTCATCACTATTGATGCCGATACTCGTCTGGAACCGGGGGCGATCTCGGCGCTCGTTGCGCACCTTTATGCCGCACCGCCCCAGACCGCCGCCATTGCAGGAACCGTGCTCGTCGATAACCCCAAGGCGACCCTCGTCACAGCAGCTCAGCAATGGGATTATTTCCACGGCATCGCAGCGGTCAAACGGATGCAGGGGATGTTCAATTCGACCCTGGTCGCCCAGGGGGCATTTTCGCTCTATCGGAAAGCGGCGCTGATCGAAGCCGGCGGTTGGCCTGATACCGTCGGCGAGGACATCGTCCTTACCTGGTCCTTCCTGCGACGGGGTTACCGGGTGCGGCATGCCGAAGATGCGATCGCCTGGACCCATGCACCGGAAAGCTTTTCCGCGCTCGCCCGGCAGCGCAAGCGCTGGGCGCGAGGGATGATCGAGGCGCTCAATTTGCACAAGCGCCTTTTGATCATGCCGAGGCTCGGGACCATGTTCATTTACTGGAACCTGCTGTTCATCGCGATCGACCTGGCTTTCACCTTCGCGTTCCTGCCGGGGATCGTGCTAGCCTTCCTTGGCATCTTCTGGCTTGCCGGGCCAATCACGTTGTTCGTGCTACCCCTCGCAGCGCTGTGGAATGTCATCATCTATCGCATCCAGACCCGCATGATGAAGCGAGAAGGTATCGCGATGGAGAAGAGCGCTTTGGGCTTCATCCTTTTCGCATTCTTCTATCCTGTCGTGATGCAACCGGTTTCTGTTTGGGGTTACATCTCGGAATTTTTCGGAAGGACCAAGCAATGGGGTTGAACCGCCTGAAGTGCATGCTGCTGGTAAGCGGAGCAATGGCGGTCGGCGTGCCAGGCCAAGCGCAAGACGTGAACGGCCCCGGACCGGCTATCGGCACAGAGATATTCGTCTCCGACGATAGCGACGAAAATACGATCGTGCGCACTGCGGTTGATCTGGACTTGCGGAATGACGGCGATGCTAAGCGTCTAGGCATCAGAATAGAGAACGCTTGGTATCAGCCGCTGGGGCAACCGACCGAACAACGTCAGCGTGTGTTCTTGCAAGTTGGCGACCGCTCGGACGGCTGGACCTGGTCAGCGCGGGTCGGCACTGATGGTGACGATGTCATAGGGTCCGCATCGGTTTATGACGACTCCCGCTTCCGCAAGGAGTTTTTCATCGAGCGCGACATCATCGAAACCCCGCTCGGGCTCGAGCGCGAACTTTATACCACGTTCGGCGGTGCGGCAGTCGATCTGCCTGTGAACGATAGGAACATCTTCACCGTGCTTGCTGGATTGCAGGAGTTTTCCGGCGAAAATGAACGCGTTCATCTTCGCGCGAATTTCGTGCACGTCGTCAAACCCGAACTCGGATTGAGCGTTCAGCTACGTGGCCGGTATTTTCACAGCACCGCCCCGGGCGAGTTCGACTATTTCTCGCCCCGGGATTTTGGACAGGTCCTCCCCGTGGTGCAGTTACGCCGCTTCATCGGAGGCTGGCAGTTTCTCGCGGTAGGCGGGATCGGAGCGCAGCGTTTCACGGGTTCGGATTGGCAGCAGGCGAACTACGCGGAACTCAAGGTGGAGGGCCCTGCGCGAGGACCATGGCGTGCGGCGGCCGAGGTGATCTACACAGACACTCCTGGAAACAATGCCGTTCAAACCGATAACTACAACTACGTCCAGGGTCGGTTTTCGCTGAGCCGGCGCTTCTGAAGGTTCGTTCAGGACATTCACGGCAATCCTGATTGTCCACTGAGCACCCACGCCCGGTCAATCGCCATCGGTCGATTACCCGCTCCTTCCTGACGGCTCGCACCTCTCCGACTCCCTTCTTTCCGGCAGGGACCGATCCGCGCTAAGGGCCCCCGTCATGCAGCTCGACATCGACATCGACGAATGGCCGGCGGGCGATTGGGAGGCACTAGCCGCGCGCGCGGCCGGGGCGGCGGGGAAGGTCGCCCGCGAACTCGCCAATGCGCGACTCGCGGTGAGCGTGCTGTTCACCTCCAACGAGGAGGTGCATGAACTCAACCGCGAATGGCGCGGGCGCGACAAGCCGACCAATGTCCTCTCCTTCCCCATGCTGGAGCGCGCCGAACTGCTTGGCCTTGCGCCCGACGGCCCGCCGGTCCTCCTCGGCGACATCGCATTGGCGCTCGGCGTCTGCATGCGCGAAGCGGAGGCCAAGGGCGCGAGTCTCGAGGCCCACGCAGCGCATCTGATCGTCCACGGCCTCCTTCACCTTGCCGGACACGACCACGTTGATTCCGACGAACAGGCCGAGGCGATGGAGGCGCTGGAAATCGCAGCCCTTGCAAAAATGGGCATCGCGGACCCATATGGGGATCGCGAAACGCCAGGAGCGTAAAGGAGCCTAGAGCAAGGGCCATGCCCGATTCCCCATCCCCCTCCGGAGAAGCGGAGAGTAGCGGCGGATTTTGGTCCAATTTGGGGCCCGCGATCCGGAAAGCATTGAGACTCGGCGAAGGCGACCGCAGCCTGCGCGCACAGCTCGAAGAGGCGATCGACGAGCACGAGGACGAAAACGAGGACGAGGAGGAGCACGAAAGCTCCGCGGGCGGCAATGGCGACCTCTCGCCGGTCGAGCGGCAGATGTTGCGCAACCTCCTGCATTTCTCCGACAACGATGCCGACGACGTCGCCGTCCCGCGCGGCGAGATCGTCGCGGTCGAGGCGGGGATCGGCTGGGACGAGCTTGTCGCGACCTTCTCCGAACACGGCCACTCGCGCATGCCGGTCTATCGCGGCACGCTCGACGACGTGATCGGCATGATCCACATTAAGGACGTCTTCGGCTATCTTGCGAACGGGAAGAAGCCGCCGCGCGACTGGACGGTGCTGATGCGCCAGCCGCTCTACGTGCCGCAGGCGCGCGGCGCGCTCGACGTGCTTGCCGACATGCGCGCGCGCCGGGTCCATCTCGCCATCGTTCTCGACGAGTTCTCCGGCACGGACGGCATCATCACGATCGAGGACCTCGTCGAGGAAATCGTCGGCGAAATCGAGGACGAACACGATGAGACGCCCGAGGCGCTGATCGTTCCGATTGGCGACGGCATGTGGGATTGCGACGCGCGCGCCGAGCTCGACGATGTCGCCGAACATGTCGACCCGCGCCTTGCCGAGGTCGAGGAATCGGTCGACACGCTGGGCGGGCTCGCCTTCGTGCTGGGCGAGGCGGTTCCGCCGGTCGGCGCGGTGCTGGAACATTCGAGCGGATGGCGCATTGAAGTCACCGAAGGCGACGACACCCATGTGAAGCGCCTCCGGCTCCACGCGCCGCATACGCGCCCGACCGAGCCTCTGCCCCAGCCGGCCGGCGTGCAATAATCGCACATTCCCACCAGAAAAATCGATTTCGCTTCGATTTTTTGCATCCAATCCGCTCGACATGCGTATCTCCTCCCACCAAGGAGTTCGTCCATGCCGTCACGCCGTCTGCCTCCCCTTCGTGCGCTCGAAGCGTTCATGCGCACTGTCCGTCTCGGTTCCGCCCGCGCCGCGGCCGAGGAGATCGGATTGAGCCCATCGGCGCTTTCCCGCCGGATCACCAATCTGGAAGAATTCGTCGGCAAGAAGCTGTTCACGCGCGCGCGCCAGTCGATGCAGCTAACCGATGAGGGGCAGGCCTTCTACGAAGCGGTGAACCCGCATCTCGAAGCGCTCGCGCGGGCGGTCGAAAGCCAGTCGGACAATGTCTCGCTGCTGCGCTTGCGCCTCGGCGTCCTGCCGATGTTCGGCAGCCAGCGCCTGTTCCCGCGGCTCGGCGAACTGAGAAAGCGCCACCCGCTGCTTCATATCGATATCGACACCGCGCCGCACCTCGAAGACCGTGTGGGCGATACGCTCGATGCCGCGATCATCCTGTCGCGGGGGCCGGCGAGCGGGCTCCACGCCGTGCGGCTCGACCACAATCTCGTCCATGCGATCTGCTCCAGGGACGTGGCCGATGCGATTGGCGATGCGATCACGCCCGAAAGCCTCTCGCGGCAGACCTTCCTTATCCATAACGAATTGCCCGAAAGCTTCGTCGCGTGGAAGAAAGCGAACGACCTGGAAGACATGGATCCGGCCGCGATCGACCATTACGATTCGGGCCAGCTCATGCTCGAGGCCGCGGCGCAGGGGTTGGGCATTGCGATTATGCACGACGACCACCTGCGGCGGGCGGCGGACAACCGGCTCACCAACTTGCCGGGCGCCGAGGTGCAGAGCCCTTATTCCTACTGGTTCGTGTGCAAGCCGACCGCGCTCGAAATGCGGCCGGTCCGACTGTTTCACGACTGGCTGGTGCGCGCGGGGCTCTAGGCGCTATTGCAGCGTTTCGGGGGTCGCTTCGCGGCGGCCCTGGTAACGCACCGGCGGAACGTCGTGGGCGAAATCGCGCAGCGGCTTGCCGAGCGCCTCGCGCAGCGCCTCCTCGATCCGGCGGCGCGCTTCGACGCTTATCGCCTTGCGGCCGCGGAAGTCCTCCGGGCTGAACGGTTCGAGGAACTCGATCCGCAGCACAAAGCTGCCCTTGCGCGAGAGCACCCGCTTGGCGTTGTTGAGCCCGCCTTCCTCGCCGATCCAGCCGATCCATTCGGCGACCGAACCGTAATCGAGCAGCACCGGCTGCACGAGCACGCCGGGCGGCGGCGGTTCGAGCACGCTCAGCATGCTCGTCTTGAACGGGAGCAGCGATTGCCCGTCTGTGGTCGTGCCTTCGGGGAAGACCGTGACCGACCAGTTGTCGGCGAGAGCTTCCTTGAGGGCATTGATCTGTTCGGCGACGCCCATGCGGTGTTCGCGCTTTACGAAGACGGTGCGGTTGAGCGAGGAGAGCCAGCCCACCAGCGGCGCCTGCGCGAGCTCAGCCTTGGCGACGAATGCCGTTCCGCAGGCACCGGCAAGCGCAAGGATGTCGATCCAGGAGACGTGGTTCGCGACATAGAAAACGTCGCGTTTCAGGTGGGTGCCGACCACCTCGACCCTCGCCCCCGACACGCGCGCCGCATAGCGCAGGAAAAGCATCGGGAAAGGGGAGCCATAGGCGAACACGCGATAGGCGTAATGGAGCGGCACGAAGACCAGCATCAGCACGAGCAGCGCAATCGAGCGCAGCACGATCCGCACCCAGCCCATCGCCGTGATCGGCGTCGCCTCTCCGCGCGCGGCGGCCTGGCGCAATTCCCACTGCGCCGCATCGCCGGACGCACCGGCATAGGCCTCGAACGAACCGTCAGTCATGGCTGTCAGTCATCGCCGTCAGTCATCGCGCGAGAGCCGAACGCCGTATAGCTCCATGCGGTGATCGACGAGGCGGTAGCCCAGTTTTTCGGCGATCTGGCGCTGGAGCGATTCGACTTCGGGATCGACGAATTCGACGACCTTGCCGGTCTCGACGTCGATCAGGTGATCGTGATGCGCCTCTGGCACGGGTTCGTAGCGCGAGCGGCCGTCGCCGAAATCGTGCCGGTCGAGAATGCCCGCTTCCTCAAACAGGCGCACGGTGCGATAGACGGTCGCGATCGAGATCTTGGGATCGATCGCGCTGGCCCGGCTGTGGAGCAGTTCAACATCGGGATGGTCGTCGCTTTCCGAAAGCACCCTGGCGATGACGCGGCGCTGTTCGGTGATGCGCAGGCCTTTTTCCGCGCACAATTGTTCAAGATCGATTTTCTGGTTCAAGCGTATCTCCCTCGCCACGGGGCAGGCCGCGCCTGCAAGAAGGCTCGCACCCGGACTTATCTGGGTAAGACCTTACCGGGACCGGGCAGAATGCTCAAGCAGGGCAGGTCCGAAAGCGGCGGAAGGACGGTGCGACCCGAAGGACGACCTCCCGCCCGCTTCGCGGTCCGTCAGCGGACGATCAGGACGTTTTCTTGAGCCCGCGGCCCGAACCCGGCTTGCGCCCGAGGCCGATCTTCTTGGCCAGATCGCGGCGGGTTTCGGCGTAATTGGGCGCGACCATCGGGTAGTCGGAGGGGAGATTCCAGCGCTTGCGATATTCTTCCGGGGTCATGTTGTAATTGGTGCGCAGATAGCGCTTGAGCATCTTGAGCTTCTTGCCGTCCTCGAGACAGACGATGTAATCAGGCTTGACCGAAGCGCGGATCGAAACTGCTGGTTCGGGCGGTTCGGTTTGCGTTTCCTGTTCCTGTCCGAGCTGCGAAAGCGCGCCGAAGACACTCGTGATAAGTGCGGGGACATCGCCCACCGCGACATCATTGTTGCTGACATGAGCGGCGACAATATCGCTCGTCAGCGTGATCAGTGTTTCCTTCATGTCGTTTTCCAGATCCTGCATGAGTTCCTCATTGTTTATCGGGTTTTTCCCTTTGCCGGCGTCGTGCCGATTTTTGCGCAATGAAGCAGCTTTGCCCGCATTGCAAGCAGGCAGCGTTCTTATTGTGCGAATTACAGGGTCAGATAAAATTAGATCGAACGGCCGAAAGTAATGGCGTCCACTCGGTTGCCATTGGCGAGCCGGTAATAGTTGGGGCGTTCGCCGATCGGCTCAAAGCCGACCTTGCGATAGAGATTGATCGCCGGATTGCCGCGCCGCATTTCGAGGAAAATGCGCGTTGCCCCGCGCGCCCGGGCGGCATCGAACAGGCGGTCGATCAGCATCTGGCCGAGCCCACGCCGGCGGCACGCGGGGACGACGCCGATGAGCAGCAATTCCTCCTCGTCGACGGCATGGCGCGTGAGGACGAAGCCCGCTGGCGATCCAGCGTTGTCCTGCGCGCTCCATTCGCCGTGCCCGGTCCGGTCGCTCGATGCGATGATGTTGCCGCCCGCGTCGAGCACGAGCGCATGGGTGCTCGGCAAAACCAGCGCATCGGCGACCTGGCGCCGGTTCCACGCCTCGCCGAAAGCGGGGTCGAAGGCGGCCTCCATCACTTCCATGATCTGATCGACGAGCTGGTCGCGTGGGCTCATCGCGGCGTGCCCGTGTCTGGGTTGGCGGGAGATTGCGGGGTGGCGTCGGGCGGGCGGCCGTAGATCGCGCCGACGTCGTGCGTCAGCAGTTCCGGCGGCAGCGCCGGCAGGGCGCGCGCATCGGGCAGCAGGTCCAGCGCGCGGCTGGTGTCGCCTTTGCGCGCCGCGACGAATTCGCGCGCCTTGCTGCCCGCAACGAGCGGGTGGGCGGGCCATTCGCGCGCGGCATCGGGGGTGAGCGAAGCGAACGCGCCCTGCGGCAGGCCGTCGGCATCGAAATCGGCGAGGAACCATTCGCCATGCCCGCCGGCCATGCACACCGTCACCGGCTCGCCGGGATGCTCGCGGCGGGCCATTGCGGCGACCAGGGCGAGGGTGGGGTAACCCAGCACTTCGGCGCCCCAGGCAAGGCCGAGCGCACGCGCCGCGGCGATGCCGATGCGGACCCCGGTGAAACTGCCCGGCCCACGCGAGACGCAGATCCGACCGGCTCGGCCGCTTTCGGGAAGCTGCGCGATCATCGGCACGAGACGTTCGGCATGGCCGCGTCCGAGCACGGCATGGTCGTGGGCGAGCAGCGCGCCGTCCTCGAAACCGCCTTTGAATAGGGCGATCGAGCAGGCCTCGCTCGCGGTCTCGATGGCAAGGATGCGTGACGGCCCGGACATGGGTGAGCCGATGCCTCAAGCCGCGCGCCTTCGCAAGATACTAGGCGCAAGATGCCAGAGCGCCCGGAAAAGGGCGATCAGGCGATGCGGTTGAACCGGTCGAAATCGGGGCGCGGGCTGCGCTCGAAGATGCTTTCCGGGTCGCCATATCCGATCGAGCACAGGAAATTGGCCCGGTGGCGCGGCTCGTCGGCGAAGAAGGCCTTGTTCACCGCTTCGGCGTCGAAACCCGACATCGGTCCGCAATCGAGCCCCACCGCCCGCGCGGCGAGGATAAGGTAGGCCCCTTGGAGCGAGGAATTGCGGAACGCGCCTTCCCTGCGGCTTTCCTCGTCACCCTCGAACCAGCTCTTCGCGTCGGTGTGCGGGAACAGCCAAGGCAGTTCCTCGTGAAAGTCGATGTCATAGCCGATGATCGCGGTAACGGGAGCGGCGCGGATCTTGTCCTTGTTGCCCTCCATCGCGCATTCGGCGAGCTTCGTCTTCGCCTCGTCGCTCTTCGCCCAGACGATGCGGGCAGGCTGCATGTTGGCCGAAGTCGGCGCCATCTTCACGAGGTTCCAGATCGCGTGCAATTGTTCGTCGGTGACCGGCTTGTCGAGCCAGCCGTTATACGTGCGCGCTTCGTTGAAGATCTGGTCGAGCGCATACTCCGCAAGGACGTGCCCGTGGAACTGCTTGGTCATGTAAGGCCCCGGTAGATGAAAGTGAGAGTCAGGCGGCTCGCACTTCAACGACTTCGGGGACGTAATGTTTCAGCAGGCTTTCGATTCCCTGCTTGAGCGTGGCCGTGCTCGACGGGCAGCCCGAACAGGCGCCCTGCAGGGTGAGATAGACGACGCCGTCCTTGAAACCGCGATAGGCGATGTCGCCGCCATCGCCCGCGACGGCGGGGCGCACCCGGGTTTCGAGCAATTCGTTGATCGTCGCGACGGTTTCGGCATCGGCCTCGTCCTCTTCGACGACCGGCTCGTCCTCGGCCGGGACCGCGATCCCGTCCGCGCTGCCGCCCTGGAACAGCGGCGCCTCCGAGACGAAGTGATCGAGCAGGATCGCGACCACCTGCGGCTTCAACGCACCCCAGTCCGCGCCCGGCGCGGCGGTGACGGTGATGAAGTTCCAGCCATAGAACACGTTCACCACCTCGCCCGTGTCGAACAGCGCCTGTGCCAGCGGGCTTGCGGCCGCCGCTTCGGGCGAAGCGAATTCGCGCGTGCCCGAAGGCATGACGGTGCGGCCCGGCAGGAACTTGAGGCTGGCGGGGTTCGGGGTGGTTTCGGTTTCGATGAACATAACTGAGATATAGTATCGACGCGTGGCCCTGCCAACTGTGAGATTTGCGAAGTTTCGTGCCGGCATGACGGGACATTCACTGGTCCTTCATGGCCCGAACCCCTATAGGACAGCCATGAAAGTCCTCGTCCGGGCCAGTGCCGCCCTTTCGCTTCTCTTCGCCCCGCTCGCGTTCGCCGCCCCTTCCTTCGCGCAGGAGGCGGCTCCGGCCGAGGCGGCCGTGGCCGAAGAGATCGCCATTCCCGCGCCCACCGCGATCCAGACGGGCGATGAAACGCCGTGGCTCTACGAAGGCAGCAATGTGCCCGTAGACCGCGAATGGCTGTTCGGCGCGATGGATAACGGCTTGCGCTATGCGGTGCGCCGCAACGGCGTGCCGCCCGGCCAGGTTTCGATCCGGGTGCGGATCGATGCGGGTTCCCTGCATGAGCGCGACGACGAACAGGGCTTCGCCCACCTTCTCGAACACCTCCTGTTCCGGGAGAGCAAATATCTCGGCCAGGCCGAGGCGATCGCGGCGTGGCAGCGGCTGGGCGCGACGTTCGGCAGCGATGCCAATGCCGAGACCAGCCCGACGCATACCGCCTACCGGCTCGACATCCCGAATATCGACCAGGCGAAACTGGTCGAAAGCTTCAGACTGCTTTCCGGCATGATCCGCGAGCCGGTGCTGAGCGAAGAGAACGTGGCCGCCGAACGTCCGATCGTCCTTGCCGAAAAACGCGAGCGGGGCGGGGCGGGACAGCGCGTCGCCGACCTGACGCGGAGGACCTTCTTCGCCGGCCAGCGGCTTGCGACGCGCAATCCGATCGGCACGGTGGCAACTCTCGAAGCGGCGGATGCGCAAGGCGTGCAGGGCTTCTATAATCGCTGGTACCGGCCCGAGAACACCGTCATCGTCGTCGCTGGCGATGCCGAGCCCGAAGTGCTCGCGGGCCTCGTCGAACAATGGTTCGGTGACTGGCAGGGCAAGGGCGAAGCCGGAACGCCGCCCGATTTTGGAGATCCCGCGGCCCCCGAAGGCGCCAAGGCCAGCCCGGTGCTCAGCGCGCCGATCGGCGATCTCGGCATCGCGACCGAACCCGACCTGCCGCGCAATCTCACCTACGCGGTGATGCGGCCGTGGCGGAAGGTCGACGACACGATCGTCTACAATGAAGGCCTGCTGCTCGACGCGGTGGCGCAGGCGATCATCAACCGGCGGCTCGAGGCGCGCGCACGCGCCGGGGGCAGCTTCCTCTACGCTGCGGTCAGGCAGGAGGACATCTCGCGTTCGACCGATGCGACGTTCGTCAGCCTCGCGCCGCTCACTGATGACTGGCAGGCCGCGCTTGCCGAGGTCCGCGCCGTCATCGCCGATGCTCTAGCCAGTCCGCCCACGCAGGAGGAGATTGACCGCGAGGCGGCCGAATTCGATGTCGTCTTTGCCAACCAGGTCGAACAGCGCAGCGTGCAGGCGGGCAGCGAACTCGCCGACAATCTCGTCAATGCCGTCGATATCCGCGAAACCGTCGCCGCGCCCGAAGTGGTGCTCGAGGTCTTTCGCGGCATGAAGGACCGCCTGAATCCGGCCGAAGTGCTCGAACGCACGCGAGGCCTGTTCGAAGGCAGCGTGATCCGTTCGGTCTATGTCACGCCCGAACTGGGCGAGGCCGACGAGGGTCGCTTCAAGCTTGCCCTTTCGAGCGAGGTCGAAGTGGACGGCAGCGCCCGCCTCGCTGCGCAGACCATCGAATTCGGCGACCTCCCGCCGGTCGGCGAGCCGGGCACGATCGTCAGCCGCGTACCGCTCGGCGTGCTCGAGATCGAGCGGATCGATTTCGACAATGGCGTCAAGGCGCTGATCTGGGCGAACGATGCGGAGCCGGGCCGGGTGACGGTGCGCGTGCGCTTCGGCGCAGGCTACCGCGCTTTCGACGAGGAAAGCGCGGTCTACGCCCCGCTGGGCGAAGTCGCGCTGGTCGGCTCGGGCCTTGGTGAACTGGGGCAGGAAGAGCTCGACCGGATTTCGACCGGGCGCAAGATCGGCTTCGAATTCGGCATCGACGATGCGGTCTTCACCTTCACCGCACAGACCCGGTCGGAGGATGTCGCCGACCAGCTCTATCTCTTCGCCGCCAAGCTCGGCATGCCGCGCTGGGACCCGGACCCGGTGAAGCGCGCCAAGGCCGCGGCCGAGCTTGCCTATAACACCTTCGCCACGAGCCCCGGCGGGATCCTCGCGCGGGATCTCGAATATATCCAGACCGACATGGACCCGCGCTTTGCGACCCCCGACCCGGAGGCACTCGAAAGCGTCACGCCCGAGGGTTTCCGCAAGGTGTGGGAGCCGCTGCTTGCCCAAGGCCCGGTCGAAGTGCTGGTGTTCGGCCAGTTCGACAAGGAAGCGATCGTCGAGAAGCTGCGCAGGACTTTTGGCGCGCTGCCCGGGCGTGAGCCGATCGCGCCCGAAATTGCCGCGCGCGTGCCCGATTTCCCGGTCACCGGTGGCGAGCCGGTGGTGCGCTTTCATCGCGGCGATGAAAACCAGGCCGCGGCGGTCGTCACCTGGCCGAGCGCGGGCGGCACGGCCCGGATCCGCGAGGCGCGCCAGCTCGAAATCCTGACGCAGGTGTTCAACAACCGTCTGATGGACGCGCTGCGCGAGCAGGCCGGCGCCAGCTACTCACCGCAGGTCTTCTCCAAGTGGCCCGAGGACCTTTCGAGCGGCGGGCGGATCACCGCGCTTGCCCAGCTCGAGCCGGAATTCGTGCCGTTCTTCTTCGCCGCGGCGGACAAGATCGCCGATGATCTCGCGACCAATCCGCCGACCGAGGACGAGCTCGAACGCGTCACCGCACCGCTTGCCGAGCGGATCCGGCGGGCCTCGACCGGCAACCAGTTCTGGCTCTACAATCTCGAAGGCGCGACCACCGATCCGGCGCGGGTGCGGTTCCTGCGTTCGCTGCTGGCGGATTATTCGCAGACAACGCCCGAGATCATGCTGCTTCTCGCGGATCGGTATTTCGTGCAGAAGACGCCGCTCAAGCTGGCGATCATCCCCGAAGGACAGGACCTGGCCGAAACGCCCCCGGCAAGCGCGATCCCCGACGTGGCGCCCGCTCCGACGGCGGCGCAGCGAGAGCGCGTACAGGTGATCGGACGGTGATCGGGCCCTGAATCGGGCGCGACACATTGTTGTCGCAAGGCCCCTTGCGGCTTTACAGATGGAATACGCGGGCCTAGGCGCGCTGCCCTTGGCAAAGTGACATGACGGATGTGAACGAGTTGAACGTGGCGAAGGACTGGAAACCCGACGGCTGGAAGGCCCATGAAGCGCGGCATCTGCCGCATTACGAGGATGCAGGCGAACTGGCCGCGGCCGAGCAGACGCTCGGCAATTATCCGCCGCTCGTCTTCGCGGGCGAGGCACGGGCGCTGAAGGCCGATCTTGCCGATGTCGCGAACGGGCACGGTTTCCTGCTCCAGGGCGGGGACTGCGCCGAAAGCTTCGCCGAATTCCACCCGAACAACATCCGCGACACGTTCCGCGTGCTGCTGCAGATGGCGGTCGTCATGACTTTCGCCAGCAAGCGCCCGGTGGTGAAGGTCGGCCGGATGGCGGGCCAGTTCGCCAAGCCGCGGTCCTCGCCCACGGAAACGATCGGCGACATGACGCTGCCGAGCTATTTCGGCGACAATATCAACGGCATCGATTTCGACCCCGAACAGCGCCGCAACGATCCCCAGCGCATGCTGCGCGCCTATTCGCAGGCGGCGGCGACGCTCAACCTGCTGCGCGCCTTTGCCGGCGGGGGCTATGCGAACCTGCGCCAGGTCCACCAGTGGACGCTCGATTTCATGGGCCGCACGCCGTGGACCGAGAAATTCAGCCAGACCGCCGACCGGATCGGCGAGGCACTGGATTTCATGGAAGCCTGCGGGATCGACCCCGCCACCGTGCCGCAATTGCAGGGCACGAGCTT
>JGI12048J13642_11059598_pt1 | contig 14335 bp, 13 predicted proteins | sample ElkSlonscriptome_16_FD_13642 | JGI IMG/M metagenome (IMG submission 13642) | reverse complement strand
GCTCTCAAAGGGTGAGCCTGGCTGACTGGCCAACTCCCGGTATTCAGGACAACCATTCTGGATAGAAAGCGAGCATATTCAGACCGGCAGGGGTGCAGACCGGTCAAGAGGACCACCCTCTTCTATGGCTTACTGATTCTTTTGATCCCCCATGCAAAAAATGCAGTGGAAAAAAAGGTGAAGGAACCATAGACAACAGCCACCAGGGCCATCTCCCGGTTCCCGAGCAGGTAGCTGGCCACAAAAATGGCGAGTGCCGAGTTCTGTAGTCCCACTTCGATGGCGACTGTGAAACGCTCCCTTCGTTTTAGTTTTGAGATCCAGGCAACCTGCCACCCGAGGAACATTGCCAGCGCATTGAGCAACAATGTGTAGGGGAGGAGGTTGATGAAATCCATGAATGTGGCTGTCTCGGAACCCTCGTCAACAAATACAACGCCAAAATATACCAGGAGAAGGATGAGTGGAAGGATCACCTTGAGAGGCCTGTTCAGCCGTTCCGCAAATTCACTCTTCCGGTGACGGATGGTTACGCCGATATAGGCAGGGACAATCGTAAGCAGGAATACCTTTAGTATCGTATCCCAGACATCAAGGTGGATCTCCGCATCGGTATGCAGAAAAGTCATCAGTGCGATGCTCACATTGACCGGGATGCTGACGAGCGTGATGATGCTGTTGAGTGCCGTCATCGATATGGAAAGGGCAACATTCCCATTGAGCAGGTAGGTGACGAGGTTGGAGGTTGCTCCGCCCGGACAGGCGGCGATGATGATCAGGCCGACCTTGAAATAGGGGTCAATATTGGTGATCATTGCAATTCCAAAGGCCACCAGTGGAAGCAGTAAGATCTGGCAGCAAATCCCGATCAGAACCGCACGGGGCCTGTAAAATACATTCTTGAAATCCCTGTGCGTAATCGACAGCCCCATTCCGAGGGTGATAATCGCCAGGGTGACAGGCAGAAAATATGATGAAAAAATGTTAGCCATCTTGTGCGAAAAAAAAAGCGCTGCAAGTTAGAAAAAAAGAACCGATTATAAAGCCGATTCTTTAAAGTGAGGCCGTTTGTCACGAAGGTTGCAAAAAATAGACTAAATAAAAATAGGAAAAGTATTCGGAGGATTTTCCAAAAAATACGTCTGAGGTTGATTATCTTCCGCAATAACTTTAAATTAGCTTTTTGCTGATCGAAGGGATGGAGGAGCCTGCAGGCTGAAAATATTGTGAATATATTGATTTTCAGCAATGTAATATCAGGTTCGTATTTATTAAATCAACTAACCCTAAAATAGATGACAAAAACCTGTCAGCAACACGGCTCCCGGTCTTCGGGTCCGTGTAGTCCGAATTCCGGGATCAAATTCCTGTTTTTTCTTCTTTTTATCTTTTTTATTGCTCCCCCGAATCACCTGGCTGCGGCTTCAGAGGAATCCGGGGACGGTCATGAAGGCAATTATTCCCAGGGCGTAAAGCGTGGTGAACGATTGTTTTACGGACTGGTTGCTGGAAAATTCGAAGGGAATGCGTGTGCCGACTGCCATAACACGGTTGAGATCGACACCTTCAACTGGAATCCCAATGCCTGGGAGATCGCGCATAAATACAAGGAAAAAAGTACAGAAGAATTTACACAGGTGGTAATGAGTCCCCCGGGTCGCACCATGTCTGTTGTTCACGAATCTTTTGATCTTAACGAATCCGAGATCGGGCTGATCAAAGAGTTCCTGGACCATTTCGAAGAGAAGGGATTGGCAAAGCAAAAGCCGGTGATCAACAAGATCCTGCTCTTTCTGCTGCTCGGTGTGTTGCTCACCTGGATCGTGCTGGACGTGATCTTTTTCAAGAAGGTGAAGCGTAAATGGATCCTGGGTGTGCTGTTTATCGGAGCACTTGGCTGGCAGATACAGCTGCTATATGATGCCGGGACTTCACTGGGAAGGCAGCACAATTATGAACCCGACCAGCCGATCAAGTTTTCGCACCTGGTACATGCTGAAGAGAACAAGATCGACTGTAAATATTGTCATCATACCTCCGAACAGAGTCAGACTGCCGGATTTCCCGAGGTGGAACTGTGCATGAACTGCCATATCATCGTTCGGGAAGGAACCTATTCGGGCAAGCACGAGATCAACAAGCTGGTTGCGGCACATGAGGCCGGGGACCCGATCGAGTGGGTCAGGGTACACAACCTTCAGGATCACGTCTTCTTCAGTCATGCCCAGCACGTGAAGATCGGCAAGATCGATTGCCAGACCTGTCACGGTCCGGTAGAAGAGATGAACCGCGTAAGACAGGTGAGTGACCTCTCCATGGGATGGTGTGTGAACTGTCACCGGGATACAGAGGTTCAGTTCTTCGACAATGGCTTCTATGAGAAGTACGAGGAGCTGCACAGGAAAATGAAGGCAGGAGAGATCGACAGGGTGACTGCTGAAATGGTGGGCGGCACCGACTGTTCGAAATGTCATTATTAATTATTGCAAACAATTCACATCACATGGAAAAATACTGGAGAAGCCTCGACGAGTACAAGCATGGTCCGGATAAAAAGGCAGAAAAGGTCGTTGAGGAAGAACAGAAGAACCTGGTCCTTGACCTGGCCGACGAAAAGATCACGAGCGCAAATGCTTCGAGAAGAGATTTTCTGAAACTCGTCGGTTTCAGTTTTGCCACAGCAGCCATAACCAGCAGTTGCGAGAAACCGGTTCAGAAAGCGATCCCCTACCTGGTCAAGCCCGAAGAGATTACGCCCGGGAAATCGTCCTACTATGCAACAAGTTTTTATGACGGTACTGAGTATTGTTCGGTGGTTGCCAAGGTTCGTGATGGCAGACCGATCAAGATCGAGGCCAATAAATTATCCCCGGCGTCTCCAGGTGGCACTTCTGCAAGGGTTCAGGCCTCTGTGCTTGAACTGTATGACCAGTCAAGACTGAAGGGTCCGGCGAAGGGCACCAAGTCGGCTACCTGGGAGGAGATCGACAGGGAAGTGACTGAAAAACTTCAGGAGGATACCCCGGGAAGGAAAGTGCTGGTCACCCCCACAGTGATCAGTCCGTCCACCCGGCTCATCATTGACCAGCTCAAGGGGAAATATCCCGACCTGGAATGGGTGATCTACGATGAAGTGTCGGCCGGGTCGATCAGGAAGGCACACAATATGATCTTTGGCAAACCGGTGATCCCGGGATGCCACTTCGAGGATGCCGAGATCATTGTCTCTTTCGATGCAGATTTCCTGGGGACATGGATCTCACCCGTGGAATTTTCGGGTGGCTATGCACGTAAGCGAGAGGTCAGCAAAGACCATGCTGAGATGTCAAAGCACATCCAGTTCGAATCGGGTTACTCCCTTACCGGCTCCAATGCCGATGAAAGGCACCCTGTCACCCCGGTTGAATCGAAAGCCATCCTGTCAAAACTCTACAATGCCATTGCAGTAAAAAAGGGTGTTGAACAGATTTCAGAAGGCAAGACCTCATTTGATGTGGCTAAGATCGCAAATGCGCTCATGGAGCAGCAGGGAAAATCCATCCTGGTGAGCGGGTCCAATGACCCGCAAGTGCAATTGATGATCGCAGGGCTCAACGTGATGCTTGGTAACTATGGAAGCACGATTGACCTGACAAGGCATATCAAGCTGAAGCAGGGTGATGACATGGCAGCTGACCAGCTGGTGGAATCGCTGGGTAAAAAGGAGGTGTCTCTGCTGATCATGGCCGATGTAAACCCGGTTTACAGTCATGCAGGAGGAGCAGACATTGCCGATGCAATTGGCAATGCAGGGTTGAGTGTTTATATCGGTTCGGGGATGAATGAAACGGCAGCGGCATGTATGTACACCGCTCCCGACCATCACTACCTGGAGGCGTGGGGAGATGCGGAGCCTGTGAAAGGAACATTCAGCCTGCAGCAGCCGACCATTCACCCGCTATACCAAACCAGGGCATTCCAGGATTCACTCCTGAAATGGATGGAGGATGAGCGGGAGTATTACCAGGTACTCAGGGAAGCCTGGAAAAACAAAATTTATCCACTGGCCGGCACTGGAAAGGAGTTTGAGGCCTGGTGGAATGAACAGCTTCAGGCAGGCGTATTTATGGTTGGAGGAGGACCTTCTGCAAAAGGGTCACCTGACCTGACTGTTGTGAACGTTAATTTTCCTCCGGTAAACGATGGAATGAGCCTGACACTCTATTCATCCGTGGGTCTCTCCGACGGAAGACATGCAAATAATCCCTGGTTACAGGAATTGCCTGACCCGGTTACCAAAGTCTGCTGGGACAACTACCTCTCGGTCTCGGTAACCGATGCAGAAGAGATGGGACTGTCGGACGAAGATGTGGTGCAGGTGGCAGGTGTGAAAGTCCCGGTACTCATACAACCTGGCCAGGCCAAAGGGACCTGCTCAATGGCCATTGGATATGGCCGTACCGTTGCAGGGAAGGTAGGCGACCATGTGGGTGCCAATGCGTTCAGGGCGGTTCACCATGAAAAAGGATTCAGGAACTATACCATTGAAGGTGTCACCCTTGAAAGAACAGGCGAAAAATATTCGCTGGCAAGGACCCAGACACATCATACCATGGAGGACCGGCCCATCGTCAGGGAAACGACACTGGAATCCTACAGGAAAGACCCCTATTCGGGGAACCATTTCCACCTGGATGCCGAGTCACACCACGATTCGCTCTATCCTGACACTGAATTCGACGGACATCACTGGGGACTGGCGGTTGACCTGAACAAATGTGTGGGCTGTAACAACTGTGTGGTTTCCTGTATCGCTGAGAATAACATTGCAACGGTAGGAAAAGAAGAGGTGAAGAACCGGCGCATCATGCACTGGATGCGAATTGACAGGTATTTCAGCGATAACGCAGATAATCCGAAGACCTTCCATCAGCCGGTCATGTGTCAGCATTGTGACAATGCACCCTGCGAAAATGTGTGCCCCGTGGCGGCCACCATGCACAGCAACGAAGGATTGAACCAGGTAGCCTACATCAGGTGCATCGGTACAAAATATTGTATCAACAACTGTCCGTACAGGGTGCGCAGGTTCAACTGGTTTAAATATGTCAATAACGAGAAATTTAATTTCCACCTGAACGAGGAGAGTACGAAAATGGTACTGAATCCCGATGTGACAGTCAGGAGCAGGGGTGTGGTTGAAAAATGCTCCTTCTGTGTGCAACGGATACAGGAGAAGAAACTGGAGGCGAAGCTTGAAGACCGACAGCTTGAGGATGGCGAGGTACAACCTGCTTGTGTCCAGTCGTGCCCGACCAATGCCCTGGTATTCGGAGACATGAACAAAAAAGATGCGAAAGTGACAAAGCTGATCAAAAGCGAAAGGAACTACCACCTGCTTGAACAGCTGCATACACTTCCATCGGTGGGATACCTGACCAAGGTGAGAAATACCGAGGGCGGACCAGACGATCAGGAAGAACATCATACAGTACACCATAGTTAATCAGAAAATAACCAGATAATGTATAAAACCGAGATTAGAGGACCACTCATCCTGGGAAATAAATCCCTCGGCCAGATATCAGAAGAGATCACATCTCCCATTTATCAGCGACCAAAAATGTGGTGGCTGGTCGGGATGGGCATCAGTTCAATCCTGATGCTCCTCGGATTCTGGGCCATTTATGTTACCATCAGTACAGGGATCGGAACCTGGGGCGTCAACAATACAGTCGGATGGGGCTGGGCGATCATCAATTTTGTATGGTGGATCGGAATCGGTCATGCCGGTACCGCATTTTCCATATTCCTGCTGATACTGCGACAGGAGTGGAGGTCTTCCATCAACCGTGCTGCGGAAGCCATGACAGTGGTGGCGGTGGGATGTGCCGCGATCTTCCCGGCATTGCATATGGGTCGTATCTGGGATGCGTTTTTTATACTTCCCTATCCGAATACCCGTGGACCATTGTGGGTCAACTACAATTCACCACTTTTCTGGGACTTTATCGCCATCTCTGCTTACCTGCTCATCTCGGCTTCCTTTTGGTTCCTTGGTATGATCCCCGATTTTGCCACCATCCGGGATACCTCTAAATCGAAGATCAAACGTATGGTGTACGGATTCTTTGCCATGGGGTGGCGCGGTTCTTCCTGGGAGTGGAAAAGATATGAGGGACTTGCATTTGTCCTGGGTGGGATTGCAGCAGTGCTTGTGGTCTCTGTGCACTCCATTGTGTCAACCGACTTTGCAGTCTCGGTGGAGCCGGGCTGGCACACGACCCTGTTCCCGCCATATTTCGTGGTCGGTGCGATCTTCTCCGGCTTTGCCATGGTGATGACGCTTATGGTGATCATCAGGAAGTTGTATAAGCTGAATGATTTCATCACCGACCGCCACCTGGATAATGTGGCAAAGATCCTGATGTTCGTCTCCCTGATCATGGGGGCCTCCTATCTCACGGAGATCTTTATTGCGTGGTATTCAGCGAATGAATATGAGCTCTTTACCTTCTTCAGGAACAGACTTACAGGCGAATACACGATACAGTTCTGGATCATGTTCATCTGCAATGCACTTGTGCCGCAGCTGATGTGGTTCAAAAAGATCAGGAAAAACATCACGGCCATATTTATCATCTCCATCCTGATCAATATCGGAATGTGGTTTGAGCGGTTTAACATTGTGGTTACTTCCCTCGCCAAGGATTACCTTCCTTCGGCCTGGGTGGATTATACGCCGACATTTGTTGAGATCTCTGTCTTCCTTGGAACTATTGGAATTTTCGCCACGGGTGTGCTGCTGTTCTTTAGGTATATCCCGATGATCGCGATCCATGAGGTCAAGATGGTGAATAAATTGAAAGTAAATAAAAAGAGATAAGATATGAAGGATCAAAAACAACACCTGATGGGTGTATTTGATGGCGAGGACCCCCTGGTGGAGGCGTTTGACAAACTTCGCGATGAGAAGGTTGAAATGGCCGATTTCTTTACCCCGTTCCCGATCCATCACATCCTCGAGCATCACGGGAGAAAAAGCAGACTGATCACCGTTTCCTGGTTTTACGGACTTTTTGCGGCACTTGGGGTGCTGGCATTCTTGTATTACACGGCAGTGATCAGCTGGCCACTAAATTTTGGTGGGAAGCCCAGCAATGCGTTCCCCTCGTTTATTGTGATCACCATCGTGCTGACCATCTTCAGTGTGACAATCCTGAGTCTTTTTACGTTTTCAGCAAGAGCAAAACTCTGGCCGAATGTGGATAAGCGGATTTATCATGAAGGGGCGACAGATGATAAATTTGTGATCCTCTTTGAACTGGATCAGATCGATGAACAGAAGGTGAAATCTCTTTTAAAAGACCTCGGAGCGGTCGAAATTATTGAAAAGTAAAGAAACTATGAAGCAATTATTGATTCCGATCGGACTGATCCTGGTATTGTCTTCCTCCTGCGACAGGACCCGTTCTTCCACAGGCTGGGATTACATGCCCGACATGTATTATTCTGAAGGGTACGAAACATGGGCCCCCAATGAGAATTTTGAGGATGGCCTGACAATGCGGACACCGGTAGAGGGGACGGTTCCAAGGGGCATGATACCGTTTCCTTATGAGAAGACGGATGAAGACAGGTTGCTGGCAGGCGATGAACTGGTGAATCCGGTTGAGCCGACCGCCGGGAACATTGAGCGTGGCAGGGAAGCATACAAGGTGTTTTGCATGACCTGTCATGGTGAAAAGGGTGATGGGCAGGGATACCTGTTTACCTCACAGCGGTATCCATATCCCCCCGCAAGCCTTGTCAATGAGAAAGTAAGAGACATTTCCGACGGCGAGATCTATCATGCGATAACTGTTGGCTATGGTGTGATGGGCGCACATGGAGCGATGATACCTCAATCTGATCGCTGGAAGATCATTCATTACATCAGGGAAGAATTGCAAAAATAAACAGGAAAAACCCAAACAAATGGAAGAGCGACTGAAATTATCACCCTTGTATTATATCGGAACTTTTATACTGATCGCGGTTGGGGTGGCTGCATTTATCATGGGATTCATCAATGATCCAACACGCGCATGGGCAAACTTTCTTCTGAACAATGTCTATTTTGTCTCCCTGGCAGTGGGGGCCGTATTGTTTCTGGCCCTGCAGCGTGTGACACAATCGGGCTGGTCGGCCGGGTTTATCCGCGTACCCGAAGCAATGGGGATGTACCTCCCCGTGGCAGCTGTGCTGTTCCTGGTAATGGTCTTCGGCGTTCATTCACTCTACCACTGGTCGCACAGTGAAGCGGTTGCCCACGATCCGATCCTGCAGCACAAACAGCCTTTCCTGAATGTACCTTTCTGGTTTGGCAGGATGCTGATCTTCTTTGCACTCTGGATACTCCTGGCCACCATGCTCAGGAGATACAGCCTCAGAGAGGATGAAGAGGGCGGACTGGTGATTTTTAAAAAAGCAGCACATGTGGCGAAGATCTTTATTTTTGTCATTCTCATCACTTTCTCTTTGGCAGGTTTTGATTGGATCATGTCCATCGATCCCCACTGGTACAGTGCACTTTTTGCATTCAAGAATTTCGTTTCGGCATTCTACCATGCAGCCGCGATCATCACCTTCATTGTTTTGCTACTGAACCAGTTCGGCTATTTTCCGTTCCTGACCAGGAGTCATATGCATGACTTCTCCAGCTACATTTTCATGCTCTGTATCATCTGGGGCTATTTCTGGTTTGCCGAGTTTATGCTGATCTGGTACGGGAACATTCCCGAGGAGACAGTATATTTCGTGACCAGGATGCAGACCGAGGAGTGGAGAGTCTTTTTCTTCGCCAATGTGATCATCAACTGGTTTATCCCGTTTATGATCATGATGCCTGCACCGTCACGACGCAGTAAACTGACCCTGAAGATCATTGTCCCGGTTCTCCTGGTAGGACTTTTCCTTGACCTATATCTGCAGATCTTCCCAGGTGTGGTGGGTAAACAGGTACTTGGATTTAATGAGATCGGCGGTTTCCTTGGCTTTGCCGGTCTGTTCATGCTTGTGGTAGGATATTTCCTGACAAAAGCCAACCTATACCCGAAACAGCACCCGTATATGGAGGAGTGCCTGGAACACCATGTTTAGTCAGTCGGCAGTTGGCAGCCGGCAGTCGGCAGCCATCAGCCGGCAGCCATCAGCCGGCAGCTAACTGTCTTTAAAGAATGCTTTGGCGCCCGGAGCCTGTCGAAGGGCTGTCGTCAAGCGCGTGGTTCGAATTAACTACTCTGCGAATACTCCGCGCCCTATGCGGTTTATCTCTCGTGAGCGCAGCGAACCCCTACTCCTCCGCTACCGTATATCCTGCATCAGCGATTTTTACCTGGATCTCTTCCAGGGTAACGGTGGCTTCGTCATATTTAACCACCGCGACAGAATCGACATGGGAAGCCGAAACCTCGGCAATGCCTGCGAGACTGTTCACACTTTTTTTCACCGCGTTTTCGCAACCCTCGCAGGTCATCCCATGCACGGGAATGGTCACCTCTACCAGGTTTTCCATGTTGACCTCCTGGTCATTCGATGATTCCTGTTCTGCCTTATTGCCCGAGTTGCATGCAAAGGCAAGCATTGCTGTGAGAACTATGATTCCAATTTTTTTCATGGTGCATATCTGTTTTAAAATAGAAATTTGAAAATACTGATCGCTGGTCGGTATGACAATAACTGCAATACTTGCAATCCTGGTAACTCAGCGATTCTCTGAAAATCTTGCTTTCAGGGGCCTGTTGCCTTATCAGTAATCGATCGAAAGAATCCTTCCGTCTGTAAAATCAAAGAATTCATGTTTCTCCGCCACGGTGACCCCGCTCCTGAGTTCGCTGGGCTCGATTCCAGCAACCTTCATACACCCGGGGCATGCAAAGATCGTGACCCCGGAATTGACCAGTTTTTTAAATAGCTCGTCCGAGGAGCCGAACGGTTCCATCTCCAGGTTGGGAGCATCATCGGTGACCATTTCTATCCCGTCAATGTCAAAGTACATCAGTACGTCGTAGTCAGACTCAAATTTCGTTGCCATGCTGAGAGCCATCAGTACCTCGTGGGGATTGTCAGCCCCCTGTTTCACATGGATAAAGATTCCTTCGGTCTCGGCGTAGCTGGAGAGGTTCGCATTGGGATTGGGGTTTTCGTTGACCCTGATACACGATGCGGCAAGCAGGGCAATTGTGGAAATCAAGATAAAATTTTTCATTGTTGTCAGGTGTTTGGTTCTGATTTTGTTAGTAAAGGTAAGATTCTGAAAGCTTATCTGCAATAAGTACAAGGATGATAAACAGGTAAAAGAGATTTACCGTAACAAATGCCCTGCGCCAATTCTGCATGATTTCACCGGTAAAGGTGAGCAGGGTGATCCTCACAAGGAAGAGTATGATCACACCGATCATGACAAATGCGATCCTATGGTCATGCATGATTCCAGCAGCAGGAAAAATGATTACGGTTACTGCTGCAGCAAAGATCCATGTAAAACTCAGGTTTCTTAGTTGCCGCTTTGAAAATATCTCCGTGATCACCGGTAAACCAGCTGTTTTAAACTCATCCCCGATCTTCATTAGCAGCAGCCAGTAGTGTGGCATCTGGCCAATAAAGAGGAAAAAGCTGATCAGGATGATCTCCCGGTCCAGCAGCGCTCCACCTCCAGCAGTCCATCCTATCAATGGAGGGAGGGCCCCGATGATCGCACCAGGAAGAACGGCAAAGGGTGTAATTCTTTTAAGCGGTGTGTACACCAGGTTGTACCAGCCCAGGGTAAACAGACCAATTCCGGCGGCGAGCACTGACCCGGTCAGCCACAGAAGTGTGAGTCCGGCCACAGATAAAATGACAGCTGCGATAACAGCACCCCGGAGGGAGACCCTCCCGGCTGGTAGTGGTCTTCCTTCCGTCCGTTTCATCAACAGGTCGGTGCTCCGCTCCTGGATATGATTGAATGCGGAGGACCCCATGGACATGAAAAGGATTCCAAAGAAGGAATAGAGAAAGACCAGGTCAAGCGCACCGGTGGCACGGTAATAGCCCAGGAACCCGGTGAATGCCACCGGGAGGGATATTTTGATCTTTCCAAGTTGCAGCAGGATCTTGATAAATCCGCTGCGAGTTCTTTTATTCATCCAGGCTCTTGATATACTCGATAATCAGGTCTATCTCTTCTTCCGTTACCAGTCCTTCATATGAGAGCATTAAGCCTTTGTTAAATCCATCCACGATATCTGCATTGGGGTCATAGATCGATCTTCGTATGTATTCTTCATCAACCGTGATCTCCCTTTTTTCACCAGCCGTTGTCACCTCTTGCGTCTCACCCCAGATGCCACGGTAGGACGGACCCACTAATTTTGATCCATCGGATGAATGGCATGCATTGCAACCGTTGCTTTTCAGTATCTCGAAACCCTGTTGTGCCGGTGTCATGCTCTCGTCAACAGCCGGTGCTGTTGCAGTTGTATCCTTCATCCATTCGGCAAATTCTTCCTCTGCCATTACCCTTACACCTGTATACATGTAGGAGTGATCCAGTCCGCAATACTCGGTACAGAAAAGGTCGTAAGATCCTACCTGTCCGGGAATGAACCACATCTGCTTGATGTTCCCGGGCACCATGTCTTCCTTGACCCTGAAAGCGGGGATATACAGACTATGGAGTACGTCGAGGGCTTTCAGGTCGAGCACCACCGGCTGGTTCACCGGTACATATAGACTGTCAGTGAGTTTGCCGTTCTCATATTCAAATTTAAAATTCCACATCCGTGCAATTGCAGTGACCTTCATGGCATCTTCCGGGGGGGTCTTCATGGGCTTCCATCCCATCCATCCGAAATAGAACATGACCAGTACGAGCAGCAGCGGAATGATGGTCCAGATCAGCTCGAGCTTCAGGCTTCCCTCATTCTGGATCGCCTTGGGATGTTTGTCCCTGCGGTATTTTCGGATGAAATAGATCATCACGCCAGTGATCGCCACCAGGAAAAAGACAGATACTCCAAGGATGATCACAAAAGCCAGGTCGACGCCAGCGACAAAATTGGAAGCATTTTCAGGGGATATATCGTACATTTTATCAGTTTTTTCGGGTTATCTGAACATGAAATCAAGCATTGTAATAAATATTACAACAAGTACCAGTGCAATGATCAGTCCAACCATCACCCTGAATATCCGCTGGTCGAATCGCAAATGCATGAATATCAGCAGGACGAAAGTAGACTTGATGCCTGCGATGAGCAATGCGGCAATAGTGGCCCAGCGAGACAATTCAATCTCTGTGATCGCTACCGATAACAATGTCAGGANGATCAGTATTCCCAATACACCCAGTAGTTTCTGGTAGGAGATGATATGATGTTTTTCTTCAGCCATAATTCACGATTTTTAAGCGATGAGATAAAACAGGGGAAACAGGAATATCCAGATCAGGTCCACGAGGTGCCAGTATAGGCCGCCATTTTCCAGAAGCTGAAAATTGTCGTGGGTGAGCCGGTCGTTCTTTACATACACGTACATGAATCCAAGTACGACCATCCCGATGATGATGTGGAACGCATGCAAACCCGTCATGAAAAAGTAGAGTCCGAAAAAGAGCACATCGCCGTATCCCAGCTGGTCGAGGTATTCCGATCCGGGGAAGATCCCATGATCGAATTTCGCACCCCATTCGAAGTACTTGTTTACCAGGAAGACTGCCGCCAGGATGATTGTTGCTGCAATCAGACCAAGTGACAGTTTCTTCTTTTTCTGCTGGATCGCTGTGACCGACATCGCAATGGTGGCACTGCTGATGAGCAGGATGATGGTGTTGATCGTTCCGATGGGGACATCCAGTTCCTGGCTGGCCAGGTGAAAAGCTTCAGGGTGAAGGTACCTGTACACAGCATAGGTGATGAAGAGTCCGCCAAACAGGAGCAGCTCGGTGAAGATGAATAACCACATCCCCATTTTGGACCCGATATCGTCTCTGTGAACTTGTGACATAAGCGTAATTATTAGTCGTATTTATATGTAGCCTTATCGATCGTCGGGATCTCATCGAAATTCTCAAGGGAGGGTGGAGATGAGATCTGCCATTCCAGGTTGGTGCCGCCCCAGGGATTGGCCTCTGCTTTTTCTCCATGCCTGGCCGATCTGATCAGGTTGATCAAGATAATGAGGAATCCCGATACCATCACCAGGGCCCCGAGAGAGGAGAGGATATTGGGCCCGTGGTATTCAGGAAGGTAATCAAAATAACGCCTTGGCATCCCCTTGATTCCGAGATAGAGCATTGGACCATAAAGTGCCAGGTAGCCGATAAAGAAGATCAGCCATCCGGTTTTGGCCCATGATTCGTCATACATCCTGCCGTAAATCTTGGGGAACCAGTAATGGACGGCTCCGAAGAAGGCAAACCCTGTTCCACCAAATACGATAAAGTGGAAGTGACCCACCACAAATGCGGTATCGTGCACATGTACGTTGGTGGCTAATGCTCCCAGTACCAACCCGGTGAGTCCGCCAATCAGGAAGACAAATATAAAAGAGGCGGCCCACATGAAGGGGGTCTTCAACAGGATGGACCCCTGGTGCATGGTAGCCACCCAGTTGAACACCTTGATGGCACTTGGTATGGCAACGATGAAGGTCAGGATGGAAAAGGTGAACAGTGCTGTTCCGCTCATTCCCGATGTGAACATGTGGTGTCCCCAGACGAAATAGCCAACAAAGGCGATCGCGAGGGTGGAGATCACAATGAAGCGATAGCCGAAAATGGTCTTCCGGGAAAAGGTGGGGATGATCTCCGAAATGGCCCCCATGGCCGGCAGGATCATGATGTACACCGCAGGGTGAGAGTAGATCCAGAATAGGTGCTGGTAGAGAATCGGGTCGCCCCCCTTGGCGGGATCGAAGAACCCGATATTAAAGATCCGTTCACCAAGCACCATCAAAAGGGTGATCCCAACGATGGGTGTTGCCAGTAACTGGATCCACGCTGTTCCGTAAAGTGTCCATGGGAAGACCGGCATCTTCATGAAGGTCATCCCTGGGGCACGTAACCTGTGTATGGTCACCAGGAAATTAAGCCCCGTGAGAATGGAGCTGAAGCCTAGCACAAATGCACCCACGACCGCCGGCAGCATATTGGTACCGGTCTTGAAGCTGTATGGAGCGTAAAATGTCCAGCCGGTGTCTGGCGGACCGCCGCCTGCAAACAGTGAGGCCACAACGAGGATCGAACCGGCCACATAGATGTACCAGGAGAACAGGTTCAGCTTCGGAAACGCCACATCCTTGGCCCCGATCTGGATGGGCAGCAAAAAATTGCCGA
>JGI12048J13642_10017165_pt1 | contig 14340 bp, 8 predicted proteins | sample ElkSlonscriptome_16_FD_13642 | JGI IMG/M metagenome (IMG submission 13642) | reverse complement strand
AACCCATTGTCCAGACGATGCCGGAAACGGATGCGACGAAAGCTGATCCCGGTCGTTTGACGGGTAAAATCGCCCTAGAACATGTTACCTTCCGCTACCGCGAGGATGGACCGCTGATTCTGGATGATGTGAGTATCCATGCAGAACCTGGGGAATTTATTGCGATGGTGGGTCCGAGTGGCAGTGGGAAATCCACGATCTTTCGATTTTTATTGGGATTTGAGACGCCTTTAAGCGGTACGGTTTATTACGATGGTCAAGATTTAGCCGGACTAGATGTTCAGGCTGTACGACGCCAGTTGGGGGTAGTGCTGCAAAATGGTCGGATTAACTCGGGTTCAATGTTTGATAACCTGACCTGTGGAGCCTTGGTGACGCTGGATGAAGCCTGGGAAGCCGCCCGGATGGCGGGGTTGGCTGAGGATATTGAGCAAATGCCCATGGGGATGCACACAGTAATTAGTGAGGGGGGTACGAATCTGTCGGGGGGACAACGGCAACGTTTATTGATTGCGCGGGCGATTTTGTTAAAGCCGAAAATTATTCTGATGGATGAGGCAACCAGTGCTTTAGATAATCGCACTCAAGCCATTGTTACTCAAAGTTTAGACCAATTAAATGCCACCCGAATTGTAATTGCCCACCGCTTGAGTACGATCCGCAATGCTGACCGAATTTATGTGATTGAAGCAGGGCGTTTGGTGGAGGTGGGTTCGTTTGCACAACTGGTTGACAAAGGGGGGTTATTTGCTCGACTGGCAGCGCGACAGTTAGAGTAGAGACGTTATAGCACTACGCATTGAGGTTAGGACAATACAATTGGGTGAAAAGGCAACAGGCAACAGGCAACAGGCAACAGATAAATGTCCTAACGTATCCCCGTAGTAGAGACGTGCCATGGCACGTCTCTACTACCAATGCCGTCGCTTGAACGTTTTGTGCTTTCCCTGACAGGCTTCCAAGAGTGTCATACCAAATCAGCATTTGTCACCCCCTTTATTCCTTGGCTGCTATTCCCCACACCCCACACCCCACACCCTATTGGACACCCATAAAGGGGGTAGTTAACCCGGATTTGGTATCACTCCCCGTTGAGCATATCGGGTAACCACAACAGAATTAGCAATAGTAAGCAGACGATTACTAATCCCACGGTAAATTGTGTCGTGTTATTCATAGGATAGATTGTTCTAGGAATCGGAAACAACTTGATTTTTAGTCCTGAGTTTAATCAGGACATTGCCGAGGTTCAGCATAGTACTTCCTTTCTCATCAACTGGGGAAGTATCTGGGTTGGGGTCAAGCCATTTTTCCACCTCTTCATACAGATTATGGCTGGCGATATAATCAGGAGGAAACCTTAACGCGATCGGATCTTTGATGGAGGAAGCCTCGGCGGGAATAATTCCCCAAGGCGTTATTGAATAAACCTTGTGAAAAGTCCGATACTCACCACTACAGAGCAGATAGTCCCAGTCTCTCTTTTTTTGGATCAGACTATAAAATGCCGAAGCCGTTATGCAAGTAAATAAGTTGGCTAACGGGTTACATCCTAATTGGGCTTGAATCGGATAGTGGGAGAAATCGATAGACCATTTTTGACTGCCATCTGGAAAAACCACCTCGAGTTGATAAATTACTTTCCAGCGGCAATGCTCTTGAAAAAGAGATGTCTCATGTTTCCGAATAAACGTCGGTAGGGTAGAGGATAATTCTTGCTGGATAACCGACTGAAGCACCTCGACATCATAATTTTCTGGATTACTATCTACCAAGTCTGACCCGACTTTCACCGGAGAAAACTCTAGAGAATCTCTATCGTCAGTCACCAGTTTAACGTAGTCACAACTCCCCACTAAATGCTGATAGTTTCCCGGCTCAAAGCTCAAACTATCTCCCGGATTTAAAGCAAAGACTCTCTCCGCTAGCTCTGGAAATGCCATTTTCACATCATGACAGAATCGTTCTCGCGTCACCGGAAATACAACCTGATTTTGCCACGCCGATTCTCCGATATACTTGAACCCCTGCGCCCCTGGACTAATGGCATTTGGCTGAATTAAACTGATTAAGTTAAACAGATAACCGTACAGAGAAAAGGGGAAAGATATACTTTGATTCAATTGGTATTTCCCCTCCATGCTAATGTGCCAAGGCGTTAATAAGAAGTCGAGGCGGGGATAGGCATTGCGTACCTGTTGAATGGTCTGTGGTGAAAACAGCGTGTCTACAGCATTCCAGAATACACCGGATTCATCCGCAAAAATCATACCATATTCAGGTACAGGAATTTCGGAGCGGGTTGTCATCATTGTGGTTGAACCCACTTTAACTTTACTAAAATCACTTAATGGATAGATTCGGGAATATCCCAGTTTACGCAAACAATCGGCGATTAATTTGTCCCTGGGGATAAGCACATCAACTGTTTTGGGGAGATAAGCCAGGGAGCGAATATCAAAATGGTCTAGATGCTTGTGGGATATGACGAGAAAGTCAAATTCAGGCAGCTTTTCAGGGATGACTTCTCGCTGAGGACATGACTGGTTGAGTCCTTCACAAAATGGGTCCCACAGTACAGGGTCCATGAGAATTCTACAATCCTGGGTTTCTACGAAAATGGACGCATGTCCAATCAGGTGGATTTTCATAAGTAGGTTGGTGGAAATAAAGTTAACTAGATTAAGTTATGTAAACAAGCCTCAAACTCTTACTGTTCCCTGTTCCCTGTTCCCTGTTCCCTAATCTCCACCGTTAACTTTAATTGTGTCCACCTACTTATCATATTTATTCCTTTTTGAGCAAATGAGCTAATCATATCGATAGACAACTTTCCCTAACCGATCTTTAGCGTTATAAGTCCTTTCAAAGAAGTCTGCCACCTGGTTGCCCGTGAAGACTGAATCAACTAAAACATTGAAGTTGCCAGAGTTGTAGTCTTGAATGGCATTCTGTAAATCTTCGGTTTTTCCTAGGCAATTGCCCATTAACTGAAGATTGTTTAGCATCATTATCGTTAATATTTTGTTGGCATTTACAGTGCAAAACTCAAACCGTTCATTGATCAAGTCAGAGTACTGATCGTATAAGCCGCAGGTGATATATCGTCCTTGATCGACTAAATAATAAATTCCTTTTTCTAGGTGGATGTCAAAAAAAGGATCAACGATACAGTCAAATCCGGGTTCTGGGAGGTTTTGATTTACCGTTGTATCTGCCATGATTTGGGGTGAATTTGGGTCGATATGAATTAGTTTTTTCACCCCCATTTCTTGCAACGTATCGGCAAAACGCATCGAGGTTGTGGTGGCGTAAATATTGACCTTATGTTTCTTCAGAGCATTGATAGTAAACAAGGACGTATTTGACTTGGCAGATGTAACCAGAATGTTCATGCCTTCAGTTAGACTAAGTTTCCGCACCATGCTGTAGGCAGTTTGCGCTCCAATACTAAATGCAGCCGCTACTTCATCGGGCATTTGGGAGGGGACTTTAATCAATTTAATTTGGTGAAAAACCTGATACTCCTTTGATGCATTGTTACTTGGTATACCCGGTCGAATACCTTTGACGCCTGAATCGGGGTAATTATTATTCCCAATTACCCTATCTCCAATGTGAAACTGGGTTACTTCTGAACCCATATCAACGACTTCACCGACAAAGTCTGACCCGACAACATAAAAACTTTGATCCGGGGCTTTGGTTGACATTTTAAAGATTAAACTTTTATCCCGATAGTTACAAGAAAATGCGATAATTTTGACTAAGACATTAAAGCGATTTTCTGGGGCTTGTCGGTCAAACTTCAGGTCGTCGGTGTGAATCAGACCACAGGAAACAGAAATTCCATTCATTTCTAGGGTACTGATATAACTTGGATTCGATACTAGGTCTTTAATCTGGTGACCACAGATAGCGATATTTCTCATGGATAAGTAGTCGGGCAAAACTAAGGTTAACAGTTGAGATTAGGCAACAGTAAACAGTAAAGATTGAGGAGTTAGGTTACTCTTCGAGAAGGCTTTGCCTACGTTCCTCAACCCAACCTACAAAGGTGACATGATCCCGAATTAATCGACTCAAGTTATCCGTTGCTTTTCCTGAATTAAATAGGGAGGGAGTGCAAAGTTGGCGATATAGTCACAATGACTATGACATTGATAACGCCGATGAATCTCCGGCTTAGAAGTAACCCAATCCATATCCCGCTGAGTGGGTGAGCATTTTTCAGACAGTGCTAAAACAGCCAGAGCCGTTGTTATCATTTGATGGGTATCGATGTAGAGGGAAATGCTATGATAATGACCTTGTACTTGTCGGATTTGTTTTTGCCGACTGGGAGACGTATTCCCTAAACTCTGAGTGAGGAGTAACCCGAATAAAATGTGGGAAGGAATGTCAGGGTCAAGTCGTAAGCTGGAGTAAAATGGTGTTGCTGGGGGCAAAAGGCTGTGAGAATCCATGAATTCTAACAGTCGTAATTGAGCCACTCCCATTGTCCGCCCTCTAAACCCCAGAGTAGCCATAGTTAGGATAGCTAAAGCAGTGGACATCGGGACATCATAAGTGCCAAAAGAATAGTCCTCATTCATGCTGGCAAGAACCTCAGCCAGAAGTTTCTGTCGCCATAGTACGGCTGATTCGTCTTGGCGAATCGCACAGGCTAAAACCCAATCCACCAGGTATGGATTGGCAAAATATAAACCACTGCGATGCTCAAACCCCGCTGCTAAGTAATCGATTGGGGTTTTGGTTTCTAGTCCGGCGTCCTGGCGTAATGCCCTGACCAGACAAGTTGTGGCATAATCAGATTGGCACCAATGGCGAGAGCTTTCATCAAATAGCATCTTTCCCGGTTGCGGCTCACTTGACCAGAGTTGAGGATAGTAACCGCCCTGCCCATCAGCAAAGCTTTCGAGCGCCTCTACGGCTTCTGGGTGATTGAACCCTTGTAGTACCAACACCGAGTCTGTAGAAGTGACCAATCGCTCTGTATGAAAAGCCCAAAGATGACCTTGACGCTGATTCAGTAAAAATTGGCTTAATGCCTGACGCGCTGCTAAAATTGTCCCTGATTCAGCGATAGATAAAGATGCTGCGGTATTCAACGCTTTTAGGACAAACCCCAGAGGAACCAAGTCTCCATAGGGGAAAGGCTGACCCGGTAGAGGTGGCTGACAGGTCATTGCCATGGGTTGCTGACAAGCCTCCTGTGCCAGTTTTGCCAAAGCATGGAAACCGCGATTTCTCGCCCACGTCACTCGGTCTTGGCAGGCTTTGAGTAAGCCGGCTTCTAAAGGTGGATCTATAGTACCATGCTGGAGGAAAAACAGGTTGCAATGTGCTGTGCGGCTGAAGTGAGACAAAATCCCGGCATGGATATGAATCGGTAAACGGTTTTGAAATTGAGCTAAATAGTAAGATTCTTTGAATTCTCCAGCCACAAAGGTTACCCCCACGGCTCGGAGTAATTCATAATGGTCTTGAGAAGGCTCTCGCTCAAAGATTGCTTTTGCTTCTCCATAACCCGATTTAATTTTAATATGAAGTAAGACTGGGGTAAAAGGAGGCTTTTCACCGAGACCCAGGCAATCGGCTTCATCGACGGGAAATAGTTCTAGCTGACTTGAAAATCGGTCATGGAGGGAATCTTGACTCGGTTGATGAGACCAACCTGTTCCGGATAAGGGTTCAATGAGTTGCAATTCATCCAGCAATGCCAAAAATCTGCCGTGACTGGTGAGAACGACATGACTGTAAGGTGTCAAGTCTATCGTTTCGGGTAGATGGTACATTTGTCGGATAGTTGCTTCATCCGCCAACTCGCGAATGGCAGATAAGTTGAACAGCACCATCCAATTTACAGAAGCCGGAAGCACTTGTAGGATTTCAGACACTAGCATTTTGATATTCTCTCCACTGACTAATAAACTGCGGACTAAGTAAGGTATGGTTTACCGAAAGATACACCTTGGCTTCTAAGGGTTTATCCGGTTGGTAAACCACTTTTATGTGGTGCAATCTCCGGAAAAAGACTGTTTCATATCCAGCTCCCAGGAAGTCCGATAATTTGAGTAAACCCGGGGGCCATATTTCCCGATTAGATATTTCTCGAATGCATCCAGGATAAGCTAATAGGGCATCTCGTTTTGCCGGAAGACAGAGTCCTATTTCGACTAAATAGTCAAGAAAGAGCTGCCATCGGGGTTCATAGTTAGGTTGTTGGCTCAAGTAACACTCCAAGCCAATCTTAGGAAAAATGACTTCGCCTACATCTAGGTCTAAATCAATTCGTTCTACAAAATTGGATAACTGAATTAGAATTGGTTTGAGCGGGTGGAAAGAACCTGACCCGTTCAGTTGGGTTAAATAGTTTAATATCTGCTCGGGAGAGATGTTTCGGATACAAATTCTGACTAAATCGCTTTTTCGAGCCAGCATCACCCCAATTTGAAAAACGTAAGCATCTGTCGGTAATAAATCAAAGCACTTTAAGAGTTGGTTCTCGACTTGGGGGGACAGTGCTTTGTTAAGCAGAAGCTTTAATGCTGTTTGAGAAACCCATTGGTGAGGCGACGACAGCTTTCCCCTTTGCTCCGCTGAGGTTTGGTAAATCGGTTCTGGACCAAAAAAACAACTGGGAATGGGGAGGGTAGGAAGAGATTCATTGATATCAAACTCTAGCCAGACATTACGCACTTTCTGATAAAGAGGAGAGGTATTGGTATCCCAGTGATTGCTAAACTTGCGGATATTACTCCATACGGGATGAGTGGTGAGGAAGTCTGGTAAAGTAATCGGATAATCGTTACCTGCCAAAACCTTACGTCCGGCTTCAGCCGCATCAGCGCAAATCAAAAAGTCAGCCTGGGGTTCCTTGATGCCTAAGCGACACTCGAAGCCAAAAAAAGAGGTAATGGCGCTGGGTAAAACTTGGGCGACTGTGTTAATCGTTGACCAGTTTTCTAGAGAAATGAGTTGAGGAACCAGGTGAGGTTGGACAAGTTTTAAATAATCGGCGATAGAACTAGCGCGTAATTTCATGACAGGTGAAGTAAAAGGTTGAATAATCGGGCAATTCAGACTCAGTAAACCTGTGAGTTATAATGTGTATCTGCCTCAGATTTGATGGCAAAGTCTGGAATTGGCTCCAGTCGAGTTTCGCTCAAGTTGTATTGTTCACAGATGAGACTAATTCGGGGGTGTGAACTTTTGACTTCGTTGACTGAATGAAGCAAATCGCCACGAAAGTAAACCAGGGTGTTGGTTCTAGGTTGAATAGTGCCTATTTGATGTTCGTTTGTCTGTAGTACCAGTTCTCCTCCGTTGATATCCTGTGGAACTTGGACGTATAAAACACTCACCAGATTGGGAATGGTGAACATCATGCCATAAGCGGAAATACTACAGTCAACGTGTGGCTCTACTCGAGTGCCATTTTCGAGTACTAAAGCATTTAAATAAAAGACGTTACAGGCTTGCTTCAGGGCTACCTTTAAATAGGGTTTAAAACAGGGAAAATGCTGTTCAAGTTTACCGATGCCTGAGCGTTTAAAGATGACTGAAAAGCCCTTCGTTTTCGCAAAACACTCACTGAGTTGACTGGCGGCTAAATACGGGCAAGACAGGATTTGCGATCGCAAGTCGTTCAAGTACTCGATGGGAAAGGCATTGTGCCTCTGGGCATAACATTTAGTCAGAGTAGTTTTCATGGTGGAAATTGTTCGTTTTCACTGAAAAAGCTGTAAGTACTGATCCTAGGAAATAGACTCAGTTGATTGACTAATAATTTAGTCATCCTCGGACGAAAATTTATATATTCAAGTGCCCTAGTGATTAAGAGTATTTTGGGGCAATGGATACAACTTTAAACAGGAGACTAACTGATGGCATTTTTGAGCAGGACTTGTCCTGGGATTTGACCATTAGTTGTCACATATCCATCACCAATTGTCCAAGGGATAACAGTCGTTGAACATCCCAAATGTCTTAACGCTGCTTCAACTTCTGGGATTAGTACTTCGTCATGTACACCCGGTTGTCCTAGTTCAGCCCAACTGTCAGCATAAGGCAAGCACGATTGGGCATTAACAATGGCACAAATTTCTGCAACTCCTTGGGGTCCAAGGGTAGAGAGATGTCCTCCTTCTTTTTTATTCGTCACCGAGAAAATTTGAGGATTGCTGAGTAAATTGGCAACAATATCGATGCCCCAACTGGATAAATTTGTACCAATAGAGTTGTAGGATAAAGGTTGAAAGTTACTGATAACCTGTTCCACAGTACCAAATTTTTGTTTGACATAATCTGCTACTTGAGCCATTGAACCCATGGGATCAGTTCCCGCGTCAATCAAGAACCAGGAGGTGTAGTATTCTGTGCGTAGCAAATAGGTGTTTCCCCAGTTTCGTAAATCGGGGTGTATGGGTTGATTAAATTCGGGAACTAAAGGCTGTTCTCCGTAAAAAGGGAGGACGTTAATTTCCACATCTCCTACCCGAATAGGTTCAGCATACCAGTCAACAGCAATGACCTGTTTAAACCCCAAACTGTTTAGTCTGGCTTGCATATCCTCACACATAATTGTCCCCCTAGGGACTTTGGGAACAATAATAGGAGTTTCGGGAGCAAACATCATGAGAGTTGGATAGTGCCAATGATCATAGTGGCTATGAGAAATTAAAATAGCATCGACGCTTCCCTCTAATTTGGCACGAGTGATGTCATTTTTTAATGTAGAGAGTCCATAATTGGAATGGAGATGAGGATCTACAAGAATCCCTGTTGTCTTGGTTCTATATAACAAAGCCGCGTGTTGGAGGCGAAAAACTCCAGGGGTTTCTGGAGGAACTCCCTTCGCCCAATGTGACTCTTCTTTGACAACGCTGCACTTGATTAATTTGTCCAATAACTTGATCATTGGGTCACTGAGTTGTTGGCAAATTTGGTTATAGGACAACTTTGACTGACCACAGAGATAGAGCAGAGTATGGATTTCTGGCAATATCGACTCATCCTTAATGAGTTCCATGCCATTTTTGCCGAGGAAATTTGGATATCTGGCATTACCAAAAGAGAAGGCTAAGAGTGGGTTTTCGTTGAGAAAAAGAAATTCAGGCTTCAGCGAAAAGGTTGCTTCTATGTTATTAGGGTCGATGTCAAATAAGGTGTCAACGACTTTCTCATGATTTTTGGCTGCTTGGGTAATAGCTTGACCTAAATCATTTAACGCTAAAAACTGATCAAAGATTTCCTGAATGAACGGTTGGATTGCATAGCAGAGGCGATCGCTGGCGTTCAAGGGGCGGATTTGCGCTCCTCTGGCGAAGGAGATAATATTATCCATTGAAATTAGTCTCTAAATCACTCATTTTATGGGATCAGATTCAGTCTATTTTGTACTTTGGTTAGCTTCTTTTAAGTTTTAGCGATTCGCTGAGTTGCTACAAGAACGGCTTGAGGGATTTAATGCTTATCGCTGAAATCTCCTTACAGCGCTTTCTCAATTCCACGAGGTAGAGATGACCGTCAATGACAGTTTTAATCTATCGCCCTATCTTAAGTTAGTCAATTTAGAAAAACTCAGGTTTATTCAGAAAATTACATAAGTGAATTAAAACTCTGAAGTTATCTGAATTTATCTGTGCCGAATGCGTATGTTTGATGTGATATAGCAATCCTATTTAGGTTGTGGCAATTTTTTAAAATGAAACCCTTGCTATACCTGGATTTCGAGCATTTCGCTTGTTGCATCCTATTTAGGATTGCTATAGACATTTTAATTAATTACTACCAGACATCCCCTATCCCTAGAACCTGAGTTCGACTTAAGCTCCATAAGCTGAAAACAAGTCAACAAGAGATTTACAGCCATTTTTGAGTTTGGATCAAGTCATGCGATCGCAACTTTTTTAGTTTCACGGCGTAATAGTTTTTGAGGAGTCTAGTTTTGGCTGTATCTGGATCAAGTCATGCGATCGCACATCTTTTGGTTTCACGGCGTAATAGTTTTTGCCATCAAGCGCTACTTTGCCGAAGGCTTTCTCAAGAGTGATTTTCAGCGGGCGTTGAATACTCGCTTGCACATCCACGGCAATCCCAAAGCCGCCAAAATGCGCTCGATGTGCGGACACCGTGGCGTGCCAGGTAATATCCGTTTGTCAAAAATTGGGTGGATGCCAGTTTTCGGCAACCCATAGTCGGCGCGATTCCAGAACATATTGGTTATTGAGTTTGAGGGCATCGACAGTGGCACGACCGGTTGCCGTCAAACCCGCAATCTGTGTTCCTGTCTCTATCCAGGCAAAATGTTCAGCCCAAGTTTGTTGACGCGGGTTGTATAGGGAAACGGGTTCGCCCGTGAGCGGGTCAACGGCTGTGGTTCTAGCCCCCTTAAATTGATTGCAGCGATAACAGGATGCAGCGAGGTTAGCGCGATCGCTGCTGCCGCCTATTGAACGAGGCATTATGTGGTCAATGACAAGTGGCATTCCGATTAACCGTTGTTGAGTTTGGCAGTATTCACAACATTGATTGGCATCTGAAATCACCTGTTGGCGAATTGACGGTGAAACTGAAGCCATTGCTATTTAGGGTGATAGCTGGTTCAAATCTCGGATCGGCTGTCCCAACCAGCGCAAAATTGCACAAGCATGGGCTTTCTTGAGCATCAATTGATCGGCGGCTAAGGCAAGGTCGCGCAACTCCTGCTGTTCTGCTTCTGTCAATGTTCCCTCCTGATTGCGATCAAGCAGTGCCAGATGGCGTTCCTGTTGGTCTGAATCAATCTGACTTTGGGCAATTTGCCGTAGCCGATCTACACTTAGCGTTTGCAGGGTTAGCAATTCAGCCTGCATTTGGGCTGGAGCTGTATCAATGGCAGGGGGTAAGTTTCCAGCAATACTCTGGATGACTAACTCTGACAGGGGTTGATTGGTCAACTCGGCAAGACGAGACAAGCGAACAACAGCAGATTCTGGTAGGTCTATTGTCAGTTGCATAGTAATTTGGTGGAGGTTCGCGTCACTATGGCTGAAAGCCCCGAAGTATGGGCAATCACTACAAATGAGCGGCTAGTTACACGAGTACAAAATATTATCATATCACCTCAAATTACTGATATTTAATCCGGTGAAAAAGGAGATTGTTCAGTTACCCGCCCGTTTATCCGGAGAGGATATCTTACGCGGCTTTCTATTAGAGTTACCGATTTTTCTAGAATAATCTGCGATCTGGGTTGAAGTGACCATTGAATCGGGCGCACGTCAGTGCGCCCCTACGGTTTCGGGGGTAAGGTTAATTCATCAAATAAGGTCTGTCACGCCACTACTTTTAAGGAATAGGGAGTTACCCCATTGATATCACTGCCACAGTAAAACAGAAGACAACAATTGGGGATTGGCAATCCGTAAGAGTTGGTAACCAATTCCAGTAGCGCCATGAAAAAAGCCAGGGTTGTAAACCTTCGACGGTAAATCCGAACAACTTATGCAGCAGCCTTGCTGTTGTGCTTGGGCAAGTATCCAGGTAACAGCTTGATCAACAAACTCCAAAAGATCTGGGCGATTTAACCTTTGGGCGGCTACTAACAACGTTTCGATCCGACCTAAAGTCCCCCAGCAAAGATTGTTTACATTCCCAAGAATATATTTTTGAGTCGTTTCCAGGGCGATCGCAATTTCCTGACGAATCTCTACCGTATCCAAAACGGATAACCCCCCCAATCGCCCTAACCCAATCCCAGAAGCGCCATGCGCCCAACTCACTCGAAAACAAGGTTCCTCAGATCTCAAGTCGAGCCAATTTTGAGCCTCAGTGGAGAACACACTCTGTTCATAGGCGATCGCGTCAGTCGCGGCATTGAGAAACCGACAGTCTTGGGTAACCGCAAATAACCGCAAAAGGGCATAGGCGATGCCAGCAGCACCTTGGGAAAAGCCAGTCAGTTGTTTGCCATTCCCAGTTTTCCAGGTTTTAGGGCGATGATCAATGCTAGTTTGATGTTCCAGAAGATGCTCACCCCAGGCGATCGCGAATTCCAAGGGAGTCGGTTGTTGCCCCTGGTTCCCTGTCTCAACCTCGTGTAAGCTTAGAAGACTGAGAATTACTCCGGCTGCACCCTCCATAACATCAAACGTTTGGTCAGCAGCAATCTTGTCGGGAGTAATCCAGGAAGCTGCTGTCCGAGCATCTGCCAGCAATGCTGATTCTTGCAGCAGTTGGCTGATTTTGGTTAAGGCGTAGACGATAGAACCTAGCCCAGTCGTGCCACTAATCCCCAGTTGTCGGGTTAATCGGGCTACAGAGTCAGGTTCTGAATCCGCAAGAGCATGGCGAAGCGGCTGTAAGGTTCCCAAGGCTAACTCATGCCACTGCGAGTCACCTGTAATCTTTGCCAAAGCAGCAAGGAACAGAGCAACGCCACAACTGCCATCGTATAAACTATATCCTAAACCCTGAAGCTGGAAGCCCTGGTTACGATGCCGATATCCCATGCCAATCCAAGTAACGCTACCATCAGTGGCGCAGATGGCTCGTTGCTGCAAGTCTTCCGCAATGGTAATTGCCTGTTGCACTAATTGTTCTGACGTTACAACCTCTGTTACTCTCAAGCAAGGAACCGGGCTAACCTCTCCAGAGACAGGACTGGGTTCCTGGATAAACCGGGAGTAGAAAGAACCCCAAATAATCTCGATTTGTTGAGTCAAATCAGCTTCACTTAACGTCGCCAACCGCCGAAGCATACGGTCAAAACTGGGTTCTTCAAACACTTCTGGGATGAGTACACCTGTCGGTAGCTTCAGGCTATGGCTGGAGGAGTCAGCCGGAAAGAAAGGGATATCTAACTGTTCCATAGCTTGCACTTCAGCCGCCAACATTTGCCAGAAAATCGGCTTTTCCTCCATGGTGAGAAAGCCTCGACTCAAAACATCTAAGCCAATACTGCGATCTATACCAGTACCCAACAAACTTGGCTGGAAAGATTTTTGTAAAATAACGGCGTAGGTATTAGTAGCCCGAAACACAAACCGGACGTTTTGGTGAGCCAGGAACATTAAGGGGCTGTCGGGGGCGAATAGCTCTGCTTTCTGGGACATGAGCAAGCGATACATCTGCGTCATACCTGCCACCAAGTCTTCTAAATAATCCTCTGGGGATAGGGGAGTCCCGTTGAGAGTGGGCGCGTTGGCTTGCTTGAAGCTAACTGTTTTATAACTTAGAGCCATTGCGTCCATGTTGAGGTTTTCCAGCTTGGGGACAGACTGCTGTTGCTCCTCAACTCCTCCCAAACCACTGAGATCGATGCTTAACGGATCATGGAGCAAAATGCCCCATTGGGGTAAAAGGTGGGTTTGTAAGACTGATTCGCTTAACTGCTGGTATGCCAACGTAGGAGCATCAGACTTAATCGAACCTACTGTTTTAAGCCGATGATGCAACAGGGTTTCTAAATCCACCAGCACAGGATGTTCACCGCTAGCAATCAGGTTTTCATAGTGACAATCTGTTCCTTGGAGGGCATAGACGAGGCACAGCAGCATCCCTGAGCGCTGATAAAAGCGTTGAACTGCTGCCTCATCTTCACAAGGCTGTGATTCTACATATTCTACCCAGCCGTGAGTGGAACGGTTGAGGACTTGCAGGATTTTAAAGGCTAAAGGAGTATCCCCCTGAGTTCCTGGTAATCGGGGGGAAAATAAGGAAGAACTGTTTCCGTGCTGGTTACACCAGTCTAGCAACTGATAAAAAACGACATCCAATCCCAAATCCTTGGGCTTATAAACCAGTTGCAGCCCGGTGTTAAACGTGAGCGCGATTACAGAGCGTCCCCGATTGTGCGAGTCTGATAAGTTTGGTTTCAGAGCAATGACCTGCTCTAACGGTGTGTCCTCCGAGAAGCATTGTTGAATCTCTAACCAGTCTGTCGCTAACCGATTGAGGAATTCGGCAGTGGCTTCTACCCAGAAATCAATAGCTGTAGCCACGAGCCTTCCCAAAACACTATAGTTCTGAAACAAGGAGAGTAAGCCATCTTGAAACAACTTCTGGATAAAGGCATGGTACTTTTCCTGGGAATCGCCACCTTGGATGCGAAGCAGCAAGAAATCGCGCAGTAAGTTTCCTGATGACCGAAACTCAGAGAAGTCTTGGAATAAAGTCCAGGCACTGATAGAGGCAAGGTATTGTAGGAGGCTGCGCTCCAGAGTTATTTGGGCAGTCTCATTCAGCAGTTGAGAGTGGGAACTCGCCAGCACCTGAAACTTCTGCTGAGCGACTTGCAGACAGGGGATATAGATAGTCTCAAAGGGAACCGGATCTTCAGGATCTAGATATCGA